>OFHG01000249.1_pt1 | contig 23143 bp, 19 predicted proteins | sample 1521931 | NCBI WGS metagenome assembly OFHG01 (sample SAMEA2468438, study PRJEB22500) | soil metagenome | biome: Glassland; feature: Farmland; material: Clay | place: Australia | collected 2013-01-31 | depth 0.55 m
TTTTAAGTTGGCATTACCAAACGATGAAAAGCTATTGTTGATGACGACTATTCTTGGAAATATTGTGACCACTCATGAGTCATTCAGTAACGAATCAAAAACATTGGCTGAAATAAGAGATTCTTTGCTCCCCAAACTCCTTTCCGGTGAAATCTCCGTCGGCGCTGTCGAGGCTGAGTTAGAGACAATGTCATGAGCACTTCTCTGTATGCCACTAATTCCGGCCTGAAAGTCGAAGCACTCATCAAACCGGAGAATGTCAGCGGGCAAGGTGCCGGGGTTTTTCCTCGCCTCTGTTTTCAGGTGAGGCTGGATATCGCGGCTGATACTGGCTGGCATCGCAAGCAGGATGTTCAGGCATGGTCATTCGGCCTGCTTTCAGGTGAGCTTGTAGTCGGCAATGAGAAAGTTGCCGACATCCGTCCTTATTCCGTGAATAGCAGCCGGTCTTGCAATCAAGATTACCCATCGCAAGAGTATTTGAATATCGAAGTCCCGCTGGATGCCCGGCGCATCGAATGGCTGGAGCAGAAGCGCGCAGGCAAAAGTTTCGAGGCGACGCTTCGCATTAATTTGCAGGTGCAAATCTTCGGGCGTAACTCGTTTACAGAGGGCTTCCCCAGTGGCTTGCTGGATGTTGTGTGCATCCAGGGTGATATTCCTTTTGTCGTTCCCGACACGCATTGGCGAGAGAAAGTGTTGCCCGGTTTGGGCTATGGCAAGGTGATGGTTGTAGAGCTTCCTGCGGTCAGCCTGGAGGCGTGTCAGGCGCTCGATCATTCTTACAAGGCGCTGGAGAAAGCCCAAAAGCAGTTTGCACTTGGCCTATACGATGAAACGGTAGGTTCATGTCGGATTGCTCTTGACCAGTTTTTAGAGCTTGTCGAAAAAGAGGATGAACCAGGCAAGAAAATTCCGAAACTGAAGAAAAGCTGGGAGTCTCGCCTTGGCGAAGCCACATACCAGTGGCTGAACACCTCCTTGGGAGCGATCAAAACAGAAGCCAATAAACCTCACCATAGCCCGAACAACCATTTTGACCGGCTTGAGGCTCAGATGTTGATGATGATTACGACGTCGTTGATCTCTTTCGCTGCGGCTCAGATTGAGGAAGAAGGGAGCGAGAGTGAGCAATAAGTCATTGCAAAAGCATCGACTGGCAGATGTTTGGGCTAGGAAGCAGAGGCTAACAAGTCAGTTGGTCAGATTCTGCTACGCGCATCTGGTCAAGACGAAAAGCCCGTAGGTTGGGGTGAGTGCAGCCCGTAGGTTGGGGTGAGCGCAGCGATGCCCAACATCACCAATCGAAATGAAATGCACAAGGCAGGCGATATTCATGTTGGGGTTCCTGCGTCACCCCAACCTACGTGGAGGTGTGATGCGATCATGAGTGCCTGCTCTTGTATCGTAATGAGGGAAATGGGTGAACATTGATCAATTATTAGCCAGCCCCGAGGGGAAGACGCTGGAGTTCAAGCGGGATTTGTCTTCGCCGAAGCCGGTATTGCGCTCGCTGGTGGCCTTTGCCAACACGGCGGGTGGCACGCTGATCATCGGCCGGGCCGACGATGGTTCGATTGTCGGCGTGGCTGATGTGCTGGCCGAGGAGGAGCGGTTGGCCAGCCTGGTTGCCGACAGCATTGCGCCTGCGATGCTGCCGGAGATTGAGGCATTCACTTTCGAGGATAAGTCGCTGCTGTTGGTGCGCGTGGCCCACTGGCCGGGGCCGTTTTACCTGAAGGAGAAGGGGCCGGAGGATGGCGTGTATGTGCGGCTGGGCTCGACCAATCGCAAGGCCGATGCGGCCATGCTCGAAGAGTTGAAACGCCTGCATCACAACAGCGCTTTCGATCAACTGCCTTGCGCCAACGCTTCGGAATCCGATCTGGACAAGCTGTCGGTGCGCCGCTGGTTTGCCGGCAAGGATCGCATTATGGATGCGGCGGCGCTCGAATCGTTGGGCATTCTGGTGCGTCACGGAAGCGGCCGGGTTGTCTCCAATGGCGGGTTGATCCTGTTCGGCACGGATGAGGCGCGGCAGCGGTTGTTTCCCGATGCGCGCATCTCCTGCGCCCGTTTTCGCGGCACGGACAAAAGCGAGTTTATCGATCGGCAGGATATGAATGGGCTGCTCGATGCATTGGTGGAGGTGCCGAAGTTCATCGCACGCAACACGCGGCTGTCTTCACGCATTGCAGGCATGAAACGTGAGGATATCCCCGAGTATCCGGCGATCGCCATTCGCGAGGCGCTGGTCAATGCGGTAGCGCATGCCGATTATGCCTGCACCGGCATGCGCATCTTTGTGTCGATCTTTTCCGATCGGCTGGAGATTCAGAGCCCCGGCATGTTTCCGTTCGGCATGACCATGGAGGATTTCAAATCGGGCGTGAGCCGGATCAGGAATCGCGTGATCTGCCGGGTGTTGCACGAGACCGGCATGATGGAGCAATGGGGCAGCGGTTATCAGCGCATCGTCAACAGTTGCCGGGAGGGCGGATATCCCGAACCGGAGTGGCAGGAGCTGGCTTCGTGCGTGCGGGTTGTTTTCAGGCCGCACCCGGATGTCCCTGTAAATGTCCCTGTAAATGTCCCTGTAGAAACTGAAGGGCTGAACGAGCGTCAGCAGTGGTTTGTCGATCAGCTTGCCGCTGGCAGAAAGGCGAAAGCGACCGACATCGAAGCGCAGTGGAGCGTAGTCGATAAAACCGCCAAACGGGATATCGCCGAACTGCGCAAGCTTGGATTGGTCGAATTTGTAGGAGCCCCCAAAACCGGTCACTACCAACTGAAGGCGACAAACAATGATTAGCGAAGATCAACTCGAACAGCTCTGCCTCGAATGGTTCCGGTCCATCGGCTACGACTATGTCTGCGGCTACGACATCGCCTCCGATGGCGACAGCCCGGAGCGGAGCGATTATCGCCAGATCGTGCTGTTCGGGCGATTGCTGGAGCGGCTGAAGGTTCTCAATCCGCATATCCCCGCATCGGTGCTGGAGCAGGTGAGCCGCGAGATCGCCAAACCGGAAACGCCGGTGCTGATCAAGAACAACAAGGCCTTTCACCACCTGCTGCTTGAGGGGGTGAAGGTCGAATACAAGGAAGACGGAGAAGAAAAGCACGACTATGTGCAGTTGATCGATTTTGCCAATGCGGCCAACAACCAGTTTCTGGTGGTGAACCAGTTCACCATCACCGGTTCCAAGGGCAATCGCCGCCCGGATGTGCTCGTGTTCATCAACGGCCTGCCACTGGCCGTGCTGGAGCTGAAGAACCCGGCAGATAGCCAGGCCGATATCTGGCAGGCCTTCCAGCAACTGCAGACCTACAAGGAGGAGATCCCCGATCTCTTCACCTTCAACGAGGCGCTGGTGGTCAGCGATGGGCTGCATGCGCGCGTGGGCTCGCTCACCGCCAACAAGGAGCGCTTCCTGCCGTGGCGCACCGTGGCCAACGAGGACGACAAGCCGCTGTTCGAATACCGGCTGGAAACACTGGTGAAGGGCTTCTTCGACCCGGCCCTGTTCCTCGATTACATCCACTACTTCATCCTGTTCGAGAACGACAACGACTCGATCATCAAGAAGATCGCCGGCTACCATCAATTCCACGCCGTGCGCGAGGCGGTGAAGGCGACGGTGATCGCCGCCCGGAACGAGGCGGCTGAGGCCAAGGAGCCGCCACGGGCCGATTACGGAGAACGGGTGGTGCCCGGCTCGAAGAAGGCGGGCGTGGTCTGGCACACGCAAGGCTCGGGCAAGTCGATCTCGATGGTCTTCTATGCCGGCAAGCTCTTGGCGCAGCCGGAAATGAACAATCCGACCATCGTGGTGGTCACGGACCGCAACGATCTCGACGGCCAGCTCTTCAACACCTTCGCCATGGCGAGCGAAACCTTGAAGCAGGCGCCGGTACAGGCATCCGGCCGCAACGAACTGCGTGAGATGCTCGCCGCGCGCCAGGCCGGCGGCATCATCTTCACCACGGTGCAGAAGTTCGCCCTGCTCGGCGACGAGACCAGCCATCCGGTGCTGAGCCGCCGGCACAATATCGTGGTCATCTCGGACGAGGCACATCGCAGCCAGTATGGCGACAAGGCCAAGCTCGATACCAGGACCGGCCAATACTCCTTCGGCTATTCCAAGCATTTGCGCGATGCGCTGCCCGAGGCCTCGTTCATCGGGTTTACGGGTACGCCGATCTCCAAGGAGGACAAGGATACCCGCGCCGTGTTCGGCGATTATGTGTCGATCTACGATATCCAGGACGCGGTGGACGATGGCGCCACCGTGCCGATCTACTACGAATCGCGCCTGGCCAAGCTCGATATCAAGGCGGCCGAGATCGAGGCGCTGAACGAAGAGGTCGAGGAGGTCATCGAGGACGAGGAGGACATCGCCGTCCGCGAACAGACCAAATCGAAGTGGGCGGCGCTGGAGAAGCTGGTGGGCAGCGCTCCGCGCATCCAAGAGGTGGCCGAGGATCTGGTGGCGCATTTTATCAAGCGCATCGCCGTGGAGCCCGGCAAGGCGATGATCGTCTGCATGAGCCGCGACATCTGCGTGGATATGTACGATGCCATCGTGGCCCTGCGTCCCGAATGGCATAGCAGCGATCCCAAGCAAGGGGCGATCAAGGTGGTGATGACCGGTTCGGCCTCGGACAAGGCCAAGCTGCAGCCGCATATCTACAACAAAGAGACCAAGAAGCTGTTCGAGAAGCGCTTCAAGGATGAACACGATCCGCTGCAGCTGGTGATCGTGCGCGATATGTGGCTGACCGGCTTCGATGCCCCGAGCTGCCATACCATGTATGTCGACAAGCCGATGAAGGGGCACAATCTGATGCAGGCCATCGCCCGCGTGAACCGCGTGTTTCGCGACAAGCCGGGCGGGCTGGTGGTGGACTACATCGGCATCGCCAATGAGCTCAAGCATGCATTGAAGGACTATACCGATTCCAAGGGCAAGGGTGCGCCGGCACTCGATGCGCATGAGGCCTTCTCCATCCTGCTGGAGAAGCTGGATATCGCGCGCGGCATGCTGCACGGCTTCGACTACAGCGCTTACGAACACGACGCCTTGAGACTGTTGCCGGGGGCGATGAACCACATCCTGGGTCTTTCGGACGGCAAGAAGCGCTTCCTCGACGTGATGGCGGCGATCGGCAAGGCCTATACGCTCTCCGGCACCCTGGACGAGGCGGCGCCCCTGAAGAAGGAGATCGCCTTTCTCTCCGCCGTGAAGACGGCCATCGTCAAGTTCACCAGCATCGACAAGCGGCGCAGTGACGAGGAGAAGCACTCGGCGCTGAAGCAGATCATCGACAACGCCATCGTGGCCGGCGGCGTGGCCGATGTGTTCGAGCTGGTGGGGCTGGATAAGCCGAACATCGGCCTTCTGTCCGACGAGTTCCTCGATGATGTGAAGAGCCTGCCGCAGAAGAACCTGGCCGTGGAGCTATTGGAGAAGCTGCTGCGCGACGAGATCAAGGCGCGCATGAAAACGGATGTGGTATCGGAGAAGAAATACTCCGATCGCATCATGGAAACGCTGCGTAAATACCATAACCGGGCCATCGAGACGGCCCAGGTCATCGAAGAGCTGATCAAGATGGCCAAGGAGATGGAGGCGGACGCCGAGGCCGCCGACAAGCTGGGACTCAACCCGGACGAGATCGCCTTCTATCGCGCCCTGATCCAGAACGAATCGGCGGTGCGCGAGCTGGGCGACGACAAGCTGCGCGAACTGGCCAAGCACGTGACCGAGCAGCTGCGGAAGAGTACGACCGTGGATTGGCAGGTGCGCGACAGCGTGCGTGCCAAGCTGCGCAACCTGGTGCGGCGCGCTCTTCGCAAATGGAAGTACCCGCCCGATGGGCAGAAGGAAGCAATCGATCTGGTTTTGAAACAGGCAGAGGCGTTGTCTGAGTCTTGGGCGGTATAAGCATTGATCATCTTCCTCGATGAATCGGGTGATCTTGGCTTCGACCTAAGCAAGAGGGGAACATCCAGGAAGTTCGTCATCACGCTCCTGGCTTGCCGGGATGATTCGGTCGTGCGAGGGATTCGCACAGCAGTCAGAAGAACGCTGAAGAATAAGTTGAATCATAAAAAAGACGGACGCCGCATCCATGAACTGAAAGGCACAGGCACCACCCTTGCCGTGAAGCAGTATTGGTATCGCCATCTGCCAGAGGATGGTTGGAGGATCTATACCGTGGCCTTGAACAAGGCCCGGGTGGAGCCACGCCTTGCCACCAAAACGGGGAAGAAAAAACTCTATAACTTCCTGGCACGCTTTATCCTGGAGCATGTGCCCCTCGAGTCTACCGACCATGTGCGCCTAGTCGTCGATAAGTGCAAGAACCGCGAAGAGATCAAGGACTTCAATCAATATCTTCAAAGCCAGTTGGAAGCGATGCTGCCCTTGAATGCGACTCTGCATATCGAACATGAAAGCTCGCAAGCCAGCCCCGGACTGCAGGCCGTGGATCTGTTCTGTTGGGGCATCTATCGGAAATACGAAAGCCGGGACATATCATGGTACCGGGTCTTTGGGAGCAGAATCGGTTACGAAACTGAATACCTGTCATAGTAACAAAAAGAAAGGCGGACCCTGCTACGCCGAGATCCCCAAGCTCATGGCCAACCGATGGAAGGGAGCACTTGAGGCGCGTATCAGGAGTTACCCGCCAGACCGGATTCTAGATCAAGTCACCTCGGCAAGCTAGCCCCCAACAAAGAAGTTAGGGATCATGTGCTCGGAATCGGCCCGTCCAGCAACCCGCCACGCTGGGGCGTCACAAGGTCCGTGGGGAATTCTGGGGACATACTTAATTATCGTCCCTATGTTTTGGTCCAGGCTTCTTCTTGCCAAGCTCCCTACCCACCAGGGAAGACATCTCTCGCCACAAAGCTCTCATTGCCCAAAGGCCTTCCCGTCCGCTCGTGTTTGCGAACTTCATCAAACAGTATCCGATCTCCGCTCGCCAGTAATTCCGCCCAGTTCCCGACACGATCCAGCATCGGCTTCACCTTAACCAGGTTGTCGTCCCTCCCGTTCAAATGCGCCTTCGCACTGCTCCAGCGATAATCCTCCGGCTTTGCAACCAGCTTCGCTCGTACCGGGTTCATCTCAATATATCGACAAGCAGCCAGCAGATAATCCTCATCCATTGAGTCAGAAAGTATCGCCATTTCGATATAAGCCTGTTGCGTCCAGCCATTCGTCAAGATCAACTTGACCAATAACTTGACTCATACTTGACGAATGTCCAACCTCTGTTCATGGCCTATGTTCCGCAGTTCACCATCACGCCCGCCCTGCTTGCCGAAGTCGAGCGCGTGGCGGCTTTGCGCGAGCGCATCCAGAGCGCCGTGGTGGACCTGGCCTGGATACCGGCACTGCAAAAGGACACCCGCTCCCGTAATGTGCATGCCTCGACCGCCATCGAAGGCAATCCGCTGACGCTTGAGCAGGTGCGCGAGCTGGAGGAGGGGCAGGAACTGTCGGCATCCGGCGAGCGTCCAAAACGGGAAGTGCTCAACTATTTCGCCGGTCTCCGGTATGTGGAGAAGCATGCGGATGCGCCACGCATCGGCCACGAGGATATTTTCGAGCTGCATCGCATCCTTGCCGGGCAGGTCATGGATCAGGGTGAGGCCGGGAAATACCGGATGATTCAGGTGCGCGTGGGGCCTTATCTGCCGCCGCCACCGGCTGAAGTCTCCGGCATGATGTACGAATTGCTGGAGTGGTGGAACATGGAGGCGGGAAAGATGTCTCCTGTGCTCAGCTCGGCCATTCTGCATTACCGTTTCGAGGCCATTCATCCGTTTGCCGACGGCAACGGGCGTACCGGTCGTGCGCTGGCGTTGTGGGAGCTGTACCGCCGCGGCTTCGATACCCATCACATCTTTTCGGTGGACGAGTACTACTGGGAAGACCGCCCGCGCTACTACACAGCTCTGCAAGAGGTACGAGAATCGGGGAATGATTTGAGCGCATGGCTAGAATATTGCGCCGTCGGCCTTCGCCAGACGCTGGAGCGAGCCTGGATTCGGATTCAAAGCCTGCAGATGGATAGCGGCGAAAAGCTGGTGCTGCGACCAAGGCAGGAACAATTGCTGCATTTGCTGCACGATCACGGTGGTATGACGCCATCCGAAATCTGGGCTGCACTGGAGATCTCCCGACAGGGGGCGATGGATTTGCTGCGGCCAATGCTGGATGCGGGTATTATCGAAAAAGTGGGCGGCCATAAAACTGGCCGCTATGTGCTGAAGAAATGATGGAATTCCGGGGTCACTGTGTCCCCATAATTCCGGGACCAGCATGCCGCGGCAGAGCAAGCCCGGGCTGCTGAGAAGGCTAAAATGGATCAGGCCTTCGCCAAATGGTGGCAACCACCGGATTGGTGCGACAACCCTTCCGGCATCAAGATGCTAGGGCAATGCGCCAATTTGAAGATGCGCAAGCGCAGTGCGTTCGACAAACTTTGGGCGCAGGGTCAAATTCACTGATCAGAAAGCAAATCGCTGCGCGGCATTCGAAGACCTAATCGAGGAAGTTAGACATACGATTTCAGCAGCGGCGGGGCACCGAAGGCGGGGACGTGCTTAACTACGGATACGCCGATCCGCAAGGGGGCATGCCATGAAGCGCATTCGTCTCTTTCGTCTGTTGAGCCGGGGGCTGCTGCCCCTGATGTTGGCCGCCTGCAGTGGCGGGCCGCGGCTGGCGCAGGCACCGGCGCAGCCGGAGCTGGCGCAACCGCCGCAGCGCATCGTGCAGTCCGGCTATTCGTTCATGCCGCCGGCCGGGAAGGCATGGCATATCGCCGGGCGCAACCGCACCCAGGTGGTGCTGGCAAAGCCCGGACCCGGCCCCGACGAAACGATGATGATCGTGGCCGGCAATGTCGCCGCCCCGCGCTTCGAGAGCCCCGCCGTGTTCGAGCGCTACGTCCACGACCAGATGACCAGGGAAGCCGAGGCCGACGGGCGCTTCAGCAGCCGGCAGGCCGAGTTCACCACCCTCACCCACGACGGCGCCCAGTGCGTGCAGGCGCATATGACGAGCGTGGATCACCAGGCGCGGCGGCGATCCGGCAGGAAGGGCGACATGATCCTGGAGATCGTGCAGCTCTCATGCCGGAATCCGCATGACGCGGGCACCGTTACCTATCTCGGCTATTCCCAGCGCTACGAGCCCGGCCAGCGCGACCCCCACTTCATGGACAAGGGCATGCAGATCCTGGACAGCCTCGAATTCTCCCGCTTCTGATCCACGGGTCCGCAACATGGGTCAACACACCGGTTGACCCATATGTAGGCGCAAAGACAGGCCGAAGGCGCAAACAACCGGCCTCACTGCAGATATCTGCACCGCTGCCATGCCCAGGAGGAGCTCCCATGAAAGCCACCTACCTCCTGGCGAAATAACGGTGAAGACCCTTTATATGTTCATCGATGAAGGTGGGAACTTCGATTTCTCACCGGGCGGCACCCGCCATTTCATCCTGACATGCCTGCTGGAGGAACGTCCCTTTCCCAGCTACGACAAGCTGCGCAGCCTTAAGTACGACCCGCTGGAACAAGGTACCAACCTCGAACACATTCAGGTCAGCTCGATGATCGTGCAGAAGAACAAGGCCAATCCATCCATTCGCGACGCGAGCACCTTTTACACCAAGGTGTTCCGCATGCTGATGAAGTGGGTGGTGGAAAAGCATGTGCACGGCAAGGGCTACGAACGGGTGATCCTGTTCACCGATGTCATGCCGGTGGCCAAGAAAAAGAGAGCCATGGAAAAGGGTGTGAAGCTGGAGTTGGCAGGCTTGCTGCGCGCAGGCATCGAATACCGTATCTACCATCACCAGTCGAGATCGAGCCTGAACCTGCAGGTCGCCGATTATTGCAACTGGGCCATCTGGCGGAAATGGGTCAATGGCGACAGCCGATCCTACGATGTGATCAAGCCATGCATCGATGCGGAATGGAACGTCTTCAAGGATGGGAAGGTCGAATACTACTGACCGGAAAAGCGACCACCCCGGCTATCCTCCGAAGAGGAAGAGCTCCATGAACTCTTGTTACCGGGGTGGGACCTTTTAACTGACCATCCACATGGTAGGTGGGTGAGTGGGCGGGCGCAAGCGGCAGGAAGCATCTGCATCACAAAGAAGGCCGGGCGATTGCCCGGCCTTCTTCGTCCTCCCCCAAGGAAGTTATGGATATTATTTGACCGATGGCGGGCAATCCAGCGTTTTCTGGCGCCAGGCCTTCAGGGTGATCAGCGAGCGGCCGTAGTGGTAGCGGATCTGCGTCTTGGTGTAGCGATGCTCGGCGCCCACCGGGCAGATGATGCGCGCCAGGCACTGACGGGCGCAGTGCGCACCCTCCTGCAGGCGATAATCGACGCAGGCCGCGAGATCCAGGGTGCCCGTGGTGAGGGCGCCGGCCGGGCAGGCCTGGATGCAGGGCTTGGCCGCACAGTCGGGGCATGCCGGGCCCCAGCCGGCCCTGGGTGTGGGCGCGAGATCCGTGTCGGCCAGCACCACCGCACGGTAGGCGAACCACGAGCCCCAGTGGCCGTTGATGCCGACCCGGAACGGCGATTCGTGATGCCAGCCGGCGAGCTCGCCCAGCCTTTGCAGCGGCAGCGTCGCATCCCCATAGGGAAGCAGCAGCCGGTAGGGAGGGGCACCCAGCCCCTCGTCGAAATAGCGGCGCACGACGGCGCCGGCGAAATCGTCGACCGGCTCCTCGCCGTGCTCCTCCAGCGCCTGCAGCGAGGCCCACAGATCCCGGCCGCCCTGGCCGAACAGGTGCAATTGGCGGAATTGGTGCAGATCGGGCAACTCGCGGGCGAGCATGTCGTAGAGCGATGCGGGCAGCGCGGCGATGTCGAACACCGCCTGCATGTTCAGGCCGTGCTCGCCCAGCAGCGGGTGAGCCTCGCCGGGGCTCACTTGACCGGTGTCAGCCAATCCAGGTGTTCGGCGCTGCGGCCGTGCACGACCTCGAAGTAGCGCTTCTGCAGCATCTCGGTGATGGGCCCGCGCGAGCCCATGCCGATGGGGCGTCCGTCGAGCTCGCGGATGGGCGTCACCTCGGCGGCGGTGCCGGTGAAGAAGGCCTCATCGGCGATGTAGACCTCGTCGCGGGTGATGCGCTTCTCGATGACGGTCAGCCCGGCCTCGGTGGCCAGGTGCATCACCGTGGCGCGCGTGATGCCGTCCAGCGACGCGGTCAATTCAGGTGTGTAGATGATGCCGTCGCGCACGATGAAGATGTTCTCGCCCGATCCCTCGGCGACGAAGCCGTCCACGTCCAGGAACAGCGCCTCGTCGTAGCCGTCGCGCAGGGCGTCGGAAAGCGCCAGCATGGAGCTGATGTAGTTGCCGTTCGCCTTGGCCTTGCACATGGCGATGTTCACGTGATGGCGCGCGAACGAGGAGGTGCGGATGCGGATGCCGCGCTCCAGCGCCTCCTTGCCCAGATACGCGCCCCAGTTCCAGGCGGCGACGATGACGTGCGTCTTCAGGTTATCGGCGCGCAATCCCATGCCCTCGGAGCCATAGAAGCACATCGGCCGGATATAGGCGGAATCGAGCTTATTCTCGCGCACCGCGGCGATCTGGGCGGCGCTCAGCTCATCCCGGCTGAACGGCATCGGCATGCCCATGATCTTCGCCGAGCGGAACAGGCGCTCGGTATGCGCGGCCAGGCGGAAGATCGAGGTGCCCTGGTCGGCATGGTAGGCGCGCACGCCCTCGAACACGCCCATGCCGTAGTGCAGGGTGTGCGTCAGCACATGCACCTTGGCCTCGCGCCAGGGCACCATCTCCCCGTCGAACCAGATCACGCCGTCCATGTCCGCAAAATTCACGTTCGCCATCGTTCTCTTCCTTTATCCTATGACTGTCCTGCGCCCAGGAGTGCATTGAAAACCTGCCGCACCGTCGCCATGCGCAAGCGCAGCGCCGCCACGTCCTTGATCGGCGCATGGCGCCTGAGCGTCTCCCATGCGGGGGCCGCATCATCCGCCGGCAATCGGCCCACCGAGGCCCACAGCTGCACGCGCAGCACATTCTCCATCTGCCGGTAGTCGGCGAAGGCTCCGGCCAGGAAGCCCGCCTGCTCCCGCCAGGGCCCGGGCGCTGTCTCCGGCAGATGCTGCAGCATGGCCATCATGCCGGTGGCCTGCCCCCCGAAGGCAAGCCTCGCATACTGGGCAAGGAACTCGATGTCGACAAGACCGCCGGCGTCGTGCTTGAGGTTGATGGTGTCGGCATCATGGCTACCCAGATGCTCCAGCATCCTTGACCGCATGGCCAATACGTCCGCCGCCAGTTTCACGCTATCCCGCGGCATGGCCAGCACCCGCGCCACCACATCCATGACCGCCCTTCTCGCAGGATCTGGTCCCGCCACGGCGCGCGCCCGGCACAGGGCCTGGTGCTCCCAGGTTTCGGCCTCGTGCATCTGGTAATCGGTGAAGCCCTTGATGGTGGTCACCAGCACCCCGGAGGAGCCGGAGGGGCGTAATCTCGCATCGAAGGCGAAGCCGGCCCCGAACGGCGGGGCCATGCTCAGGTGCTGGATGATGCGCCGGCCCAGCCTTTGGCCCCATTCGCGCTGGCTCTTCCCCTTGGGGCCGATGGCATCGGGATCGGCAGATGCCAGCACGAACACCATGTCCAGATCCGACACTAGGCCCATCTCGCGGCTGCCGTGCTTGCCCATGGCCAGCGCCACCAGCGGGAAATCGGGGGGAAGTCCCAGCTGGCGGGCGGCGATGGCCATGGCCGCGGTGACGGCGCCGTCCGCGCTATCGGCCAGCCAGCCGCCGACACTGAGGGGATCGGCCGGCGGTTGATCGGCCACGGCCATGGCTGCGGTCAGCCGGCACTGGTCGGTGAGCCGGCCGAGATCGGCCAGCGCCTCCTCGTCCGTGAGCCTGTCGGCATCGATGGCGGCGAGCTCCGCCAACAGGTGGCGCATGCGCTCCCCGCCGCGCTCGCCCTCCAGCGGCCACTCGAGCCAGGCCGGATCGGCCGCCACATGCTGCGCGATGTAGCGGCTGGCCGAGAGCACGCCGATGAGCCAGTCGCGCACCCCGGCGTTCGTGGCCAAGAGATCCACCCAGGTGGCGCGCCCGGCGATGGCCTGCAACAGCTCGGCGAACAATTCCACCGCCTGCACGCCGTTGGCATCCCGCACCCAGGCCTCCATGGCGTGCCCCAGGATGGTGTCGACATCCCTGTGGCTGCGCTCGGGCAAAAGCCCCCGGCGGAGCCGCGCGGCGATGCGGGAAAGGGCGGCCAGGATGCGGGCCTGCCCCTCCTCGTCGAAGGCGGCCAGCCTGGCCCTCCGCTCGGATGCCGGGGCATGCAGCCAGGACAGCGCCGGGGCCGGCATCTCATCGGCCTGGGCATCGGTCTCCGCGGCGAACTGGGCGGCGAACAGCCGGTGCACCTTCCCCGCATGCGCTTTCATCGTGGCCATCGGATCGGCAAGATCCAGCACCTGTGAAAGATACCCGGCAAAGCCATCGGGCAGGCGGTGGGTGTGTTCGCCGATCCTGGCCTGCAGCGCATGCTCGATGCGCCGCCAGCACCAGTAGGCGTCCCCGAGCATCACCGCATCGGTTTCACGCAGGTGGCCGGCGGCCTTCAGGGCGGCGATGGCCCCGGCGGTATTCGTCAACCGCAGGTCCGGCTCGCGCCCACCGCGCAAGAGCTGCAGCGACTGCACCACGAACTCGACCTCGCGGATGCCGCCCGTGCCGCGCTTGACGTCGAAGCCCGCACCGATGGGATGTTTGCCGGCCTGCGCGTCGATGCGCCGCTTCATCTCGGCCAGCGCCTGCACCGTGGTGAAATCGAGATAGCGCTTGTAGACGAAGGGGGCGATGCCGTCGATGAAGGCCTGACCGAGCGAGAGGTCGCCGGCCACGCATCGGGCCTTGACCAGCATCGCCCGCTCCCAGGTCTGGCCGTATTCCTGGTAATGGGAGAGGGTGGCATCGAGGTTCAGGCAGATCGGGGCGCCGTCCCCGCCCGGGCGCAGGCGCATGTCCATCTTCCAGCATGCGCCGTCCACCGTGCGCTCGCCCATCAACCGGATCAGCATGCGGGCCAAATGCGGGTAATACTCGCCGGCGGAGACGGATCGACGCCCGTCCGACATGGCGCCGGCCGGCGCCTGCCAGAGGAATAAAAGGTCCACATCCGAGCCGAGGTTCAGCTCGCATCCCCCGAGCTTACCCAGGCCGACGACGGCGAAGCTGCCGCCGGGCAGGGCCCCGTAACGCTCCGCCGTCAAGCGCTCGGCCATCGTCAGCGCACTTTCCAGCAGGCCGTCGGCCCAGGCCGACAGGGCCCGGGCCGAGGCCGCGATGTCCCCCGATAGCCCCAGCTCCCACCAGATGACGCGGGCCAGCCCCGCCCGCTTGGCCGCCCGCAGCGCCTGCTGGCAGCCGGCCAGCTCCAGCCCGGGATCGGGCGGGGCATCGTCCTTAGCCGGCAGCGCTTCCGCGGAACCTGGCCCAACATCGGGCCCGCCGGCCACGAGACCCGCGAAATACGGCGAGGCCGTTTTCAGCATGGCCAGGCGTGCGCTCATCCCCTCGTTCATGCGACGAGTATACCGGCGCAGGGATGCTGCGAAAGCCGCGTGCAAATCCGTGAAACAGAAGTTACATTCCAGCCCATGATTCGCGGCGAGGCCCTGACCAAGCGCTTTGACTCGACGATGGCGCTCGATGGCGTGGACATCCATATCCGCGAGCATGCGACGACGGTGATCATGGGCGGCTCGGGATCCGGAAAGACGACGCTGCTGAGATTGCTCGCCGCCCTCGATCCCCCCACCTCCGGCCATGTCTGGTTCGCCGGCGAGGACCTGGCGGTGATCCGCCGCAAACGCCTGTACGAGCTGCGCTCGCGCATGGGCATGGTGTTCCAGTACTCGGCGCTGCTGAACTCGCTGGACGTCTACGACAACATCGCCTTCCCACTGCACGAGCACACGCATCTCGACGAATCGGTGATCCGCACCATGGTGACGATGAAGCTTGAGCAGGTGGGCCTGCGCGGCTTCGAGCACCTGATGCCCTCGGAGCTCTCCGGCGGCATGGCCAAGCGCGTGGCCTTTGCCCGGGCGCTCGCCATGGACCCGGACATCGTGTTCTTCGACGAGCCGACCTCGGGACTGGACCCGATCTCCGCCGGCGTCATCACCACCCTGATCCACGACATGACCGAGAAGACGAAGATGACCTCCGTCGTCGTCACCCACGATGTCAAGGCGGGGCTGGCCATCGCCGACCATGTGGTGCTGCTGTGGCAGGGCACGGTGATCGCCGAGGGGGGACCGGAAGACATCAAACGCTCCGAGGACGAGCGCGTGCGCCAGTTCATCGAGGGCCGGCCGGATGGCCCGATCCCGTTCTCGCGCAGCAGCACCAGCTATATCGACGACCTGCTGCACAGCCCCGGCACCGTGAGGCTGGCATGACGGCCCCAACCTCGATGTTCGGCTACCTCGGCCGGCGTTTCCTCGGCCTGCTGCAGTGGCTGGGCGATGCCGCGAAGCTGTCGGCTTCTGCCCTGGTGCTGCTGTTCGCCCGCCCCTGGCAGGGCAGGCATTTCGTGTTGCAGCTGTATGCGCTCGGCGTCGGTTCCTTCGTCATCATCGCCATCACCGGCGCCTTCACCGGCATGGTGCTGAGCCGGCAGGGCTATTACCCCCTGCCCAAGTTCGGCGCGGAACCGCTGCTGGGCGCGGCCGTGGGGCTTTCGATCATCCGCGAGCTCGGCCCCGTGCTGGGCGCCTGGAGGGTGGGGGGGCGCGCAGGCTCCAGCATCACCGCCGAGATCGGCATCATGCGCGTCACCGAGCAGGTCGACGCCCTGGAGATGATGGCGGTCAACCCCAGGGCCCGCATCCTGCTGCCGCGCATCGTCGCCACCACCCTGTCCGTGCCGCTGCTCGTCGCCTTCTTCGACGTCATCGGCATCGCCTGCGGCTATGAGCTGGCCGTGCATCTGCTGAACGTCAATTCCGGCTCCTTCATCGCCGAGATGGTGGCCAAGGTGACGACGCACGACTTGAACACCGGCTGGATCAAGGCCTTGTCCTTCGGCTTCATCATCGGCGTCATCAGCACCTATATCGGCTACCGTGCCACGCCGACCACCGAGGGCGTGGCCAAGGCGACGACGCAGGCCGTCGTCGTCGGCTCGGTCAGCGTGCTGGTTCTCGACTACATCCTGACATCATTCTTCCTGTGAGCGTGACCCATGAACTCCTACAAGCGCATTGAGATCACCGTCGGCATCTTCGTCTTCCTCGGCATCGTCAGCATGGGCTATATGGCCCTGAAGCTCGGCGAGGTCGGCGGCCTCGGGGCCACCGGCTATGTCGTCGACGCCGCCTTCGGCGATGCCGGCGGTATCCGCCCCGGCGCCGATGTGATGATGGCCGGCGTCGTCATCGGCCGGGTGGAGACCGTGGGCCTGAAGAAGAACCGCGCCTTCCTGCACCTGCGCATCGACAACGGCATCAAGCTCACCGACGACGTCATCGCCTCGATCCGCACCAAGGGCATCATCGGCGACCGCTATGTGCGCATCTCCCAGGGCGCGGACACCGTCTACCTGAAGAACGGCGACGAGATCGAGGACACGGAATCGGCGATCAACATCGAGGATCTGATCAGCAAGTACATCTTCTCCTCCGGCGGGAAGTAGGGCTTGCGCTTATCACGGCCGCGGCCGTGCGATACAATCCGATGACGACATACGCCGAAAGGAGAACCATCATGACCCGCATCCTGAACCCGATACGCGCCGGGCTTGCCGCAGCTATGCTGCTCGGCGCCATGGTATTGCCGGCGCAGGCGGCGCAGGCCAACACCCCGGAAGCCGTCATCCACGACACGGTCGAGGGCGTCATCCAGGTGCTGGCCCACCGTGCCGACAAGGACAAGATCAGCGAGGCCGATCGTACGGCCATGCGCAAGATCATCAGCGACCACTTCGATTTCACCGCCATGTCCCGCCTTTCCGTCGGCGCCCCGTGGAACGACGCCACGCCCGCGCAGCAGGCACGCTTCACGGCCCTGTTCAAGGAGCTGCTCGAGTACTCCTACGGCAACCGCCTGAGCGCCTACCATGGGCAGACGGTGCACTACGATCCGGCCGAGTTCCGCGGCAACCGTGCCCAGGTAAAGACCATGATCGTCGACACCGACAAACAGACCCCGGTCGAGTACCGGCTGATCAAGGACGGCGACGACTGGCGCGTCTACGACATCCGCATCGAGGGCGTCAGCCTGGTCGCCACCTTCCGCACCGAGTTCCAGGACGAGATCGGCAGCTCGGGCTTCGAGGGACTGCTCAAATCCCTGGCCAAGAAGGTCGATACGCTGAAGGCCAAGGGCTAATCGCCTCCGCCGTTTCCTGATGCCACGCCGCTGGGTCGCCGCCGCCCGCCGCATGGCGGTGCTGATGATTTTCGGGCTGACCCTGCTGGGTGCCTGGATCTACTGGCATGCGCCGACGCTCAATGAATTGAGGCCGCAGATCCAGCGCTACCTGCAGCACCAGTACGACCTGTCCGAGCTTTCGATGGGCGATCTGTCCTGGTACTGGGCCGGCTATCTGTGGCTGCGCGCCGACGACCTGAGCCTCGCCACCCGCGACGGCCGCCTGCGCCTGGAACACGGGCATCTGGCCATCCGCGTCTCCATCTGGGACCTCGCCTTCGGCACCTGGCGGCCGAACCGCATCGATCTGAGCAACGGGGAGCTGTCGCTGTCGCTGCCGGACACGAGCGGCGGCGGCGGGCTGCCGGCACTGGCGCCGATGCTGTTTGCCCAGGACCTGGCGATCCGGGACACGCGGCTGACCTGGCGGCTTGCGGACATGCACGGACAGCTGGCGCATTTCAGCCTCAACATCGACGCCTCCGCACGCGGCATCGAACTCACCTGGCCGGGCATGCAATTGAAGGCGAGGCTGGATGCGGACCTGCTACCCAAGAAGCTGAGCATGGCGGTCACGGACCTTTCCTGGCTTCCCCCGGCGCTCCGCCGCCCGTTCAGGGGCAAGCCCGCCGCCACCCTCAGCCTGGACGAGGTCGATAGCCATCGCTGGCAGGCCAGCCTCACCGCCCATGCCGAGCAGGGTGCCGCCATCGTGCTCAAGCCCGACGCCATGGAGCTCGATTTCCAGCAACTGAAGCTGGATGCCGTCGTCGTCGCCGACCGCCAGGGCTCGACGCTAAACATCCGCGAGATCCACATCGCCCCGCTACAGTGGGCGCTGGGCAACAACAGCGTCAGCCTGACGGCGTCGTGGAATGCCGGCCTGCTCGAGGCCACGGCCACCGCCGGACGCCTGGACATGCCGGTACTGTGGGGCTGGCTGCGGCCGCTCGGGGGCCCCGGCTGGCACCACTGGCTGGCGCGCATGCGCCACGGCGTAGCCACGCACGTCGTCGCCAAGCTCGCCCTGCCCTGGTCGGACCCGGGCACCGGGCTGCCGACGCCGGTGGAATGGCAGCACCTCGAGTACCGCGTCAACGCCGACGTGACGGGTGCGGACATCGCGCTCGGCAACAGCGGCGATGCGCTGACGGACACCGATGCGCGGGTGGCCGTCGACGCCACCGGCCTGAAGGCCGATATCTCCAGCGCCCAGCTGCCGCAGGGCATCGGCTCGGTACAGGGCACACTGCTGATCCCATGGTCGTCGCTGACGCTGGACATCCAGGGCCAGGCGCAGATCCAGGATATGGCGTCGCTGATCCGCTGGAAGCGGCCGGACTCGCCGGCCGTCGCCTGGTTCACGAAACCAAGCCGGGCCGACGGCAGCTTCGCGCTGCTGTGGAACCCGGATGAGGACAATCCGAGCTCGGCGCATGCCACCCTGCACCCGCACGGGGCCTGGCCGATGCAGATCGGCGGCCTGGACCTCGCCGCCTCAGACGGCACGATCCAGTGGGACCTGACCAAGGGCCTGCGTATCGACCGCATGCATGTGGCCACGAATATCCTGCAGGGCGAGCTGTCGATGGCCATGGCCGAGGGAGCCGACAAGCGCTGGGTGCTGCATTCGCTGGACGGGGCCATGACCGGCGGCATGGACGATCTCGTGCGCCGCTTCCAGCTGCCGATCGCCGCCCCCCAGGGAAGATTCGCCATCCGCCTGCATTACCTGCACGGCTGGCAGGGGTCGGCGGATCTCGGCCAGGCCGGATGGGGCAATGTGCTGGGCACCGCCAAGGCCGTCGGCGAGAAGCTGACGGTGAAGTTGGCGGCCAATGGCGACGAGCGGCCGGGACTGGACAATATCCGCATCACCAAGCTTTCCGGCGATTCGCGCCAGATCCGCTTCTCCGGCACCGGCCTGTTGACCCAGGACAGCCTGCGCCTGTCCCTGGCCACCCTGAAAACCCCCGCCTTCGACGGCGGCGTGCAGATCACCGCCCCGTTCGGCCCCGCCCCGTGGGAGGTGGCCGTGCATGCCAAGTACATGTCGCGCGCGGCCCTGCCGAAACAGCTGAAGCATGAGGCCAGTACCCTGCAGGCGAAGAGCTGGGTACTGCGCGCCCGCATCGACCGCTTCGACTGGGAGGCGGCGACGATGCGGGGGGCACGGCTCCAACTTGCCTCCGCCGACAACAGCATCGGCGTATTCGATGCCAATCGTGTCGACACCGGCGGCGTGCGCATCGGCCATGTGCATGCGGTGTTCACGCTGCCCGGCGCCGGCGCCATCGACCTGCGCCAGTGCTCCGGCCAGATCGGCCGGGAGCATGTCGAGCTGTCGGCACAGATGACCCCCGACGACGGCGGCATGCGCTGGCAGGGCTTCGCCTATGTCACCGGCGATTTCGGCTACCTGCTGGAGCACGCCGGCATCTCCAAGCGCTTCCTGCACGGCGATATGCATATGCTGTTCGCCGGCCACGGCCTGTTCAGCAAGAAGCATCCCTGGTGGCAGGGCCTGGATGGGCGCCTGCGCCTGCGCGTCGCCGACGGGCGCATCCTCGAGGGCGGCACCCTGAACAAGCTGCTGGCGGCGATGAACCTCGCGGACCTGCCCAAGCTCTTGATCGGCCAGCGCGGCGACCTGACCGGCCCCGGCATGATGTACAGCCGCCTGCAGATGGAGGCGACGATGCACAACCAGGAGGTGCAGGTACACAAGATCGCCCTGCGCTCCCCGGCCATGGACCTGGCCGGCAACGGCCGCCTGACGCTGGATAACGACCAGGTCGACGTCATCCTGACCGCCCGTCCGTTCCAGAACCTCGATGCCATCCTGTCCCGCATCCCGATCCTGCGCGACATCCTCGGCGGCGGCAGCCACACGCTGCTGCGCCAGGTATACTGGATGCACGGTCCGTTCACCGACGCCACCGTGCAGCGCATCACCCCGGAGGAGGCGGGCCTGGCGCCGCCCGGGCTGATCGAATCGCTGCTGAGCCTGCCGGAGCGCTGGTTCGGCAAGACCCCGAGCGCCAAACCAACGCATTAGCCATTTCGGCGCACCGGCCTATAATGGGCCCATGCGCCTGATCATGCTGGACACCGAAACCACGGGCCTGTCGGCCTTCAACGGTGACCGCATCGTCGAAATCGGGGCGGTCGAGGTCGTCAACCGCCACCTCGATGCCGAGAAGAGCTTCCACCACTACATCAATCCCGGACGGTCGATCCCCGCCGAGGTCGTGCGCATCCACGGCATCAGCGACGCGCATGTGAAGGACAAGCCGCCCTTCGCCGAGGTGGCGGGCACGTTCCTGGAATTCATCGAAGGGGCCACGCTGGTCATCCACAATGCCCCCTTCGACCTGAGCTTCATCATGAACGAGCTGCACCTGGCAGGTCTGCCCGCGATCGATGCCGTGCCGGTCATCGACACCCTGGACCTGGCGCGCAAACGCCACCCGCAGCAGCGCAACAACCTCGACGCCCTGTGCGACCGCTACCGCATCGAGCGCGGCCACCGCACCCTGCACGGTGCCCTGCTCGACTCCCAATTGCTGGCCGAGGTCTACCTGGAGATGACCGGCGGCCGCCAGTTCTCGCTGGCCAGCGACGTGCACCCGAGGGCCGCCTGCGAGTTCGTGCGCCTGCCCGAGCAGGCCAGCCAGCGCGACGAGAAGGTCGAGACGGCGACGCTGATGTGCCGCCAATCGCCGCCGATCCAGCCGCAGGAGATGGAAGCGCACGCGGCGCTGATGGCGCGCATCCACAAGGAGAGCGACGGCAAGGCGATCTGGCAGCCTCGGGCAAACGGCTGATCCATGTTCCTGCCCGATCCGATCATGATGGTCTGCGCCGGCAACCTGTTCCGCAGCCCCTTTGCCGAGGGTCTGATGCGCCAACGCCTGCAACAGGCGGGGGCGATGGCCGAATGCTACAGCCGCGGCCTGATCACCATGCCCGGCCGAAAGCCGCCGGCATCCGTGCTGAAGATCGCTCAGGAGTTCGACGTCGACCTGTCCGCACATGTCTCCCAGCCACTGCTGCGCCCGGACGTCGAGCGGGCGGCGCTGGTGCTGGTGATGGATGCCAAGCAGCGCCAGCACCTGGTGCGCATGAGCCCGGCCAGCGTCGGCAAGGTATTCATGCTCTCCCAGCCTGTGGACGGGGCCGACATCCCGGACCCGGTCGGGCTGGACGATGCCGTCATCCGGGCCGTCTACGAGCAGATCGCCGGCTATGTCGACGCCTGGCTCACGCGCTTCGGCATCGCATGATCTTGCGACCCATCGCGCTTTGCCTACAATGGCTGCCGCGCGGGTGTAGTACAATGGTAGTACAGCAGCTTCCCAAGCTGAGAACGAGGGTTCGATTCCCTTCACCCGCTCCATTCCCTCCCCCCCAGAAGAGCACATAGTGAGCACAGCCATCGCCACCCTGGCAGGCGAGGAGCGCACGTTTGCCGTGCTGCCCGGGCAGATGGTGCTCGTCACCGGCCCCGTCGGCGCCGGCAAGAGCCGGCTGTTGCGCCGCCTCGCCGGGCTGGCACCGATGCCGCCGCAGATCACCTGGCAGGGGCCGAAGGGCGTGCAGATGCTCGCCGATTTCATGCCGCCGCTGTGGCTGGCGCCGACGCTGGGCGAGGAGCTCGCCTACGGCCTGCATCCGGCCGAGATGGAGAGCCAGCGCGTGCTGGCCGCCTGGCGACTCCAGGATATCCCCGCCGACACCCCGGTGGAGGCGCTGAACCGGCTCGCCGCCCTGCGCCTGGCCCTGGCCGCCATGGAGCTGGCCGGCACGAGGCTCGCCCTGCTGGACAATCCCTCGGCCTGCCTGCCGCTGGACGATGCCGAGCTTCTGAGAAAGGATATCGCCGCTTGGCTTCAACGAAGCGGCGGGGCGGTGGTGATCGCCTGCAACCGCTGGCAGGATTGGCAACCATGGGTACAGCAAACCTGGTATCTGGAGATGGATACGGACATGCCGAAGGCGGACGCCCATGACTGAGGCCGTGCGCTTCTCCTTCGCCTTAAGCCCGCGCATGCAGGCCTTCATCGAACTGCGCAACGGCCTGCAATGCCTGGAGCGGGCGGCCGCCCAGGGCAACGGCCAGGCCTGGCTCTGTGCGGCCTCGGATATCCGCGCCTCGCTGATCGGCGACCAGGGGCGGCGGCCGGCGCTGGCCGGGATCGTCGGCCTGCTCGTGTCCCTGCAGGCGCATCTGCAGGGACTGGCCAAGGAATACCCGCGCTTCGCGCAGACGATCGCCAAGGCCTGCGAGAAGCTGGACGCGCATATGCACGGGCTGCAGGACGGCCTCGGCGAGCCGGTGGACTGGCTGTACAACGATTCGCTGATCTTCACCTACCTGAACGCGCTGAAGAAGCAGGACTGGCTGGGCCACAAGCCGGCGCTGCCGCAATGCCTGGATGCACTCTGGCACCCGGACGACGCGCGGGCCCGGGCCCTCAGCCAGGGCCTGGCGCCGCTTGCCGAGGCGGTGCAGAGCCTGGACCACATGCTGCACGAGTACGTGGCCTGGGGGCAGCGCCCGGCGGTGGACGGCATCGACCAGATTTCACCGGACAAGGGGCTCAACTCCGGCCTGCTCGGCCTCGGCATGGAGCCGGGAG
>OFHG01000250.1_pt1 | contig 23128 bp, 20 predicted proteins | sample 1521931 | NCBI WGS metagenome assembly OFHG01 (sample SAMEA2468438, study PRJEB22500) | soil metagenome | biome: Glassland; feature: Farmland; material: Clay | place: Australia | collected 2013-01-31 | depth 0.55 m
TGCCCGCTGTTCCCCTCGGGGCGTGGGCCAGTGAAGAGAACTGACCCTCTGCGGCCGCCGCACCCTGTGGGGTGCCAAAGGTCTGCCTAGCCTGTGAGCTGCAACGATGGGCCAGGGTCGGCCGTGAGGCATGATGATCAGCCGTGTCCATCCGTCTGAGCGGCTTGCCACCGGGAGCCACGGCTGGGGGTGGGCTTCGGCGGACGCTTCTCGCCCGCCGTCACAGCGCCGGAGCTTTGCCGCTACGCACAGTGACCTCCAGATGAGGATGTCCTCTCGCTGGTCATGGTGACGGCTCCAAACATCCGTCAGCTGACCGATGTCTCCGCGTGCAACTTGCAGCAGTATTTGTCCTGCAACCGCACCGTCAAGCGTCAACAGCTTGATCGGATCTCCCCCGGGCTAGCCGCCCAGAGCGACCTGTGCTAGCCCGGACCGGCTCAACCAGCCTGGCAAGGAACCCAGATGGACACGATGGCGCGTACCCGCCCGAACGTGCGACGCAAGCTGCGCATCACGCTCACCGCAGGGCCGACCGCGGCGGCCGCCGCCCGCAGCCAGGTCCGGGCGGCCATCTACGCCTGGGATGTCCCCGTCGATTCATCCGTCGCGGTCCTGCTCACCAGCGAACTAGTGACCAATGCCCTCAGGCATGAGGCGGGCAAGACCATCGAGCTCGTCATCAGTTGCGCCTACGGCCAGTTACACGTTGATGTCTACGACACATCGCCCGCCCTGCCGATGCCGGTGGACGGGCCGGCCAACGCGGAGACCGGACGCGGGCTGATGCTGCTCGCGAGCCTCTCGAGTAGCTGGGGTTATTACCGGACCCCCACGGGCAAGGCCGTCTACTTCACGCTCATCTACTAGGCCGATCTTGACGACGCCGCCGGCCCGCAGGCCGACGCACATGGGTCCGGTGAATCGTGTCCCCCCAGCTACCCGCCGGACCTGCCCTGTTCGCCACTACCTTTCCCGCGCCCCAGCATCCAAAGCCTGGGAGACAGCCGCAGGAGGCGAACCACGGCCACGTCAGCTCGCCGGGGCCACGGCTGATCAGTTCGCTTCGTCACGATGCGTCCTTCGGAACGGGCAGACCTGGTCACGTGCGGGCTGGCTGGACGGCCCCGCTGGCGGCGACCGGTAGCCCGGCGAGCCGCCATTCGGGCAGGCCGCCGGCCAGGCGCCGGGCGGTACGGCCGTCAGCGTGTAGCAGCCGGACAGCGTCGTGGGCGAACACGCAGTAGGGGCCGCGGCAGTAGGCGACCACCTCGGTGCCTGCCGGTAGTTCGGCGAGCCGCTGCCCGAGCTGGTTGATGGGGATGGAGACCGCGCCAGGGATGTGCCCGGCAGCGAATTCGGCGGCGGGGCGTACGTCCAGGACGATGACATCCCCCGCGCCGGCGCGGCGCAGCAGTTCGTCGCGGGAGACCTCTTCCACGTCGGTGCCCAGGTAGGCGTCCCGGGCGGGGCCAACCTCAGCGAGCAGTGAGGCGGCGGTGTCGCGCATGTCTGCGTAGAGGCGGGCGACGTCGTCGCTGGCCAGGGAGTAGAAGACGCGGGTGCCCTGTTTGCGGGTGGTCACCAGCCGGGCGTGGTGGAGGACCTGCAGGTGGGCCGAGCAGGTGCTCAGGCCCAGCCCGGCCTCGGCGGCGAGGTCCTCGACGTGGCGCTCGCCCTGGGCGAGCAGGTCGAGCAGTTCCAGCCGTTTCGGGCTGGCCAGGGCCTTGCCGACGCGGGCGAACTGCTCATACAGCTCTGCCTTGCGCTGCCGGTCACCCATGGGCGCTCCTTCCTGCCATCCCGGGACACTGGGGCATGCTTGCCAGGCTGGCCGCCGCATCAGCCTGCTCGCCGACTGTGCAGCGCCAGTGTGGCATCTCGCTCCGGCCGGCCCGCGCCAGCAGAACTCCACAGCTCCGTTATGATGTTCTATAGATCTATGGAATAGTGTAGCTTATCTACTGCGCGGGGTGACGCCTGTCCGCGCACACCACCCGGGAGGAGCTGGCTGTGGCCAGAACGCTGATCATGCCCGTCGTGGATGAGGGCCTGGGTAACTCCGCCTACCTGGCCGACCTTGGGGATGGGCGGGCGCTGGCGGTGGATGTGCCGCGGGACCTGCGGGCGGTGCGGGCGGCTGCCCGCCGGCATGGGCTCAGGGTCGCGTTCGCAGCCGACACGCACCTGCACGCTGACTTCCTGTCGGGGGCCCGGCAGCTGGCGGCCGGCGACGGCGCGCAGATCCTCGGCCCCGCAGCCGGAGGCCGCGCGTTCGGTCACCGGGGGCTGGCTGACGGGGATGAGGTGGACATGGGCGGGCTGACCTTGCGCGCCTGGGCCACCCCCGGCCATACCGCTGAGCATGTGGCTTATCTGCTGGTCGACGGCGGGCAGGTGCTGGGGGTGTTCACGGGGGGGTCGCTGCTGGTGGGCGCGGCTGCCCGCACTGACCTGTCCGGCCCGGAGCAGACCGAGTCGCTGGCCCGGTCCCAGTACGCCTCTTTGGGCCGGCTGCTCACCTTGCCCGATGTGACGCCGGTGTTCCCGACGCATGGGGCGGGGTCGTTCTGCTCCGCCCCGCCCGGCGCGGAGCGCACCACCACCATCGGGGCCGAGAAAGCCGCCAACCCGCTGCTGGCGGCCGGCGATGAGGACACGTTCGTCAAGGCGCTGCTGGCCAGCCTGGGCACCTTCCCCGGCTATTTCCTGCGGCTGCCCGAGGAGAACCGGCGCGGCCCGGCCATCGTGGCATCTGCCCCCGCGCTCGTCCCGCTGACCACCAGCCAGGTCCGCGCGCTTCAGAACGAGGGCGGGCAGGTCATCGACGTGCGCCCGGTGGCCGACTACGCGGCCGGTCACATCCCGGGATCACTGGCAATCCCGCTGCGGGGGGCGTTCGCGACCTGGCTGGGCTGGCTCGTCCCTGACCCCGCCACCCCGCTCATCATCGTCGCCGGGCCCGGCCAGGACCTGGGCGAGGTCATCTGGCAGGCACTGAAGATCGGATACGACACCCTCGCCGGGACCCTGGCCGGCGGCATGCCCGCCTGGGAAGCCGCCGGGCAGCCGGTCGCGGCCACCCCACTGCTCACCCCCGGGCAGGTGGATCCGGCCGCCGTCATCGACGTGCGGCAGGCTGGCGAGTACGCCGCCGGGCACCTGCCCGGTGCGGCCAGCATCGAACTGGGGGCCCTCGCCGCCGGGGCCGCCGGGCTGGTGGGCCGGCGGGTGGTGACCATGTGCGGGCACGGCGAGCGTGCCGCCACCGCCGCCAGCGTGCTGGAACGGGCCGGGCACACGGGGGTGGCCGTCGTGGACGGCGGCCCGCCGGACTGGGCCGGCGCCACCGGCCGGGCGCTGGAGGTAAACGCGTGACCATCCCCGACCCGGCCCCGGCCGCGCCTGCCCGGCCGGCCCAGCCAGGAAACGCCACGCCCAGTCCTGGGGTCCGGCTGGGGCTGCGGGCCAACCTGGCCCAGTTCTCACTGCTGGTGGCGGTCAACGCGCTGGTCGGCGGGACGCTGGGCCAGGAGCGCACGGTTGTGCCGCTGCTGGCCGGGCAGACCTTCCACCTGGCCGCGTTCAGCAGCGCGCTCACCTTCATCCTGGCGTTCGGCGCGGTGAAGGCGATCACCAACTTCTTCGCCGGGACCCTGTCGGACCGGTTCGGGCGCAAGCCGGTGCTGGTCGCCGGGTGGCTGGTGGCGCTGCCGATCCCGGCGCTGCTGATCTGGGGGCCGAACTGGTGGTGGGTGGTGGCCGCGAACGTGCTGCTGGGCGTCAATCAGGGCCTGACCTGGTCCACCACCGTGATCATGAAGATCGACCTGGTCGGCCCGGCCCGCCGCGGCCTGGCCATGGGCCTGAACGAGGCCGCCGGGTACGGCGCGGTCGCCATCACCGCCCTGACCACCGGGTACCTGGCCGCCGCCCACGGCCTGCGCCCGGCCCCGTTCCTGCTCGGCGCCGCCTACATCGCACTAGGCCTGGGCCTGTCCGCCGCCGCCGTCCGGGAAACCCACGGCCACGCCCGGCACGAGGCTGCCGGGCACGTCGCCGCCGCTGACCACCTGGGCGGGCACCTGTCCACCCGCCAGGTGGCCTGGCTGACGAGCTTCCGGGAACGGGCCCTGTCCGCCGCCTGCCAGGCGGGCATGGTCAACAACCTCAACGACGGGCTCGCCTGGGGGGTGTTCCCGATCCTGTTCGCCCGCCACGGCCTGGCCGTCGGCCAGATCGGCGTGCTGGCAGCCCTGTACCCAGCAGTCTGGGGCGCCGGGCAACTGGCGACCGGCGCACTGTCGGACCGGATCGGCCGCAAATGGCTCATCGCCGCCGGGATGGGGGTGCAGGCCGCAGCGATAGCCCTGGTCGCACTCGGCACCACCTTCACCACATGGGCGGTGACCGCCGTCTTGCTCGGGGCCGGCACCGCCATGGTGTACCCCACCTTGCTCGCCGCCATCGGCGACGTCGCCCACCCCACCTGGCGGGCCCGGTCGGTCGGTGTCTACCGGCTGTGGCGCGACGGCGGGTTTGCCGTCGGCGCCTTGCTCGCCGGCGTGGTCGCCGACGCCTTCGGGATCCTCGCCGCGATCTGGGTGGTCGCCGCCCTCACCGCCGCCTCCGGCCTGGTCGTCGCCGTGCGCATGTACGAAACCCGGTCTGCCCGCCCGGCCGTTTCGCCCACCACGTGACACTGCTGCGCCCGGGAGCATGATGCCTGGCTTGCGGCGGCCCTGTCAGGGGACGTCGGGTCCGGCCTGCTGGCCAACGGCGGCGTGTTCCTGCTGGTGCCATGTACCTGGCGTGACCTGTTGCGCGGGCGGCAAGGGTCACCCGGAAACGGGCGGCGCTGACAGGCCGACGGGGCCGCGCACTGACGGCAGGGCATGTGTCAAGGAGTGGGGAAAGGAGCGTTCTTCCTGGCCAGGGACCCACCAAACCGTCCCAGCTTCCGGCTTCAGCGGGCTATGCCAGCAGCCCCCGCCGGGCGGCGGGGCCAGATCCAGGCTGGTTGGGGGGTACATCGTGCCGCTGCGTTGCTGTACTTTGCTGCCGTACCGGCCTCTGAACCCTGGTACGCCCCCAGGCGGCGCGTGACCGCTCAAAGCCCCCAAACCCTACCGCGCCGACGCCCCGGGAATCAGGCATGCGGCCGGGCGGCAAGGCCGCCAAATCCCGGCAGCTGCCGCCGTCTGCGGCGGAGGAACAGGTCTGTGCGTGGACCTCCTCGACCGATCGCTTCCCGTCCTCCTTGGGCGCCGACCCGTCTGTCGTTCTCCGTGAATATCTATCCGCCGCGCGCACCGCATCGCCAAAAACCCTGGCAGCCAATGCCGTGATACTTATCGATCCCCAGCACCGGCTCGGCGAGATCGGCGCCGTCCGTTCCGTCGGCAGCAAGGGCGACTGCCCCTTGACCGGCCAATCACGGGAAACCCGCAGGTCAGTGACACGCCGCGAAGGGCCGGGATGCTTGCCTGGCGGTGACGGCGGCGATACACCTGTCCGCCATGAGTACGGGGGATCGCTCGCTGCGGCTTGAGCAGCGGGACGGGGAATGGCTGCTGGCTGGCTCGGAGGCTGAGCGTTTCGGGCTGGTGAACGAGTACTTGTCGCATCTGGCGGACCGGAATTACTCGCCGAAGACGATCCGGTCTTACGGGTTCGACCTGCTGGCGTTCTGCCGCTGGCTGCATGCTGAACAGGTCGAGATCGCGGCGGTGACGACGGACGTCCTGCTGCGGTTCCTGGCAGCCTGCCGGCAGGCCAGGGTGCCCGGCCGCCCCGGCCCCAACGTCGTGTCCCTGTCCGGGCGGCGGCTTGACCAGTACGCGGCGGCGACGGTCAGCCGCCGGCTGAGCGAGGGCTCGGGGATGGTCGCGTTCCGGTCGATGCGCGATCCGGGCGTCCCGAATCCGGTGCCGAAAGGGCTGGAGGCCCGGCGGGTCTCGTCCGGGCAGCGGAACGGAATGCTCGCGCACGCCGCTGGCACCGCCGACGACGGCAAGTTCATCGTGACGGAGGTGTGGGCCTCACGGGCGGACCAGGGAGCGTTCATGCAGTCGCGGCTTGGCCAGGCGCTGGCGGCAGGCGGCATCACGAGTGCACCCAATGTCCGGTGGGTGCCGCTGCTGGCCTATCACCGGCCGGGAGCCTGATCCTGAGCGGCAGTCAGCCGCTCCCTATGACCGGATCCCGGCGCACAGCAACTCGATGATCTCGCCCGCCGGGCGCTCGGTGGCCGACCGGTAGCCCTGGCCTGCCCACAGGCTCATCCGCTCGGGGTCGCCGCTGGCGGCCGCGGCCGCGCGCAGCGGACGGGTGGCGTTGTTGATCTCCGGGTAGGCGGCCGGGGCACGCGCTGACGCCGGTCAGTGCTCCATGATCATGACGCCGCGGACGTTCTTGCCGTCGTTCAGGTCCTGGTAGCCCTGGTTGACATCCTCCAGCCGGTACCGGCTGGTGATCAGCTCGTCCAGCTTGAGGTGACCGCCCCGGTACAGGTCGAGCATCTTGGGGATGTCGTCGAACGGGTTGCCGCCGCCGAAGAGCGCCCCCTGGATCCGCTTCTCGAACAGGGTGAGCTCGAAGCTGGGGATCACTATGTTCTTCACCCCGGGGCCGTTCAGGCCAGTGATCACCACGGAGCCGCGCTTGCGGATGGCGGCGAACGCCGCGTCGATCGCGTCCTGCGTCACCACGCCCATCGTGATGAGAGCCTTGTCGGCACCAACGCCCAGCGTGAGTTCGGTGACGAGTTGCTGCGCGTCGGCCGCGTTCACCGCGGTGTGCGTGGCGCCTAGCTGCTCGGCCACCATCCGCTTGTTCGGCAGTGGATCGACCGCGATGACGTTCCGCGCGCCGGCGAATGCCGCGCCCTGCACCGCATTGATGCCGACACCGCCGATGCCGTAGATCACGACGGTCTCGCCCGGCCGCACGTCGCCCGCGTTGACCGCCGTGCCCCAGCCGGTCGGAACCCCGCAGCCGACCAGCGCCGCCGTCTCCAGCGGCAGGTCGTCATCGATCTTGACGCAGGAGTACTCCGAAACCGTGCCCCACTGGGAGAAGGTGCCGAGCAGGCACATCTGGCCGAAGTCCAGGCCATCGGCGTGGAAGCGGAACGTGCCGTCGGGCAGGCAGTTGTCGACCAGGAACATGCCGAGGTCGCAGAGGTTGGTCATGCCCCGCGCGCAGAACCGGCAGTGACCGCATACCGGCAGGAACGAGCAGACGATGTGGTCACCTGGCTTCAGCCTGGTCACCCCGGTCCCGACTTCCTCGACGACGCCAGCCCCCTCGTGGCCGCCGACGATCGGGTAGCGGACCGGGATGTCACCCGTCCGCAGATGCTCGTCGGAGTGGCACAGGCCAGCAGCCACCCAGCGCACCAGCACCTCGCCGGTCTTGGGCGGATCGAGGTCCATTTCCACGATCTCCCAGGCCTTGCCGAGTTCTCGCAGGACCGCTGCCTTGGTCTTCATGGGCTCTCCCCACCGGCCGCGGCGCGGGCGGGGGCGGGTGCGGGGGGGGTGACGTCCTGGCGGCATGGCCGTGCTGTCACTACGCCGCGCCGGCCGACCTATGCTCTGCAATCCTGGGTGGCCGTGGGCTGGCGGGCATTGTCGGAAACCACTAATTAACCTGGCTCCGACTGTGCGGTGAGCGACCGCATGCCGCTCACACGACGCCGGCCGGTTCGGCGTCAGCACTCGCATCCGGCTGGAGTTCGGAACTGTGATGGGTCGCGTGCACGGCCAGGTCTGGGCTGTAGCGGGCGATGATCTGCCGGACACGGTGGGCGGCGAGCGGGCCGAGCAGGTCATAGGTGGTGGTGAACAGCTCACGGGCAGTGGCCCGGGGCCAGGCGTCGGGCAGCAGTTCGTCCGGGAGATCTGGATCCAGTTCGGGGAAGCCACGCCATTCGTCCATCACCCGGGTGCGGGCGACGAGCGCGGCCACCGGGGAAACCCGGCCCGCGAGCGTGCGGTCCCGCAAGCGCTGCGTGTTGGCGATGAAGCCGTCGTATCTCACCCGCAGGTTGTCCAGGTCCCAGGCATGCTGCGGCAGCCCTTCCGGGCTGACTCCCGGGACGGTGCTGGCGCGGAACGCGGTCGCCGTTGTGATGCCCAGCCCGGCAAGCTGATTGATCACCTCGAGCGCGCGATCACGGGGGGCGACCCACAGCCCGTCATAGAGCGGAGCGAACCCCAGCCACCGCAGTTGTTTGCGCAGCAGATCACGGGCCGCCCGGTTCTGCTCGGGAATGGAGAAGGCCACCAGGCTCCACATGCCGTCCCAGGGCCGCGATGTCCGGCCGAAGGAGAAGATCTGGTTACCTCCGTCGTCCAGGACCCGCGCCGCGCGCTCGCTGAGCCGGACCACGGTGCGGCGCCCGCTCTTGGAGGTGACCAGCAGCTTGTTGCGGGTGAGCCGGGACAGCGCCGCCCGGGCGGCCGAGTCGCTGACGCCGAACTCCGCCAGCAGTGCCACCAGCGCGGCCGAGGGCAGTGGTTCGGTCCGGCGCCACCAGTAGTCCCCGAGCAGCGTGAGCAGCAGGCGCGGTGGCCGCTGCACCGCTCCCCCGGACCACATCACGGGCAGATCATCGCTGGCGAAGACCGACTCGCCATGATCGATTGGCCCGTCAGGTCGCGCTCCCGCCGCAATGCCTGTCCTGCTCGCGGGCGTTGACTCAGCCATGATCCGAGGGTATCGAACGGACGCGCATGGCCGCCATATCGATACCCCCCTTACCTGTTTACGCTCGACAGCTGCTTTGTTACGTGAATTCCACGCAACCCGACGTCAAGATCGTCATATATCACTGGCCAGCGTGGCCGGCTCAGCGCGGGCAGGCGGCCCCGCGGTCAGCGGGCAGCGGGGCGAGCTCAGGAGCGCGCCGGGCAGCGGGGTGAGTTCAGGAGCGCCCGGGCGGCTCGATTCCGAGGAAACGGAAGCAGTTGTACCAGGTGATGTCCTCAAGCACGGCACCGGGGAGCCCCAGGGAGCGCAGCGTCTTACCGGTCGGCTGCTCCCGCGGCATCGCGGGGAAGTCGGTGCCGATGAGGAGCCGGTCCGGGCCGATCACGTCGATCAGGTAGCGGAGGGCACGGCGGTCGAAGACGCATGTGTCGTACCAGTAGCGGCGGGCGTACTCGGCCGGGGAGCGCGGCCGGCGGCCCGGGGTGGCAGCGCGTTCCGGCATGGCCGGCTCTTCGTTCCAGGTACCGGCCCAGAAGTAGTGCGCCCGGGGCAGCACCAACGGCATCCCGCCGCCCCCGTGCGTGAACGCCAGCCGGAGGTCCGGGCACTTCTCCGGTAGCTCGCTGGTGATGATCGAGGCTGCGCCCAGGGCCGCGTCCACACCGACGCCGAAGTCCGGCATGGCGTGGCGGGGCAGCAGGTCGCCCAGGCCGGAGGGGAGCGCATGGACGAGAACTGCCAGGTTCAGCCGCTCGGCCTCGGCGAAGAACGCTGCGAACCGCTCGTCGCCCAGGTAGACGCCGCTGATCTGGGAGGTGATCTCCACCCCGGCCAGCCCGGCGTCCGCGATCGCGGCAAGCTCGGCGGTGGCCAGATCCGGATCCTGCATGGGAACGGTGCCCAGCCCGAAGAACCGGCTGGGCTCCACCGCGCACAGCTTCACGATGAACTCGTTGATCCAGCGGGCGAGGTCCCGGCCGGCGCCGGCGGGCAGCCGGTAGTTGAGCAGCGGCGGCATGGGCGAGAGGACCTCGGCGTCGGTCTTGCTCGCATCCATCGCGGCCAGCCGCGCCGAGGCGTCAAAGAACACCGCCGCCGCGGTGAACTTCATCGGCCCGAACTCCAGCAGCCGGGCGCCCTCGGAGCCGGCGGGGGTCATGGTGGGCCAGCCTTCGGTAGCCGGCCCGGGCGGCGGGTACTCGCCCGGCAGCACGTGCGCGTGCATGTCGATCAGCATGAGACTGGCCCCTTTCCGGTCGGCACGCGATCAGCCTCTGTCCGGGTGGATCGACACGTGCACCGCGTTCTCCCCCTCGACTTCACCGGCGAGCGTTTCGATGGCGTGCGCCACGTCCGCGAGCCCGAAGCTGTGCGTGTGCAGTTTCTCCAGCGGGAAGCGGCCCGACTCGATGATCCGGATCGCGTCCGTGTAGCCACGGGCGTCCACACTGAAGGCGCCGACCACAGTGGCGCCCTTGTTGATGATCAGGTCGGTGTTCAGCGGATGTGCCTTCCCGCCCTTCAGGCCTGCCAGCACCACCCGCCCGCCGTGCCGGATCGCCTCGATGGCGTGGGTGACCGGTTCGGTAGCGATCGGCGTGAACTCCAGCGCCACATCGACGCCGTCGCCACCGGTGATCTCCCGGACCCGGGCGACGGTGTCCTCCTCCTCCACGTTGATGGTGTGGTCGGCCCCGAACTCACGGGCCAGTGCCAGCTTGGCGTGGTCCCTGCTGAGCCCGGTGACGATGACGGTCTCGGCGCCGGCCGCTCTGGCCGCGATCACCGCGCCCAGGCCGCGCTGGCCGCCGCCGAGGATGAGCACGGTGCTGCCGAGCCCAACCTCACCGAGGTGGACGGACCACCGGACGCCGGCGCCGAGGGGGTTGTACATGACCGCGATCTCGGCCGGGATGTCCTTGGCGATCGGGTGCAGGATCGAGTTGGGATGGAGGTGGATGTACTCGGCGAAGCCGCCGTTCAGGCGCGGCTCCCCGGGGTTGTAGCCGCCGTAGCTGCCCTGCTTGTTCTTACAGGACATGTACCGGCCGGTCAGGCACAGGTCGCAACTGCGGCAGGGGATCAGGATCTCCAGCGCGACCCGGTCACCGGGGACGACCCCCCAGCGCTGCGCAGCCCGTTCCCCTACCTCCTCGATGATCCCGAGCGGCTCGTGGCCCGGCACCATGGGCAGTCCCCGCTGCCCGAGGTGACCTTTGTACTGCTCCACATCGCTGCCGCAGATCCCGCACGCCTCGATCCGCAGCAGGCCCTCGTCCGGGCCGATCACCGGCCGCGGGAACTCCCGCATCCCGAAGGTGCGGGGGGCCGTCATCACCATGGCCCGGACCATGTCAGCCATTAGCGTCCACCTCGTCCATCGTGGTCACATCGAGCGGGATCAGCGGGACGGGGCCCGCGTTCCCGGCGGCGGGAATGTAGCCCCAGTACTTGGCGCGGGCGCCGCCGTCCACCACGAAGTCGCATCCGGTGATCAGCCGCGCATAGTCGGAGCACATCCAGGCGACGCAGTGGCCGATGTCGGTCGGCGTGGAGGGCACGCCCATCGGGATCATGCCGCGGACGTCGAACCGCCCGCCCGGCCGCCACCAGTCCGGCCGGCCCGCTGGCTCCTGGGGCCGCGGCCGCAGTTCCGTCCTGCCGGTCTTCTTCCACTCCGCCAGCAGTTCCGGGTTGTCCGGCGTGGGCGCGGTGGGGGAGAAACTGTTGACCCGGATGCCGTATGGCGCCAGGTCCATGGCCGCGGCGGGGACGAAGTTAGCCAGCCCGCCCTGGTGGAACGCGTAGGCGATCACCCCGCCGGCGCCCTGCCAGGCGTTCGAGGACAGGATGCTGACGATGCTGCCCTTGATGCCGCGCTCGATCATGGCGATGGCGGCGTGCTTGCTGTTGAGGAAGTTCCCCGCCGCCGCCACCGTCACTGCCCGGTTGAAGAAGCCGAGGTTCTCCTCCAGCAGGCCGCGCCCGCCGAGGATCGCCGCATTGTTGATGAGGATATCGATCCGGCCCCAGGTCTCCAGCACCTCACCGAGGTAGCGCTTGACGTCCTCCTCGCTGCTGACGTCGCCAGTGACCGCGATCGCCTCACCCCCGTTGCGCTCGATCCGGCGCACGCAGGCCTTGGCGGCGTCGGTGCTGATGTCGTTGCAGGCCACCTTCGCGCCGTACCTGGCCAGCGCGAGCGCGATCCCGCTGCCGATGTTCGGCCCCGCCCCGGTGACCAGCGCGGCCTTTCCCTCCAGGGAGATCTCCATGTACCTGCCTCACGCGTTGATGACGACGGTCTTGAGCTGGGTGAAATCGAGAATCGACTCGGCGCTCATGGTGCGGCCGAACCCGCTGTGCTTGTAGCCGCCCCAGGGCGCACCGATGACGCCGCGCGAGCCGAAGCCGTTGATGGTGACCGAGCCCGCCTGCACTCCCCTGGCCAGCCGGACCGCGCGGCCGATATCTCTGGTCCAGATGCAGGCGTTGAGGCCGTACCTGGTGCCGTTGGCGATCGCGAGCGCCTCTTCCTCGTCTGAGTAGCTGAGCACCGACAGCACCGGGCCGAAGATCTCCTCCTGGGCGATGCGCATGTCCGGGCGGACCTCGTCGAAGATGGTGGGCTCGACGAAGAAGCCCTTGTCGTACCCGCCGCCGGTGAGCTTGTGCCCGCCGGTGACGAGCCGGGCTCCCTCCTGCTGGCCGATGTCCAGGTAGCCGAGCACCCGGGCCTCCTGCTTGGCGCTGATCAGCGGTCCCATCTGGACGTCTTCGTGCCAGGGGCCGACGCGCACGCGGCCGAATGCCTCGGCCACCCGCTCGACGAGTTCCTGGCGGCGGCCGCTGCCGACGAGCACTCGCGATCCGGCGGCGCAGACCGGGCCGGTGTTCCGGGTGCTGCTGCCGACGATCGCCGGGATGGCGCGGTCGAGGTCCGCGTCGGCGAGCACGATCTGGGGAGCCTTGCCACCCAGTTCCATGTGCAGCGGCACCAGGTTCGCCGCGCACGCCTCCATGATCTTCGTTCCGGTCTCCGGCGAGCCGGTGAAGCCCATCCGCCGCACCAGTGGGTGGGCGGGCAGCGCCGCCCCGGCCTCCGGCCCGTAACCGGTCACCACGTTGATCACGCCGGGCGGGATGCCCGCTGCCAGCGCCAGCTTGGCCAGCAGCAGGCAGGTCAGTGGTGCGTCCTCGGCCGGCTTGACCACCACCGTGTTGCCCGTTGCGATGGCAGGCGCCACGTCGGTCACCATGATCGGCCCCGGCACGTTCCAGGGGATGATGCACCCGCACACGCCGTAAGGCTCCCGGATCGTCATGCCCAGGACATCCGGCTGCGCCGAGGGCAGGGTCTGGCCGGTGACCTTGTCAGCCATCCCGGCCACGAAGGTCAGCGTGCGCGCCACCGGGGACGGCCCCCAGTACGGGTGGCCGACCTCCAGCGACTCGAGCGTGCTGAGCTCGGTCTCGTGCTCCCGGCACAACCTCGCCCACGCCGTCAGCAACTCGGCCCGGACCGCGGGGCTGGTATCCCGCCAGGCAGGGAACGCGGCGGCGGCCGCCTGCACCGCCGCGTCGATGTCCGCGGCGCCGCCCCGGGGAACGCGCAGCAGGACCTCCTGGGTCGCGGGGTTGATGACATCGATGGTCTCGCCGCTGACGGCAGGCACCCAGTCCGGGCCGATGAGATGTGAGCCATCGGTGAGCAAGGCGTGCACCTCCAGGCCGGATGACGTTGTCACGGTCATGGCTGCCCCTTCCCTGGTCCGGCCCGGGCACCCACTTCCCGCCACTGCGATCAGCCGTGCCGCGCACCCTGGCCGTTCGATAAATGACGAATACCGCTACGGTCGTCGCAACAAATGACATGCTGCGGGCCTCCCAGTGTCAAGTGTGGGACAGCCGAAATCTGGCGCCGGTCTTTGGTGCAAGGCCACGGCCGCAGCACCGCCTGGACATCGGTATTCCGAGGCCGGGACCTGCCCCTTGGCACGTCTGAAGGCGAGTGGTATAGATACATATGCCACCACAGTCGTCGAAGAAGATGTCATAGGTTGCGCCCGGCTCCGGTCGGCCGCCCGGGTCGGTGGTGTGCTGGCCGCCGGTGGGAGCCCCCCGTTATATCGCCCTCCGGACAACGAGGAAGGTCAGGCCTCATGAGCACGATGAAGACTCTGGCGGCGGTCCTGCGCAAGGGCGGCGAGCCCTGGGAGATCACCGAACTGGACCTCGACGAGCCCAGGGCGAACGAGGTGCTGGTCCGGATGAAGGCGGCCGGCCTGTGCCATTCCGACGAGCACATCCGCGCCCGCGGCACCGCCCGGCTGCCCCTGGTCGGCGGGCACGAGGGCGCCGGCATCGTGGAGGCAGTCGGCCCCGGTGTCACCAGGGTGAAGGTCGGGGACCACGTCTCCTGCTCCTACATCCCGGTCTGCGGGAAGTGCCGGTACTGCTCGACCGGCCGCCAGAATCTGTGTGATGCGGGGAAGTGGGCCGCGGTCGGCTGCCTTCAGGACGAGACCTTCCGGTTCCACCAGAACGGCGAGGACCTGGGCGGCATGTGCGTCGTCGGCTCGTTCTCGAAGTGGTCGGTGCTGTCGGAGTGGTCCTGCATCAAGGTCGACGACGACATCCCGTTCGCGCACGCGGCACTGGTGAGCTGCGGCGTCACCACCGGGTGGGCATCGTCCGTCTACGCGGCCGGCGTCCGGGCCGGTGACACCGTGGTGGTCTTCGGCACCGGTGGGGTGGGGATCAACGCGGTGCAGGGCGCCCGCTATGCCGGGGCGAAGAACGTCATCGCGATCGACCCGCTGGAGAACAAGCTGGAGGCGGCCAAGTCGCTCGGCGCCACCCACGGCTTCACCGACCCGGCGAAGGCCCGCGAGGTGCTGGCCGACATCACCTGGGGCCAGCTTGCCGACCACGTGATCTGCACCGTCGGCGAGATGGACAACGAGGTCGTCAAGAACGCCGTCGACATGTGCGGCAAGGCGGGCTCCGTCATCATCACCGGCGTCGGCTACTTCGACATGGTGCTGCCGGGCGGGATCCTCATCGGCTACCACCGCCGGATGCAGGGTGCCCTGTTCGGCGGCGCCAACCCGCTCTACGACATTCCCAAGCTGCTGGGCCTGTGGAAGGCAGGTGACCTCAAGCTCGACGAGCTGATCACCAAGCGGTACTCACTGGAGCAGGTCAACGAGGGCTACCACGACCTGATGGCAGGCAAGAACATCCGCGGCGTCCTCATCCACGACCACTGAGCGTCCACGGCAGGAGGAGCTGACATGCCGAACGCGATTCTGGATCCGACCGGGCAGGCCGATCGCACATCCGGCGGGTCGGCCTTCACACTTGCGCCGCGGCGGGCCGGCCTGCGGGGCGCCCGGGTGGGGCTGCTCATCAACACGAAGCGGAACGCGGACTTCTTCCTCGAGGAGGTGGGCAGGCTGCTCGAGGAAGAGCAGGGTGCCGGCAGCGTCATGGCCCGCACCAAGCTGGCCTTCGCGCAGCCGGTGCCAGCGGACATGCTCAAGGAACTGACCACCGAATGCGATGTCGTGGTCACCGGGGTCGGCGACTGCGGATCCTGCAGCGCGTCCGCGGTCACCGACGGCATCATGCTCGAAAGCAAGGGCATTCCCGCGGCTGTCATCTGCAGCGACGCGTTCGGGGCCAGCGCGGACGCCATCGCCGCGCTGCGCGGCGCCCCCGGTTACCACTACCTGACCACACCGCACCCGGTGGCCGTGCTCACGCCCGGGGAGGTGCGCGACCGAGCCCGGCAGCTTCTCCCGGACATCGTCTCCCTGCTCGCGGCGGGTGGCGAGGCGGCAGGCGGCGAGGCGGCGGCCTGATGGCTCAGGCCGGCGGCCCGGATCCCGACGCGGCTCAGCGGGCCATCGAGTACTGCTATGAGCAGGGGTGGTCCGATGGGCTGCCGCTGGTGCCGGCCACCCAGCCGCTGGTCGATCAGTTCCTGGCCCATACCAGCCGCGATCCCAGCGAAGTCATCGGAACGCTCGAGCAGGTCGGCCGCAACTGCACCGTGTACCTGGCCGCGGTCAACGCCGCCATGGCAGGCTGCCGGCCCGGATACTTCCCGGTGGTCCTGGCCGCTTTCAGCGCGCTCATGGGCGAACGGGCCGCGCGTGGTGGCGGCTGGCAGAGCACCAGCGGCCCAGCCCCACTGATCGTCGTCAACGGCCCCATCCGCGCCGAACTGGGCTTCAACGCCACCGGGGGCGTCTTCGGGCCGGGGTTCCGCGCGAATGCCACCGTCGCCCGCGCGATCGGCCTCATCGTGCGCAACGCCTTCGGCATCCATCCCCATGTCCTGGAGCAGGCGACGCAGGGGATCCCCGGCCGGTGGTCGATCTGCATCGCCGAGAACGAGGAAGAGAGCCCGTGGGAACCGTTCTCGGTGGACGGCGGCGTGGCGGCAGGGACCAGTGCGGTATCGGCGACGCTGCTGCGCACCAGTGAGTTCGTCGACAACCGTCATTCCCATCACCCCGAGGACGTGCTGTGGGACCTGGCGGACACCATCTCGCGTACCGGGGCACAGATCTTCCGCGAGGCCTCGGCCGGCGTGGTGCTCTGCCCGGAGCACGCCCAGATGCTGGCCGGCGCCGGGTATTCCAAGGCAGCGGTGCAGGAATGGCTGATGGCACACTGTGGCCGCACCCCCGCCGACCTGCGGCGGGCGGGCAAGGGCGAGCTGAGCAAGATCAGCCCGGAGGACGAGGCCCAGCAGGCCACGTCCGGTGCCGCGGAGATCTCGCGCACCATGATGTCCCCCCAGCAGGTGCCGGTGATCGTCGCCGGTGCCCGCAACGCGGCCATCTCCATGGTGGTGCGGATCTTCGGTGAGTGGTCGGGAACCGCCACCCCGGTCGAGGTGCCGGCCGGGGCCGGCGCGGTGGCCGGGGCCCGGTAACCGGGCGCGCGCAGCGGCAGGAGAGGAAGCGATGCTCGACGTGGCACGCCTGGAGCCGTTGCAGTTGTCGCTGGGCGCTGACGGCTACCGGATGGAGGCCCGGGAATCCGGCGGCCGGATCGGCGTCCGCATCTCGGCCTCCGACGGCGCCTGCGCCGACTGCCTGGTCCCCAAGAACATCATGCGCGGCATCCTCGGCCAGGTGCTCGGGGTGGCCGAGGACGTCATCGACCTCACCTACCCGGCCCTGAGGGCACTCAGCTTGTGAGCCGGGCACAAGCGCGTGCCACCCGGGTTGGGCGCAGATACAAGATCATCTGATGACGACCGGAGCAAGCGAATCAAGCCTTGCGTCCACACCGACCGGCATCTAACATCCAAGACAAAACCTGACACGCTCGATTAATAAATGTCACGTACTTGTCTCGCTCGTCGTCGCTGAACAACAGCGGCCGAGCACCCCCTGTCAGTTCAGGTGCGCCATGACCATCAGGTTTCACCGTTGTCCGGGAACGCTGGGCTGGCCTGTGTCACCGATAGGCGCCGGCGGGACTAACGCCCGCCGCCGGCAGGCGGCGCAAAATGTTCCGCCTTTTTCCCCTGATTTCCGTGGACTACCGAAATTCGAGTAGGTGGATGCCGTGAGATTTTGGAACAAGACGACGAAGCCGGGCCGCCTTGGCGTGTCCGCGACACTGCTCGCGGCCGCGCTCGCCGCGGCAGCCTGCGGCAGCGGAAGCAGCAGCACTTCTTCCGCCGGCACCAGCGCGGCACCTCACCAGGGTGGCTCGCTGACGGTCCTGGAAGGCTCCGGCTTCTCCGGCGCCTGGCCAGCAGGGCTGGACCCGGCCACGAACACCAACGGCGCCGCAGACCAGAGTTACATGGACTCCATCTTCGGGCAGCTCTTCGAACTCGGGTCTCACGGCAAGATCATCCCTGACATGGCGACCGGCTACGCCTTCTCCAACGGCGGGAAGACCATCACCATCAATATCCGGCCGGGCATGAAATTCACCGACGGCACGCCGCTCAACGCCGCCGCGGTGGTGTGGAACATCGACCGCGATCTCAAGTCGCCGTGCACCTGCAAGCCGCTCTGGCCGGTCGCCTCGGTCGCGGCGCAGGGCAACGACGCGGTGGTGATCAACCTGAAGACGGTGTTCGCCCCGCTCATCGCGTCCTTCATCGACTCGAACGCAAACTGGATCGCCTCCCCGGCCGCGCTCAAGAAGATGGGTGAGAAGCAGTTCGCGCTCACCCCCGTCGGCGCCGGCCCCTTCGAGGTGGTCAGCGACACGCTGAGCTCGGTGCTGGTGCTGAAGAAGAACCCGGGCTACTGGCAGCAGGGCCACCCCTACCTTGACCAGCTGACCTTCAAGTCGGTGGGCTCGGACGAGGCGGCTTACGAAGCCATGCTCGCCGGCGAGGGGCAGGTCTACGAGGACATGTCCACGCCGGCCCTGCTCAAGCAGGCCGCGCAGCACTTCACCGTGGTGAACCAGCTCTCGACCTCGCCGTACGACCTCCAGCTCAACACCGCCATCCCGCCGTTCAACAACATCAAGGCGCGGGAAGCGATCTACTACGCGACCGACATCCAGCCGATCGTCAGCCACATCTTCGACAACCTGTACCCGCTGACCCAGTCGTTCACGGCCCCGGGCGGCATCTGCTACCAGCCCACGGTCCCCGGCTACCTGCCCTACGACCTGGCTAAGGCCAAGGCGCTGGTCCAGCAGCTCGGCGGGCTGACCGTCAACCTGGGCACCATCAACGTGCTGGTGGCCAAGGAGACCACGCAGGCCCTGCAGACCGAATGGGCGAAGGCGGGAATCAAGACCACCATCAGCTCGTACGACCTCGGGCCGCTCATCGCGCAGTTCACCGGGAAGAAGTGGCAGGCCATGGTCCAGACGGCCGGCGCCTATGACCCGGCCGCGGGTGTCGGCGTGGGCTTCCGGTTCTCCTCTCTGTCCCCGTTCAGCGGGGTACACGACCCGAAGCTGGACGGCCTGCTGAACGCCGCCGCCGGGACGCTCAATATGAGCCAGCGGTGCAAGCTCTACGGCCAGGCCGCCCAGTACATCGCCCAGCAGGCCTACGGGCCGTTCTACTTCTCCTTCGCCCCGGCCAACGTGGCGGCCAAGGGCGTGACCGGTCCCGGCCTCACCTCGCCTCTGTCCAGCGTCGTGGTGACGCCGAACGTTCCCTGGGAGGACGTCTCCTACAACCCTGGCGGCTGACGATTCAGCCAGCAGCCCACCATGAGTGAGAGGCAGGCTTGATGGCGGCGGAAGCCGGCCCCGCGCCCGCCGGGCCCCGTACCTGGGGCCCGGCGGGACGTGCGGTACTCACCTCCCCCACGCTGCGGCTGACCGGCAGGCGGTTGCTGTCGGCCATCCCGGTCCTGTGGGGGGTCACGTTCCTCACGTTCGTGGTGATGAACCTGCTGCCGGGGGACGCCGCGCAGCAACTGCTCGGGGCCAGCGCGACCCCGGCCGAGGTCCGGGCGCTTGAGCTCAAGCTCCATCTGAACGAGCCGTTCTGGGTCCGGTACTGGCACTGGCTCGGTAGCGCGCTGTCGGGGCATCTGGGCGCCTCGCTGACCAGTGGCCAGCCGGTGACGTCCATCCTGGGCCAGCGGCTGCCGGTCACCTTCGAGCTGATGATCTACACCTTCGTGATCTCGGTTGCCCTCGCCGTGCCGGTAGCCGCCGCGGCGGCGCACCGGCCCGGCGGCCTGGCGGACCGGCTGAGCATGACGATCAGCATGGCCGGGCTTTCCATCGCGCCCTACGTGCTCGCCCTGGTGCTCGTCCTGGTCTTCGCCGTCGAGTTGCACGTCCTGCCGGCGATCGGGTTCGTCCCGCTCAGCCAGAGCGTGGTGGGCAACATCAAGTCGCTGACCCTGCCCGCCCTGTCCATCGGGCTCCCGCTCGCATGCTTCTATACCCGGCTACTGCGGGCGGACATCGTCGAGCAGATGCAGGGCGAGGACTACGTGGTGACGGCCAGGGCAAAAGGCGTGGCACCGTGGCAGGTGCTGATCCGGCACGCCCTGCGCAACTCAATGTTCGGGTTCCTCACCGTCCTGGGCCTGAACCTGGGAACCCTCATCGGGGCACTGGTGATCATCGAGCCGATCTTCTCCCTGCCCGGGATCGGCCAGGTCCTGCTCCAGTCGATCAGTGACCGGGACATTACCGTCGTGGAGGCGGTGGTCCTGGTCTTCGCACTCATCGTGGTGCTCGCCAACCTGCTCACGGACCTGCTGTACGCGGTCCTGGACCCGAGGATCCGGTATGGCCGCGCCTCTTCCTGACACCCTGCTGGCGCCCGGCGCCGCTGTCCCGGCCGGGGTTCCGGCCCGGCGGCAGCGGCGGGGGATCGAGCCCGACATCATCGTCCCGGCGGCTATCCTCCCCCTGAGCGTCGGCGGGTGCTTCCTGTGGCCGCTGGTGTACCCGGTGCCGGTCCCTGTCGGCGGCAGCGTCCTGTCCGCCGGCCTGCCCCCGTTCTCGCCGGGGCACATCCTGGGCACCGACCCGGTCGGGAACGACATCCTCTCGCGCATCCTCTACGGCGGCCGGGTCTCGATCGAGGTAGGGCTGGCCGTGACCCTGATCGGCCTGGTGGCCGGCGGCATCATGGGCGGCGTTGCCGCCCACTGGGGCGGCATCGTCGACACCGTCCTCATGCGCGTGCTCGACGTGCTCATCGCATTTCCCGCACTCGTGCTGGCGGTCGCCATCGCCGAAGGGCTCGGGCCCAGCGAACTGCACGTCATCTGGGCGCTGTCCTTCTTCAGCGTGCCAGCCTTTGCCCGGGTCGCCCGGGCGGGCACGCTGCGGCTGCGCGGGGAGACCTTCATGCTGGCTGCCCGGCTGTCCGGGACCAGGGCCTGGCGCATCCTGCTGCGGCATGTGACGCCGAACGTGCTGCCGCAGCTCATCACGTTCGGCCTGCTGGGGATGGGGGTCATCATCATCCTGGAAGGAGCGCTCAGCTTCCTCGGGCTCGGTATCCCAGACCCCGCGCCGAGCTGGGGCAACATGATCGCGCTCGGCCAGGGCACCCTGTCGGCGCAGCCCATCCTGGTGCTCATCCCGAGCCTGTTCCTGTTCGCCACGGTGCTGTCACTGAACCTGCTCGGGGACGCCCTGCGGAAGCGCTGGGGAGTACGGTGAGCGCCGGCCTGCTCGAGGTTGGGGATCTGACGGTCCGCTTCCAGCAGGGCGGCCAGCAGGTGCTGGCCGTGAACGGGGTGAGCTTCACCGCCCGGGCGGGCCGGACGCTGGCCATCGTCGGCGAGTCGGGGTCCGGGAAGACCGTGAGCTGCCGGGCGGTGATGGGCCTGCTGCCCCCCACCGCGGTGGTCACCGGCTCAGCCCGGTTCGCCGGCACCGAACTGCTCGGGCTTGGCGAGACTGAGTTGCGCCGGCACCGGGGCGCTGATCTCGCGATGGTGTTCCAGGACCCGGCCCGCTCGCTCAACCCGACCATGCGCGTCGGTACCCAGGTCAGCGAGGCGATCAGGTCGCACCTGCCACTCGACCGCCGGGCGGCCCGGGAGCGGGCGACCGAGCTGATGGCCATGGTCCGGATACCGCTGCCCCGGCGGCGCTTCGCCGACTACCCGCACCAGTTCTCCGGCGGTATGCGCCAGCGCCTCATGATCGCGATCGCGCTCGCCTGCCACCCGAAGCTCCTCATCGCCGACGAAGCCACCACCTCGCTGGACGTGACGACCCAGGCGCAGATCATGGAGCTCCTGCTCGACCTGCAGGTCGAGCTCGGCATGGCGCTGATACTGATCAGCCACGACCTGGGGCTGGCCGCCTCCTACACCGACGAGGTCATCGTGATGTACGCGGGCGGAATCGTGGAACAGGCCGCCACCCGCCGGCTCTTCTCCGGCGTCCGGATGCCCTATACGAAGGCGCTGCTGGAGGCGATACCGCGGCTCGAGCGCCCCGCGCATTCCCCGCTCCCGGTGATCGGCGGCTGGCCCCCCGACACCGGTTCCCTGCCGTCCGGCTGCCCGTTCGCGCCCCGCTGCCCCTCGGTGGCTGACCGCTGCAGTAAAGAACCGCCGCCGTTGCTGGAGCACGAACCCGGCCACCGCTGGGCGTGCTGGTTCCCCTGCGAGAACGGGAGCCCGCGATGAGCACCGCCACCCCCACTCCCCCGGGTAACGGCAGGCCGGCGAGCCCAGCCGGGCCAGCGGCTGGCTTCGGGCCCGGCCCGCTGCTCACCGCCCGCGACATCGTCCAGGAGTTCGTGGTCCGCGACTATGGCGGGGTCAAGGGCGGCGTCGTGCATGCGGTCTCCGGCGTCTCCTTCGAGCTGTGGCCAGGTGAGACCCTCGGCATCGTCGGCGAGACCGGATCGGGCAAGTCGACCCTCGCCAGATCGCTGCTGCAGGCGCCGCGGCCGAAGTCGGGCGCCGTCGTCTTCCAGGGGACCGACCTGGTGACGCTGAGGGGCCGCCGCCTCCTCGATGCAAGACGTCATATGCAGATGGTCTTCCAGGACCCGTTCGGGTCGCTCGACCCGAAATGGCGGGTCGAGGACCTCGTCGAGGAACCCCTGATCGCCTACCGGGTCGGCGACCGTGCGGCCCGCCGGCGCCGGGTGGGCGAGGTGCTGGACCTGGTCGGCCTCGACCCGGCCAGGTACGCCCGGCGCCGCCCGCGTGAACTGTCCGGCGGCCAGTGCCAGCGGGTCGCCATCGCCCGCGCGGTGGCGCTGTCACCGGCGCTCATCGTCTGCGACGAAGCCGTGTCCTCCCTCGACGTGCTCATCCAGGCGCAGGTGCTCAACCTGTTCGAACAGTTGCGTGATGAACTCAGCCTGTCCTACTTGTTCATCGCGCACGACCTGGCTCTGGTCAAGCAGGTGAGCGACCGGGTCGCCGTCATGTACCTGGGCAAGATGTGCGAGGCCGGGCCAGCCGAGACGATCTACCGGCAGCCGCTGCACCCGTACACGCTCGCGCTGCTGGAGTCCATCCCCAGCCCGGATCCGGAGGCGCCGCGGGCGCCGGTGTCCACCGCGATCCAGGGGGAGCCGCCTTCCCCGATTCACCCGCCGAGCGGCTGCCGGTTCCGCACCCGCTGCCCGCGAGCGCAGGAACTGTGCGCGGCGCAGGAACCGCAGATGCGCATGCTCGGGGAGCAGCACTCGGTGGCGTGCCACTTCCCGCTGGAGGCGGCCGCTGACCGGCCGGCGGCTGCCGCGTCCGCGGCCACCCCCGGGCCGCAACTCCGCCAGCAGTCCATCGAAGGGAGATGACATGCGGCTGCGGGTGCTCCTGGAACCGCGGTACGGCGCCACCTACCAGCAGATCCTCGCCATGGCGCAGGCGGCAGAGGAGACCGGGTTCGACGGCTTCTTCCGGGGCGACCACTACCTGGGCATCGACTCCACGGACGCCAGCTACGCCCCGACCGACTCCTGGAC
>OFHG01000252.1_pt1 | contig 23046 bp, 26 predicted proteins | sample 1521931 | NCBI WGS metagenome assembly OFHG01 (sample SAMEA2468438, study PRJEB22500) | soil metagenome | biome: Glassland; feature: Farmland; material: Clay | place: Australia | collected 2013-01-31 | depth 0.55 m
CTCTTGCTCCCGCAGGAGATGTCGCGCAGGGGACCGGCCTCCATGGCCTCTTGGTCCTCCTCCGTCCGTTCGACGCGCCTCGCATGCGCCTCGGCCAGCCGTCCCTCCCGAAACGCCCACCGAGCTATCGCTCTTCGGGCGCGCGTTCCGATGGCCCCCGCCGGAACGCGATCCCGAAGTTCCGCCAGAAGCCGTCGAACACCTCGCGGTCGGCTAGGCGCAGGAGAACGAGGTACACGGCCATGCCGAGGGGGACGACGGCGACGAACACCAGGGTCGCGGCGTCCATGGCCAGGCCGGCGGCCACGGCGATCCGCGGCGGCAGGACGTCGTACAGCGCGGTGCGCGCCGCGAACACGACCACGCCCATGGCCTGCGCCGCCAGCAGGGCGACCGTCCCGCGCTGGAGGATGGCCCGCGCCGGTGTCCGGAGCACGCGCCCCGTCGCCCGCAGGGAGAGGCCGAACACGGCGATCACGGGGAGGGTCATCGCGACCGCCGTGCCCTCGATGCCCCAGGCCGCCGTGAGCGGAAAGAGGAGGACGAGGGACGCGAGGACGACGATCGGGTTGAGTTCCGCGACGATTCGCGGACGCCCGACGGCGGAGAAGAGGGAGGCGCTGAAGTCCATGAGCGCGCGGAAGAGGCCGTAGAACGCCAAGATGAGGAGGGGCAGAGTGGCCGGGAGCCACGTCGGTCCGAGGGCGACCCGCACGAGCTCGGGCGCGATGACCGCGATCCCGATCCCCGCCGGAGCCACGACGGCGACGACGTACCCGAAGCTCTCGAGGTAGGCGGACCGCAGGGTCGGGAGGTCCCTCTGGATTTTCGTGAGCGAGGGGAACACGGCGGATGCGACGGGTCCGGAGATCAGGAGGGCGGGAATGTAGCCTAGGCCCCAGGCCACGGCGTAGTACCCGAGAGGGACCGTCCCTTTGAGGAAGCCCACCGCAAAATCGTCCAGGTTAATCATCAGGAAACCGAGGATGGCGGCGGTGAGGAGGTGCTGGGAGTACGTGAGGAGGGGGCGGGCGACGCGCCACCTCAGGGAGAAGTGGAAGCGCCAAGGCGCCGCGAGCATGTACCCGACGACCCCCGCGGCCTGCCCGAGGACCGTGCCCAGGACCAGCGCCCAGACGCCGAAGCCCAGGAAGGCGAGCGCGATGGCAATCGCCGCGTAGCCGATCTGCCCCGCCAGGCTGGGCAGGATCTGGGCGCGGAACCGGAGCTCCGCGGTCAGTTTGGTCGACGGCACGAACGACCAAGGGGTCACCAGGTACAGGATGGCGAGGACGTCCGTGGTCGGCGCGACCGCGGGCTGGCTGAAGAGAGCCGCCCAGGGGCCTGCGAGCGCCAGGGTCACGACGAGGAACCCGAGCGAAAGCAGGAGTCGCAGCGTCATCCCGACGTCGTAGTCCTCCTGGGTCGCGCGCTCGGACTTCTGGATGATCGCGTAGTTCAGACCGAGGGACTGGAAGGTGCTCACGAGGGAGACGAGCCCGGACGCGAGGGCGAAGATGCCGAAGTCGTTCGGGAACAGAAGTCGCGCGAGGACGATTTTCGAGGCGATCTGGAGGAGCTGGTTGAACCCGTTCAGCCCGACCACGATCGCGACGTTTTGCGCGGTCCGCGCCCGGAACACGGTTCCGGGGGAGCGGGGTGCTCCGCTTAAACGTTGCATGTGCGGAGGTTCTCACACGCCGAGCTTCTCCCGGTCATCCCTCGTCAGCGTGACCGTCCTCGCGTGGACCTCGGCCCCGAACCCCTCCAGGAACGCGGTCACCCGTCCCGCGTCCTCCGTCCGCACGATCACCACGCCACGGATCAGCCGCACATGCGGGATCTCGTCCAGAAGGCCCTTCCTCCGGTACACGCAGCGCCCTCCGCGGTTCGACGTCCGCTGGCCGACCAGACGCCGCACGAGCTCGCCCGCCCGATGCCGGCGATGGAGGACCAGCTTCATCCGGACCGGACGCCTCCGGACGAGGCGCCTCCCCACCCTCCGCGCGACCGGTCCCAAAGGGCTCCGAGGTCAGCCCTCGTCGCCAGGGAACAAGGGTGCCAGTTCCCGGGAAACGACGTCCTCCAACTCCTTGAGCCACACCGGGAGCGGCGGCAGCGGCTCCCGGGTGAGACGCGTCAGCCCGACACGGAGGAACGGCGCCAGCGTGGCCTCCAGGTCCCTCGGAAACAGCCGCCCCAGGGAGCCCACCTGGACGCCCTTGAAACGGCACTTCTCGGGGAACAGGCGCCGCACCGCGCCCCAATCGATCTCGTGGACCTTCGTGAGCTTCCAGACGTCGTAGTAGTCTCGTGCCCGGCGGCGCTCCGCCATCGCCCGCAGCTTTTCGGAGACCATGTTCTCGAGGGAGTAGACGCGGACCCTCGCGCGGGGATAGTCGAACTCGGACGGGGGCAGGCTCCTCGACCGCAGGGGTCCCACGGGATCCTCGCGGGAAGCCTCGATCTTGATCGTGCCCGCCCCGATCGGTCCCTCGAACCGGACGCGGGCCTGGAGGTAGTTGTCCCCGGCAAGGTGGGGCGGGTCCCGCAGGGCGGCCCGCAGCCCCGGGGCGGCTTCCCGCACGAGGGACGCGAACTCGCCCGTGAGGGCGTCGGCGAGACCCCGCGAGCCCCTCGGCTCGAGGAAGGTGAAATCCAGGTCCTCCGACAGACGCCACGCACCGGGGAAGTAGACCTTGGATAGCGCCGTCCCGCCCTTGAGGGCGAGCCCCGGCGCAGCCCGGGACCGGCCGATCCCCACGAGGAGCCAGCCGAGGACGTAGTCCTTCTCGACGACGTCCACGGGGAAATGCCGGGCGCGGGCGAGGGTCCGCAGCTCCCCCGGGCGGAGCATCTCATCCCTCCAACAGCTCGGGCGGCACGTTGATCCGGAGCTTCCAGCGCTCGGCGATACGGCCCGTCGCGGGCAGCTTGGGATCCAGCTTCGAGTATCCCTCCCGCAAGGGCCCCTTCCGCAGGCGCGCGGCCTCCGCCTCCCGGCCGGACGCCTCGAGGAGGAATCCCAGGCGCTTGAGGACGGTCGAGTTCCCAATCCGGCGGGCGTAGCGCAGCATCCGCGGGAGGTCCAGGGAGCCCCGCGCCTCCCGCAGGACCGCGGCGACGAGCGGGATGCCCCCGGCGTGCTCCGGGTGGTCGAGGCAGTCCACGACCGTCTTCTCCGGATCGGAGATGGGGACCTCCTCGCCCTCGATCCGAACGCTCGTGGTGCCGAACATCTTCCAGGGGCGCAGGGTGACGAAGACGATGGGCACGTCGAGCACGGTCCGCCGGCTCCGCGGCACCGTCGTGGCGACGAACACGGCGGGCGGGGTGGCCTCCGTCAGCCCATGATAGTTGAGCGCGCTCCAGAACCCGATGTAGGAGGGGGACACGAGATGGGAGGCCAGGACGAGGCTGTGGACCGCATAGGCCCGTGCGCCTTCGGATCCGGCGTCGAGGGGCGCGATCAGGTACAGATTGCGTTTGACCCATGCGACCCAGCCCTTCCTCTCGAGCCGGTACAGGAATCGCCTCGCATCGAGGCCATAGGGCTTCAGGTCCGCGGGCGTGAAGAAGGTCTTCCCCCGGAACGCCAAGTCCGAGAGGACGCGGCTCTCCAGGCCGGAGAGGCCCTTCCTATATTTGTTTCTCGAAGGACTGCTGTTCATGGCGTCTTACAGGAAACAGATACAGGTCTACCTTCTTATAAGTTGCTGTGGGCCCTGCCCCGGGAACGGAGGTCACGCCCGAGCCGATCCCGGTCCTCGTTCGTCAGCGTGACCGTCCTCGCGTGGACTTCGGCCCGGAACCCTTTGAGGAACTCGATCACCCGTCCCGCGTCCTCCGTCCTCACGATGACGACCCCGCGGATCAGGCGGACGTACGGGATCTCGTCCAAGAGGCCTTTCCTCCGGTACACGTACTTCCCGCCGTGGCTCGACGTCCGCTGGCCGTACAGGCGCCGCACGAGCTCGCTCGCCGCATTCTTGTCGTACCTCGCCAGGCGGAACGCGATCAGGGTGCCTTCCACATACGTCCTTATGCGCGTAATACGAGCATAACCTTTAAGGCTTCCGGCGTCCATCCGGTGGCCGATGGAGTGCAACGGCACGACCTACGTCGGCGTGGTCGAGGACGACCTCGGGGAGATCCGCTACGTGTACTGCGACGCCTGCCGGACGATCGCCGTGGACGCCTGGGACGCACGACGGCGGCGGAGGAACTGGGGCATCACGTACCTCGACCTGGAGGTGCTTCAAGCGCCAACCGAGGTGCGGCGCCTCCTACACCTCCTCGGTGCTCTACGCCGTCCATTCGACAGACCCCGAGACGGGGGCCGGGGAGCGTCGCGTCCCCCGCAACAAGACGAGGGCCTCAGAGCCTGCGTCCGTCGTTACGCAACAGGTCCATCGTCACCCGGCTGAGGCGACCCCAGAGCCACACGTGGAGGAGCATGCAGAGGAAGCTGAGGACGAACGAGGCGGCCCCCAGGACCCAGAACGAGAGGGACGGGACCCCGCTGATGAAGGGCGACACCACGCTTACGTGGTTGAACACAATCCGCAGGACGACTCCGAGGACGATGAGCCCCAGCATCAGGGCCCGCACCCGAGCCGCACGGCCAAAGAGACCACGGGAGACCTGTCGCCCCAAGCCGCTCGCAGGACTCGCCTTGGGAGTCTGCGAAATGCAGGGGATGGGCCCTCTCTGCCCATGCCCCGAAGGCCCAACAGGGCGATAGACCTTGCAGCTAGAGCCCACAATCGACCGGCGGTCCGAGCCCCGTGGAATCTAGACGAGCTGCACGACGTAGATTCGGTCCCCAGCGGGGCCCGCCGCGTACACGACTCGGTTTGCGGCGAGGAAGTCGTGAAGTACGCTCGCGGCGAGGACGACGTTCGGGGCGGGATGGACCTGGGCCCGGATGGTGGTCACCGTGCCCAGGCGGACGGCGTACGCGTAGCCCGTGACCGACTCGTTGGCCGATAGGAAGAAGGGCAGCGTGGCGGTCGCGTTCACGTTGAACCACCAGGCGGCGACGTTCGCGAACCGCTGGTCCGTCGTCACACTTTTCGGATGGAGGGACGCCAGGAACGCGAGGGCCTGGAACTCCGTGGGCGTCGTGACGTTGTTGACCCCGAAGACAGCCTGGCTGTTCCACGTCAGGGGGGTCGTCGCGAGGAGAGCGACGACGAGCACCGTGCCCAGGGCGATCTGGGCCGACTTCCGAGGGCGCAGCCGGTACCACGTGAAGGCGAAGCCGATGCCCAGGAGCACCGCGAGGACGTAGCCGAGGAAATCGAAGCTCCGGTACACCAGGGTCTGGCTCAGGGCGTCCAGTCCTCGCAGGAACGCGAAGAGGACCAAGGCCACGGGGGCCACGGCCATCGCCACGAGGACGTCGTTCATGCGGTTCGTCGTCCGGCGGACGAGCTGGTACCCGAGGAACGCGAAGACCACGACGACCGCGCCCGCCGGGAAGACCGTCTCGAGCGCAGGTTGGGTCCCGACCACGCCAGCGAAGAGGTCCAGCCGCGCGTTCACGAGGAGCGCGGCGAAGGCGAGCGCGGGCACGAGGAGGATGCGGGCCACGGGCGCCACGAGGGGCTGCCCGGGCTGGCGCGGGATGGAACGACCCATCCGCGCCAAGAGGGCCGTGAGGAGGGTCACGACCGCCAGGAAGACGGCCAGGGCGTCCGGTGCGACCACGTATCCGAGATCGGGCATGGCCACGCTCGCGTAGTACGCGTAGGCGACGACCGCGAGCCCGGGTCCCGTCACGATGTCCAGGAGCAGGGCGCGAGCGGAGAACGTCCCGCGGGCGACCGCACGGCTGTGGGTGAGCACGACGAGCGCGGCGACCATGCCCAGGGCGAGGAAGTCCGTCAGGTGGTGGACGAAGGGCAGGAGGAGGAGCAGGACGACGGCGAGGGCGCGCTTCCGCGGGTCCGCGCGCTCGTGGAACAGGAGGACGACCAGGGGGAGGACGACGAGCGCGACGGCCTCCTTCATCGCCGCGCTCGTGACGAAGAGGAAGCTCCCGAAGAGGGCGACGAAGAGCCCCGCGGCGAAGCCGACCAGGGGTTGCCGTGTCGCCTTCACCCCGAGCAGGTACGCCGGGAAGACGACCGTGGCCGTGAGGATGGGCATGATCACCTGGAGGTCCGCGAGCGGACTCAGGTCCCCCAGCTGGGCGACCGCGGACCAGAGGAGGGAGTACACGGGCATGAGCTCGTTGTAACGGTTCACGTCCGCCACGCCGATCTGCCACGTGCCCGTGGCGCCGATCTGCTGCGCGATGGACGCGAGCGGGAAGCCGTCGATGTTGAAGGGCAAGGGAGAGAAGAGGAGAGGGACCCAGCGGGCGGCCAGGGCGAGCGCATAGAGGGACGCCGCCAGCGCCAAGTGGACCCTCAGTTTCGTACGACCACCTCGAGGGATACCGGGGGCGCCTGGGACTTCGTCTCCCGAGCCGCCTCGCCGGGCCGGTCCCTCCACGTCGTCGCCAGGAGGAGGGACTGGGACACCAGGGAGGCCACGACCACGACCAGGACGAGGAGGACGAAGAGCCACGGGTCGAAGGATACGCGGACCGTGTGGCCCAGGATCAGCAACGTGGAGGAGGACCAGAGGACGAGGGACAGAACGAACCCTGTGACGGTACCCGCCAGGCCAGCGAGGACGGCGTAGGGCAACGCTTCCCCGGCCGCGCGGCGGAGGAGCCAGGCGCGGCCCGCGCCCAGGGCTCGCAAGGTGGCCACCGCGGCGCGTCGGTCCGCGAAGGCCCGTGCCTGGAGGGCGTGGATCCCGAACGCCAGGAGGAGGACCACGAGGGACACGAGGCCCAGGGCCGCGACCTGCATGGAGTTCGTGGCCTCCGCGAGCCCTTCCGCGAGGAAGCTCGTGGGCAGCCCTGCGGTTCCGTACAGGAGGAACTGGTTCACGAGGCGGGGATTCAGGGCCCCGGGCGCCGAGGACGGCGACGTCACGTGGATCGCGTTCCCGTACCGCTGGAGGAACGCCAGGAGGGCGGGCACATCCGTGGTCTTCACGCGCACAGAGTAGTAGGAATGCTCGGGCACGCTTGAGAAGAAGCGGGCAACGGACAGGGGCACGAGCAGCTCGTCGTTCGCCGACGTGGCGGCGCGGAACACGCCCGTCACGGGCACGACGGCGACCCGAGGAGCGGTGCTCCCCGTCAACGTGAGGTAGGTCCCGAGGGCGACGCCCAGACGCGACTCGAGCCCTGCTCCCACCGCGGCCCACGAACCCGGCCCCGTGCCGCCCTCCACCCACGAGCCTCCGTCCAGAGGGAGGAAGACCGCGGGATCGACGCCGCGCACGAAGAGGGGTTGGCCCTGGTACGACGTGAGGACAAAGATCTCCGGGCTCACGAGCACGGCCCAGCTCTGGGCGCTCAGGTTCTGGACCAGGCTGTCATTGACCGCGATGGGGCCGGAACCCTGGGTGATCACGTAGACGTCCCCCGTGAACACCTGGGTCGGAAGGCTGGGAATCGCGAGGAGGGAGGGGACCGTGGCTCCGAGGAGGAGCGCGCAGAGGAAGAGCCCCGGGAGCACGCGTCGGCTGGTCAGGATGGGACCGCCTCCCGTGCATGCCGGGCAATCAGCGCGGCGCGGTGCGCGGGCCCCGCGGCGCCGACGAGCGACGCAAGGACCGCGGTGGCGTAGGCCAGGAGGACGGCGCCGTACGGAGGCGAGAGGAGGATGAGGCTCGGTAGGCCGAACACGGGTGCAAAGGACACGACCCCATGGGCGACGCCGATTCCCAGTGCCGAACCCAGGGTGGCGCCCAGGAGACCCGCCAGCAACGCACGCGTGCCGATGACCGCAGAAACGACGCGCGGGGACGCGCCGAGGCTCCGCAGGGTGCGGATCTCCACCTCCCGCTGCCGGACCTCAAGCCCCATCGCGCTCATCACCAGGAGGACAATGACCGTGCCGACGACGAGGGAGAGCGCCTCGAGGGCCGACCTCGCCTCCGAGACGCTCCCTTGCACGAAGCCGATGGCGCCGACCGTATTCAGAGGGGCGACGCCCATCGCCGCGGCCAAGGTTGGGTCTAGTGGCACCGTGGTGACCACGGCCTGGACCGATGTTCCCGTCGCGGGATCGGCAACAAGGAGGAGCGCGGGATCGACCCAGGCCCACGTGGCCGGGAGCAGGGGCGGTCGAGAGATGGGAGGCGGCGCCACCGACAGGTTGGCGAAGGCGCGGCCCAGCAGGGTCAGGTTCACCGCCGCGGGTGGCGGCTGCCCCGTGGCATCGGCGACTTCCTGGACCAACCCCGAGTCGAGCGACACGGAAGCCGTGCCACCCGAGAAGAGGGTCGTGGTGTTGGCGCCGGCATGGAATTCCAGCGACCCAACGACCACCGCCAGAGAGACTCCGCGAACCGTGAGGTTGCCCACACGGACTCGCAAGACGGAGTAGTTCCCCGGAATCCCGGCGAGCTTCCCGGTATCGATCGAGCTGGCCAGGAGGTCCTGCCCGCGGAGGTAGATGTAGGGAGCCGTCTGGAAGCGGGGGGCCACGGAATCGACCCCCGCGGACATCCCGTCAATGAGGCTCAGGGAGCCGACGAGCACCATGCACGCGAAGGCGATGGCCCACGCCGTCAGCCGCGTGCGCCGGTTCAGCCGGGTGGCGAGCCGCAGGATGGGTCGCGGCATGAGGGTGCTCCCGGCTCGCAACCGAGGAACGGCCATAAAGATTCGCCGATAGCCGCACGACGATCGCGGAGCCAGGCCTGCCTCGAGGGGGATCGGGTCCGCGGGCGCTCAGCCCGAAGCCTTTATCCTCTGCCCGGCTTTGCATCGGAGGAATTCGAGGGGCGCGTGTGAAGCCGCGAGGCAACGCCGGACACGGAGCCGAGCGGGCACGGCACCCGGCGCGAACCGAACATCGGGAGGGACCGTAGCGAGCGAGACGGCACATCCGGTGAAGACGGCCCACATCCCGCGCTGGTCTATCCCGATCCTCTATCTGTGTGCCATGGTCGTCGCTGAGGCGTTCATCGCCATCGGCGAGCCGGAGCTGGGCGTCGGCATCCACATCCTCCTCATCGTCCTGCTCCTGTTCCACGCCTCCCTCATCCGCGTTGAGGAACCCACCCTGGGCGCCCTCCTCGTCGCGATGAGCCTCCCGCCCCTGGACCGCGTCCTGAACCTCGGCGTGCCCCGGTTCGACCTGCCCGTCCTGGCGTGGCTGGGCCTCGTGAGCGTCCCGTTGGTCGTGGCCATCGGCGCCGTCGCCTACGTGGAAGGATTCCGCTTCAAGGACCTGGCCCTCGGATTCCCCACGTGGCGCGACTTCCCGCTCCAGCTGGGCATTGCGGCGACGGGCATCCCCCTGGGCCTCGTCGAGTACGCCATCCTGCGGCCCGACGACTGGATGCCCGGGCCGTTCGTCCTGCCCGCGTTCCTCGGCGGCGTCTTCGTCCTGTTCCTCGCCACGGGTGTGTCCGAGGAGATCATCTTCCGTCGGATCCTGCTGTCCCGGGCCACGGACCAGTTCGGGAACGTCGCGGGACTGCTCTTCATGAGCGTGGCGTTCGCGATGATGCACTTGTTCTACAACTCGCCCCTCGACCTGGCCTTCGTCTTCGCGGTCGGCCTGTTCTACGGACTCCTCGTCCTCCGCACGAAGTCCCTTTGGGGGGTCATCCTGAGTCACACGTTCGACAACGTGGTGCTCTACCTCGTGGCCCCCTTCATCTTCCTCCCGGGCCTCCACCTCTAGGGAGAAAAGAGCGACCTACCGCACACACTCCGAGAACCGGGTGGGCCCTAGACGACCGCGAGGACCTTCGCCACGACGATGAAGACGAACACGACGAGGAGAGGCACGATGGGCACGAGGAGGGTCTTCGCGACCCTCTCCGAGGTCCAGCTCATCGTCTCCTCGGCATGCGCGCTGGTCAGTTCCCTCATTATCAGGAACAGAATCAGCGAGACCACCGCAGCGGCGCCAAACGCCGCCACGAGGAGGTCCGACGTGATCGTGGTAATCGTCGTGAGCGTGCCGATTCCCTCGCGAGCCACGACTGACCTTCCGAATACTTAAATCCTTTGCTCAGAAGTTGGAGTGGCGGCATTCCATCGAGCAATGTCGGGCCATTCCTAGACTCATGGGAGGATGCCACTCCCCGCAGGCGACGCCCGGGTCCTCCACCGTTCGAATCCGCAGCCATAGCGTGAGAGCCCTGTCTCATGGGCTGCCGAGGGCGACCACGGCCCATGTGGTGGGGTTGTGCACGGCCACCGCGGCGAACCATGTGACGCCGCCGCGCACGAGGATCCATATCCGCGCCCTCGCGGTCCTTCCGGCGATCCGGTTCCGTCCCCGCGAGAAGGCCGTACCAGCAGGCTTAAGCCTCCCGAGAGCCACGTCCTCCACGGAGCGCGGTCGCGGTCCAACCGCCCCGCGGTGGAGTTGGGGTCCCATGTCGGGAGAAGGGGCAGGATTAGGTACACCACGGACCGGGGCGACGAGGGACCGCACGTCGAAGCCCGAATCGATCGCGGGGGATGTGCCACGGGCCGACCCCGCCGTCATCGCGAGGCGGAAGCAACGGTTCCTCGAGCTGCTCCGGATCTTCGCCCAGCAGGGCCAGCTGACCCCCGAGGAGGTGGACGAGGCCCTCGGCCGATCGACCTCTCCGTGCCTCCTCATGGAGGTGGAGTCCCTCCGGCAGCGCGTCGTGGACCTGAACGCCGAGCGCCGATGGTCGGACGGGGCGCGGGAGTTCCTCGAGGACGAGGTCTCCGCGCTCGAGGCCGCCCTGCGCGACGAGGCCCAGCGGGCGAAGGAGAGCACGGACCGCATTGCGTACCTGGAGGGGCAATTGCGGACCGCGCGAAGGACCGCGATCCGGCTCATCAACGCGTCTCAGACGAGCCTGGCCACGGTGAAGCAGGTGCGGAGCGACCTCGCCGTGGAGAACCCGCCCCAGGACGTCCTCGACCCGCTCGTGCATTCCCTGGAGCAGGTGGTGTCCACGGTCCAAGACCTCGAGGGGCTCGCCCGGGAGAGCAAGGTGCGTCCGCCGCCGCAGATTCCCTCTCGGTAGCCGTCTTCGCGGGGATCCTCCCTCGCCGTGCGCCACCCGCTTGTTGCTTCGAGCGGGAGCGCGAAGGGCGGGACGGACTGCAGCCTCCGGAAGGCTGGGACCCCTCACAGTCTTCGTCCGTCGTAGCTCATCGGGACCAACGTCGTTCGGACCGACCGGCCCCAGAACCACACGTACACCAACATGCAGAGGAAGCTCACGACGAACGAGAACGCACCCAAGACCCAGAAGGAGATGGGAATCCGGTCGATGAACGCCGACATGACGTTCACGTGGTTGAAGACGATCCGCAGGATGATGTAGAGCCAGAGGAGGAAGCTGAAGACCCCCGTGGTCAGCACGAGGGCCCGGAGGAACATGCTTCTCCGAAGGAACGGGACGACCATCTGCGGGGGTTGTGGGCGACGTAGGATAAGAGCGTATTCCCTCCAGCCACAGCGGGCTCACGCCGCGCGGCCGAGCCACTCCCCCAGGAAGATTCCCGGAACGCGTGTGGAATGCCGCACGGAGGAAGGATACCAACGAAGACACGGCCGGAGGTACGAAAACCGCCATTCCCCCGCCGAAGTCGAGGACGAGGATTGGGCATCAAGTTTAAGCGCCCCTGGGCCAACATCCGCTCCAGACCCGGCAGGGCGGCGAATCCGTCCGCGGCGGGAAGGGGGAGGAATGGCAACTGAGTTAGAGGAAGAGATCGGTCCCGAGATTGTCCAACGGAATGGGCGCGGCGTCCCGTCCATCCGGGAGTCTTCGTCCCAGGCCGACACGGCCGACCTCCAGGCCGCGAAGAAGCAACAGTTGCTCGAACTGCTCGCGTCGCTCCTGAGACGCGGTCGCATCACCCCCGAGGAAATCGCCGGCTCCGTCGGCAGGTCGCTCCCTCCCGGCCCTCTCGAGCAGCTCGAGGCGGCGCGGATGCGCCTCTCGGACCTCCAGGCCGATCTCCGGCTCGAGCGGGCCAGGAATGCCTTCCTCGAAGGGGAAACGACGAAGCTCGAGTCGGCCCTCGCACGAGAGCACGAGCTCCTCAAGGAGGGCGTGTACCAGATAGCGACCCTGGAGCGGCAGCTCCAGGAGGCCCAGGAAACCACGACGAAGCTCGTGTTCGCCTCGCGGGACAGCCTGCGGACCCTGCAACGGGTGGGAACCCGCCTCAACGACGGAGACTTGGAGCCGCATGCTCTAGATCCGCTCGTTCGCGACCTGTGCCAGATGGCGAAGGCCGTCCTGGACCTGCACTCCGTCGCCCACGGGAAGGACGCCACGCCGGCCGCGGACCTCGAGAACCGCTGAGGCCGTTCGGGATGCCGCGCGAGGACTGCCTCGCCCCCGCAAGGGTCCTCCGAGACCGACGGTCCGCCTTCGGACCGGGTGCCGGCCGTCTCACGTCGGTCCTCCCCCGGTGCGCGACAGCGCCCTGCGCAACCCTCGGAGGAGAGCGTATGTCCGGTCTGCGAGCCTCCGGAACGCGCGCTCGTCGAGCATGTACACGCCCTTGAGGGAGTCCTGGAAGTCGCGCCGCCCCAGGGCTGCGGCGAGGGCGTCGAGGTGGTCGAGGAGGACGTCCCGCCGGACGCCCCGAAGGAGGCGGGCCACGCGCGCCGCGTCGACGTCGGCCCCGGCGAGGACCGCGAGGTCCCGCAGGTCCACGAGGCGCGCGGACTCGAGCTTGAGGGCGACGAGGACCTCGGGCGCGGCCACGCGGGCCTGGGCCTCGGACGAGGGAGACAGACCCCGCACGGTGCGGCGCAGGGCCCCGCGGCGGATCGACGCATAGGGGTGGGAGGCCCCGGAGACGCGGTCCGAGATCCCGTCCACGAGCAGGTCCACGGACAAGGGGAGGGCCTCCTCCCCGCGGGACCAGCGCTCCGCCCGGCCCGCGAAGGCGCCCCCTCCCGTCCATTCCCGAACGCGGACGAGACCCGCCGCCTTCAGGATCTCCCGGATCCCGGGGACCGCAGATGCGGGCGCCACGAAATCCAGATCGAGGGAGAAGCGAGGCGGCCCGTAGGCGCTCACCGCGTATCCGCCCACGAGGACCGCCTCCTGGCCCTCGAGGGCACGCAGGAGCGCGAAGCACGCTCCCTCCCGTTCGAGATCCTGGGGTCTCATCCCCCGCCCCTCTCCATCAACCCCCGGAGCGCGGGGAGGACCGGCTCGTAGAGGTAGGGGCGGGCCGCCGCGTACGCGAAGGCCTCGGGAAGGGGCACGACGCGGACGCCGCCGTGCTCCACGGAGCGGACGCGGGACGTCGGGTGGAGGACGTGGACCACGCCGAAGAGAGTCTCCCGGGCCCCCGCGAGGCTCGCCCGCGCCCCCGCGGCCCGGAAGAAGTCCCGCCACGCCGGGAGGTCCGCGCGACGGACGCGGAGATGGAGGGGCCGGAAGCCGCGCGTGAACCCCGTCCAGTAGCCGCCCTCCGTCCAGATCGAGACGGCGGTGGCCTCGCAGTAGGCGTGGGGGAGCTCGGAACGATTCGGAAGGCCGAGGGCGGCCCCGTCCCGGCGGACGAGGTCCTCCATCCTGCGCCTCGGAGGGATGAGGTGGTACGTCCCGCGTCGCGGGGACTCCACGTAACCGAGGCGGTGGAGGTCGGAGAGGACCTTGGCCGGCGCGGGGGAGGGGAACGTTTCGCGGAAGGCGGCCACCGTGAACCGTCCGTCTCCGAAGGCCGGACGCATCCAGGCGTAGAGGGTCTCGTACTCGGGGGGCATCAGATAACCATAGCGGTTATCTATACTTAATGTTATCTAGTCAAGGGCCCGATCCGGGAGGCCCGGCCTCCATGTGAAACGGATCCTACGGGCACGATCCGCTTCGTCCGGTGCGACCCCGACCGCACCGGGGGCATCGACGCGACGGACGGTCGGCAGAAGGCGCGGTGCATGGTGGATTTCAAGGAGAGAGGCCATCGGCTGTCCCGCGTCGTTCTGAAGATCCTGCCGACGGGGCCACCGCCCGGAGTCAGATCGGTGCCGAGCGCTCCACGCGCCGCGGCATGGTTCCAGAGGCTGTGGCCGACGATCCCCTTGCCCCGCAGGGGCGCCAGGGGAAGCGCGGCGCGGGAGCCTGGACGACCCGCGGACGGAGCCAGCCCGACTTCCCTATCGGCGATGCACCGCGCGAAGGGTCGGGTAGGGCTCATCCCCTCGTTATCATTGTTAAGACCGATTCCCGGTGCACCGCGGACGAAGATTCGCATGAGGCCACGGCCTCCGTCCGAGGCGGCGCGGGACTGGGAAACGCTTAAGTCGCCCTCTTCCCGTCGCCCTGCTTACCTTCGTTCGCTGGAGGGACCCATGAAAGCCGTCATCCCCGCCGCCGGCCTCGGCACTCGCTTCCTGCCCCTCACGAAGGAGCAGCCCAAGGAGATGCTCCCCGTCGTCGACCGTCCGGCGATCCACTGGGTCGTCGAGGAGGCCGTTGCCTCCGGGGTCACGGACGTCCTCATCGTCACCGGGCGGGAGAAGCGGGCCATCGAGGACTACTTCGACGCCTCCCCGAAGTGGGACGCCGTCCTGCGCAACAGCCAAGACGTGCGCGCGTACAAGGCCCTGGAGGCGCTGTCCTCCAAGGCTCACGTCCACTTCGTCCGGCAGAAGGAGCCCCGCGGCCTCGGCGACGCGATCCTCCAGGCGGAGAAGCACGTGGGCCGGGAACCCTTCCTGGTCATCCTGGGCGACACGATCAACGTCGCGGAGCCGCCCGTGGCGCGGCAGCTCTGGGACGCGTACGACCACCTGCACCACTCGATCATCGCCGTGGAGGAGGTCCGCCCGGAGAAGGTCCCCGACTACGGGATCATCGCGCCCGGCAAGGCGATCGACGACCGCACCGTGGAGATCGCGGACCTCGTGGAGAAGCCCTCGCTCAAGGACGCGCCGTCCCGCCTGGGCATCTCGGGGACGTACGTCCTCACCCCGAGCATCTTCGACGCAATCCGCGTCACGCCGCCCGGGAGGAACGGCGAGGTCCAGCTCACGGACGCCCTCCGCATCCTGCGGCGCACGGAGCCCATCTACTCGTACCGCTTCTCCGGCCGGCGGTACGACATCGGCACGAAGATGGACTGGTTCCGCGCCCACGTGGAGCTCACCCTCCAGAATGCGGAGTACAAGGACGCCGCACGTGCGTTCCTGAAGGAGCTGCTCGGGAATGCCTAGGTCCGTGGTCACGGGCGGCGCAGGCTTCCTGGGGAGCCACCTCTGCGAACGCCTCCTCGCGGAGGGGCACAGCGTAGTCGCCGTGGACAACTTCCTCACGGGGTCGCGGGAGAACCTCGCCGCCCTGAAGAAGCACCCCCGATTCACGCTCCTCAAGCAGGACGTCACGGAGGACCTGAGGATCCCGGGCAAGGTGGACTTCGTCCTGCACTTCGCCTCCGCGGCGAGCCCGGTGGACTACGCCAAGTTCGGCATCCAGACCTTGAAGGCGAACGCGCTCGGGACGCACAAGACCCTGGGCCTCGCCAAGGCGAAGAAGGCGCGGTACCTCCTCGCGTCCACGTCCGAGGTGTACGGCGACCCGGAGGTGAACCCGCAGCCGGAGACGTACTGGGGCCACGTGAACCCGATCGGCGCGCGCAGCGTGTACGATGAGGGCAAGCGGTTCGCGGAGGCTCTCGCCATGGCGTACCACCACCAGCACGGGATGGACGTGCGGATCGCCCGCATCCACAACACCTACGGCCCCATGATGAGACTCGACGACGGCCGCGTAATTCCGAATTTCATCGGTCAAGCTCTCCGGGGCGAGCCGCTCACCGTGTACGGCGACGGATCGCAGACGCGGTCCTTCTGCTACGTGGACGACCTCATCGAGGGCATCTGGCGCCTTCTGACGGTGGACCGCGTGGAGGGCCCCGTGAACCTGGGCAATCCGGACGAGCGCCGAATCGCGGACATGGCCGCGATCATCCAGAGGCTAATGGGCAAGGACGTGGGCATCGTCCACAAGCCGCTGCCGCCGGACGACCCGAAGGTCCGCTGTCCCGACATCACGAAGGCCCGCACGGTCCTCGGCTGGGAGCCCAAGGTCTCCCTGGAGGACGGCCTGCGGCGCACGATCGGCTACTTCCTGGAACGATCCAAAGCAAAGGGAGCCAGGCAATGACAAACCCGTCGCGCCCGGGACTACAGCCCCGAAGGCAACGCCGAAACCAAGACGCGGACAGCGCGACCGATTGTTTCGTCGGAGACGCGACCCACCACGGAACGGACCAAGGCGCGGTGGATGGTGAAGAGCTTCAGAGGACGGATCTCGCTCGGTCTCGGCAACCGCCCTTGGGCCATCCCGCGGTCCTCGAGGGACACGGCGTCAGCTCGGCGGGAGAGTTTCGAAGTCACGCCGCAGAGAATCAAGTCCTCGCCGTGCACGATCAGCACGAGCGCGGGCCTTCGTTTCACCGCCGACAGGCCGGTGAACGGGAACGAGACCGTGACCACGGACCCCGAACGGACGGGCAAGGCGGCTTCACCTCACACGTCGTTCCAGACGTCGTCCTCCGGGTTGTCCCAGAGTTCCTTCAGGGACCCCTCCGAGGCCCGCAGGAGGGGAGCGAATTCGTCTTTGAGAATCTCCTCGATGTCCTTCTTCTTTCGGAGAACGATCGCGTCGCCGGACTCGACGAGGACGAGGTCCACGTTTCGATCCAAGCGGTGCCTCTTCCGGACCTCCTTGGGGATCACGATCTGACCCTTGCTCGACACCCTTACCACGTGCACGACGAAGTAAGACGGGTCTTACTTCATAAACCTTCCGTGGGGTTGTGCGATACTATGTCCGTTGGCGGGCCATCGGAATCGCTGGAGACCTGAGCATGACAACCAAGCATATCCTTGTGACCGGCGGCGCGGGATTCATCGGCAGCCACCTCGTGGACGACCTGGTGGCCCAGGGGCACCACGTCGAGGTGGTCGACAACCTGGAGCCGCAGGTCCACAAGAAGAAGCCGGACTACCTGAACCCCAAGGCGACGTACCACTTCGACGACGTCCGGAAGGACGGCGTCCTGGAGCCGCTCCTCCGGGACGCGGAGGTCGTCGTCCACCTGGCCGCCATGGTCGGCGTGGGGCAGAGCATGTACCAGGTCACCCGCTACGTGGACGCGAACGTGGGCGGCACGGCGAAACTCCTCCAGCTCCTCGCGGACGGGAAGCACGGGGTGAAGAAGCTCGTGGTCGCCTCGTCCATGAGCATCTACGGCGAGGGCGCGTACCGCTGCAAGGACCATGGGCTCGTGGCGCCGAACCTGCGGGACGAGGCGGCGCTCGCGAAGAAGGACTGGCAGGTACACTGCCCGACCTGCCGCGCGCCGCTCGACCCTGTGCCCACGCCGGAGACGAAGCCGCTGCAGACGAACTCCGTGTACGCGGTGACCAAGCGGGACCAGGAGGAACTGTGCCTCTCCGTGGGCCGAGCGTACCGAATCCCCACCGTCGCCCTGCGCTTCTTCAACGTGTACGGTCCGCGGCAGAGCCTGGACAACCCGTACACGGGCGTGGCCGCGATCTTCCAGTCGCGGATTAAGAACAACCAGGCGCCCGTGGTCTTCGAGGACGGCCACCAGAGCCGGGACTTCGTCAGCGTCCACGACATCGCGCGGGCGTGCGCGCTCTCCATGGAGACCGCCCGGGCGGATTATGAAGGGGTGAACGTCGGCGCGGGGCGGGGTCTGTCCGTTCTCGACGTCGCCAACGTTCTCCTGACCCTGTACGGGAGCAAGCTCGCACCCGTGGTCGCGCACAAGTTCCGGGCGGGCGACGTGCGGCACTGCTTCGCGGACATCTCCAAGGCGCGGCGACTCCTGGGCTACGAGCCGAAGGTGGCCTTCGAGGAGGGCATGAAGGAGCTCGTGGAGTGGGGCCGAAAGGTCGAGGCCAAAGACGGCTTCGAACGGGCCTACGAGGAGCTGCGGAACAAGGGGCTCGTCGAGGGCTGAGACTGGGTCGGCTTGGCCACCGAGGACCCGGAGTCCCATGCGTTTCACGGACTTCCGGTTGAGGATGCGCGGGCCATCGATCACGACTTTTCGAGGCATCCCCGCGGAATCCCTGGCTGTCCACGCGCGCCCCCGAGTCGAGTCGTCGTACACGATCCACGCATCGGCCTGAGCAAGAGCGCTCCGCGAGCCCACCGGCCATCGCGACCCTCAGGCCGAAGGGGCCCGAGCGCGGCGCACCCATTCGAGGAACCGGGCGGCATCTCGGAGCACCCGCTCGGCCTGGGACCGGGAGGCGGCCGTTCCGAGGTAGCCGAAGGTGGACCGCTGATCCAGATCCCGCTGGAGGACCTCCCGCTGGGAAGGGTCTCCCAGGAGCCGGACGACGTCCGCATGCAGGCGTAGGGCCTCGCGGTGGTCGAGGGAGGCCACGGCCCCGAGGACGTGAGCCGTGAGGGCGTCATTGGCGTTGATCAGGCTCTGGACGGCGTCGAAGCCGGCGGCATTGTACCGCCTCTCCTCGAAGTTCCGTCGCGCGGACTCCAGGAACTCCTCCGCTTGGCGGAGGAAGGCAGGGGCGGCCTCGCGCCTCACCGTCCGAGCCACGTCGCCCTCCCCCGGAGGAGCTTCCCCTCGGCCGCGATGGTCTCGAGCAGGGGATCGAAGACGGCGAGCCGCCGGTCCGCCTCATCCTTGGGGAGGATGAGAGGGGACACGTTCACGTCGAACCGGTCCAACATGGAGGCGGCGGCTCGGCGGATGGCCCTGGCCTTCCTTGCATCGTCCACCACGACAAGGACATCGACATCGCTCCGGGCCGAGGGTTCCCCGCGGGCCACGGAGCCGAAGAGGATCACGGCCTCGACGCCGTCCCGGGGCAGGGTCTCCGCGAAGGCCCGGGCCACACGGGCGAAGGCAGAGCCCTCTTCGCGGAACAGGGAGACGAGGGCGGGGTATAGCGGATGGCCCTCATTGATGCGAACGGTCCGGGAGCGGCCGACCCGCCGGGTGAGGAGGATCCGCGTGCCGATCAACCCTTGCACGGCGGGATGGATCGTGCCGAGGGACTGGCCCACAGCTTGAGAGAGCTCCCGGAGGGTGAACTCCCGCACGTGGTGCGTGCAAAGGAGACGGAGGATACGCACCTTGGCCTTGGAGCCCAAGAGATTCTCGAACACAGGATGGCCAAGGCCGCGGAACTATATCGATTTTTCGATTATATAATCGACTTTTCGATATAGCGCCGGGCAGTGCCTGCTGCCTCACCTCCCCGAGCACGCGAAACCGGGGCGACCGGGTCGGATGCCCTCGAGGCTCTCGGCGCCCTCGTGCAGGAACGAAGGCGGCGCACCCGAGAGTCGCAGCCGTGAGGCCCGCGGTTTCTCGGGCGAGCTCCGGCCACGGGAGGAGGGAAGCGGCGCCTCCGTGCCACGTCTGGTGCAGTCGGGCGAAGCGACGGTCCACGAACCGACTAGTCCTGCGGACGGTCGGCTTCCTCGACGAATTCGGTCCCGCAATCCGGGCACACGATCACCCACAGCGAAATCATGGGGCCTGCCTCCGTGCTCGTGGGTACGGCCCGAGGGTGACTGCATTCCCGCGGCGAGCCTTCGGCCGGTTCTGCGGCGATTTTCGTCCCTCCCCCGCAAAACAGCCACGGGTCTCCCAGGGGATAGCTCTTTCTGTTGCCCGCTAGAACTCCCTAGGCCGAACGGGCGACGGGTCTGGCCGTGTCCCCGCTGCGAGAATCGACGCCCTGGTGGCCATCGGGGCGCGGCAGCGTGCGCGACATGCACCCAGGGGAGCCGCGACCGTTCCACGCGGCAGATTCTCGCGTGCGATACAGATCGTCGCGACCCGTCCTTTTTTCGGGAATCCGAACCTGGACCGAACGCCAGTCGCCCGTTTGTCCATCATGGCGCAGGCACGAGACCGCGGTTTACAAAAAGGACAAGAGGTCACAAAAAAATGCAGGGCCGACGTCCCCCGTGGAAATCACCCGTGATTCTCAGAGCGTGGGGGCTATAACCCGCCCCCGACCATACGAAAGCGCGAGCATCGAGGAGGACGCCTTCGTCATGAAGTTCGAGCAGCTCACCTTCGAGGTCCCAGCGGGCCACGACGCCCGCATCCACAGGATCCGGGTCCCCGCGCCCCCGGAGCCGTTCCCTCCTGCCGACGCGCTCCTCGAGGAACGCCTCGCCGCGCGCCTGCCGCGGTTCGTCCGTGCCTTCCTGTCCATGACCCTGTCCAAGCTGCTCGTGTTCGAGCAGAAGTATGGATGGTACCGCAGCCACGGCTACTCCCGTGCGGAGGCCCGGGACAAGGCGTGGTGGCATGCGGCCGCGGCCTCCGTGAGTTCGCGCCGCGCGTAGGTCGCTCCGGCCTGACGGACTCCCGGCGCGTCCACATGGGCATCTCTCTCGTCGTTCCGATCGAGGATTCGTACTCGTGCAATCCTGGCAGAGGAACGAAGGCGTGCCTCACCCGCAGATCGCAGGGGCCTAGGTGATCGGCAAGCCCGTCAACTGGACCACGAAGATGCGGTCCCCGGGCCCGCCGGTGACGTATACGACCCGATTCGCCGCGAGAAACGCCTGGAGGGATGCGGCACTCACGGGCACGTTGGCCCCGGGGAATTCCTGCGCCCCGACCGCGGTCCATCGCTCCAGGACGAGGGCGTAGTCCGCCCGGGGGACCACGCCGCCATCCTGGAGGGCATAGGGAAGCGAACGGTCCCCCTCGAGGCCGAACCACCACGCCCCCACGGCGGCCATCCGCTGGTCCGTGGCCACGTGCTTGGCGCCCAGGGAGGCGAGGACGGACAGCGCCTGGAACTCCGCGGGCGTCGTGACGTTGTTCACGCCGAAGACGGCCTGCGTGTTCCAGGCCATCGGCGTGGTCGCGAGGAGGGCCGCGAAGAAGGCCGCGGCGAGGACCACGCGGGCGCCGCGGTGGGCCCGGAGCCGGGCCGCGATCGCCACGGTCCCGATGCCGGCCAGGAGCGCGAACGCGTAGTCCAGGAAATCGAAGGACCGGTACTCGATGCGGAAGCTGAAGCTGTCCAGACCGCGGAGGAAGCCGAAGAGGGCGAAGGCGATCGGCGCGACGGCCAGGGCGAGCACGAGGTCGCTCGCGCGGTTCGCGGTTCGCCGCACGACGACGTAGCCCACGACCGCGAGGGCCGCGAGGAACAGGAGGGCGGGCAGGAGCTCGAGCAGCGCGACCTGGGTCTCCAGGGTTCCCGCGAAGACGTCCGTGCGGGCGTTCACGAGCACGCCCGCGACGACCAGGGCCGGGACCAGGAGGACGCGGCCCGAGGTCACCGCAGGCCGCCGGCCGCGGCGGGCGATCGCGGGACGCCACGCGCGGACCAGGAGGACCCCGAGGAGGACCACGAGGGCGAGAAACAGGACGAAGTCGTCCAGGGCCTGGGGGATCGTGCCCAGGCCCACGGCCTCGTAGTAGGCCATGCCCACGCCGAACGGGCCGAGGCCCGAGGCGACGTCCAGGGCAAGCCTCCGCGGGGACAGGCGGCCCAGGGACAGGTCCCGCGCGTGGGCCAGGAGGATCAGGGTGCCGAGCATGCCCGTGGTCACGAGGAGCGTCACGTGGTGGAGCAGGCCGAGCAGGAGGAGCAGGACGACGGCCAGGATGCGCTTCCGCGGATCCGCCCGCCCGTGGAAGAGGAGGACGATCGCGGGGACGAAGACCAGGGCGAGGGACTCCTTCATCACGACGCTGGTCAGGAAGAGGAAGCTGCCGAAGACGGCGAGGAAGAGGCCCGCGGCCGCGCCGACGGAGCGGCGGCCCGTGAGGAGGACGCCGATGAGGCAGACCGGCAGGACGATCGTGGACGTGACGACGGGCAGGACCCACTGGATGTCGGGCAGGGGGTTCAGGCCGCCCAGCCCGACGACCGCGTGCCAGAACAGGGAGAAGGCGGGCAGCTTGAGGTCCGCGGCGTTCGGGTCCGAGGCGTTCAGCGACCAGTGCCCCGTTGCGCCGAAATCGGAGGCGATCTTCGTCAGGGCGAAGCCGTCCACGTTGTACGGCAGCGGGGAGAACAGGAGGGGGACGAGCCGGAGGACCAGGGCGAGGAGGAACAGGGCGGCCAGGAGGGCGCCGTCCACCTTCAGCCTCGCAGGACCACCTCCAGGGTGTGCGGCGTTTCGCGGACCTTGCGCTCGGAGATGGATTCCTGGGGCGGCTCCCGCAGCGCGCGGCCCACGAGGACGAGGGACGAGGCCACGGACGCGAGCACGGTCGCCGCGAGGACGAGGAGGAACGTGGCGGGATCGAAGGTCGCCCGGACCTCGTGGCCGAAGAGCCGGAGGGAGGACGCGGGCTGCAGCAGGACGGCCACGAGGCCGCCGAGGGCCGCGCCGAGGCCGCCCGCGAGGAGGGACCAGGGAACCGTCTCGCGCACCATCCGCGCCCGGAGGTACCCCGGTCCGGCGCCGAGGGCTCGCAGCACGCCGACGGTCCGGCGGCGGTCCGCGAAGGCCCGGGCCTGGACCGCGTGAATCCCCAGGGCCACGAGGAGGCCGAGGAACGCGCCGAGGCCCAGGGCCACGACCCGCACGGAGTTCGTGCCCTGGGACAGGACCGTGGTCACGAGGTCCTCGGGGATCGTGCCCGTGCCGTACGTCAGGAGGAGGTTCGTCAGGCGGTCGTCCGAGGGCGGGTCGCTGTGGATGTCCGCACGCAGGATGCCGGGGCCGTACACGTGGACGCTCGCATCCGTGGTCCCCAGGAAGGCCAGGAGGGCCGCGGGCTGGGACGTCTCCACGCGGATGGAGTGGTACACACCCGGCGGCAGGCGCGCGAGGAACTCCCCCATGGGCAGCCCGACGAGGAGCTCGTAATCCGCCGACGTGCCCGCGGAGAACAGGTCGCCCACCCGGACCACGGCGAGACGGGCCGTGGAGGATCCCACGAGGGCGACCTCGTCCCCCACGGCCAGACCGACCCGCGTGGCGAGGCGCGCACCCGCGAGGGCCCACCGGTCC
>OFHG01000253.1_pt1 | contig 23003 bp, 12 predicted proteins | sample 1521931 | NCBI WGS metagenome assembly OFHG01 (sample SAMEA2468438, study PRJEB22500) | soil metagenome | biome: Glassland; feature: Farmland; material: Clay | place: Australia | collected 2013-01-31 | depth 0.55 m
CCGGCAGGCTCGTTCAACGACGTCACCATCGGGGACGCCACGATTCTCATCTTCGGGGTCGACGGGACGCTTGAATACATCTCGCCGAGGACCGACTTCGTCGCCGGGGACACCTACAACTACGTCCCTCCACGGAGGTCGATGGGGCGACTCGTCCCGCTCCGCACGGGGTTCGACTACTTCAGTAGCTTGGCGATCAATGAGCCCGGCGATCTGAGCAGCGGGTCCACCCAGTGCTGGGACGAGAGCACGTTCACGCAGTGCTCCTGGGCCTCCGGCGGCGCAGGCTGGAGTTTCTTCGGGTTCCTGCCGACGCCTGATTTGCCCCCGCAGTCGCACACCCTCGGTTGGAGCCAAAGCATGATGAGCGAGTGGGTGTCCGGATTGACCTCGGGACGCGGCGTCCAGGCAATCGGCTCCAACAACTACCTGGTCAACTACGTGTACCTTGCGTCCTCGGCCGTGGTACCGGCTCAACAGTCCGTCGGCTATGCGTTCGGGGCGGAGTATGCGTCGAACAGTACGTTCGTCGTGGCCGCGTGGGGGACGAACTTGGTACCCCAGGTCGGCACGCCTGAGCCGAACAGCGGAAACCCGTTGTGGCGGAGGTCCATGGGACCGATTACTGTGGGCAGTGCAGGTTTCACGGTACTGAAATTCATCGTGAAGGAATCGGACCTGTTCGGCACTTCGACGGGCAACATGAACGGCTACTACTTCCAGACGGACGGGGGCCGAGGTGGGTTCTTCGATGGGACCTCCGTGGGCGCATCGGACACGGGAGACGTTACGGTCTACGGCATCCCTGCCGCGACCGACAACCGCGTGGGAGTCTACTGGGCCAGCAACGACACCCTGATCGCGCAAGGCACCTCGACGATCTCGACCGTCGTCGTGCAAGTCTACCCCGCGTTGAGCGTATTCCCGGCGGAGGTCAAGATCAAGATCGACCAGTGCACCTCGACATCCGCCTGCTTGAACAACGTCTGGACGCCGCTCTACTACAGCGCGCCGTTCACCATCTGGGGCGGCGATCAATACAACTACATGGGCGAGAACGAGTTCTACGATCAGGACGGCGGCTCCGTCACATGGAACCGCGCGATCCACGACGCGTTGCTCGGACAGCGGACTCCAGCGGGGGACTGCACGAACGCCGTCCTCTGCTACGACATGGAGAGCATCGGAGCATCCTCCGACGAGCAGAACACGGATGGGACCGCCCGGGCGACCACGAACGATGTCCCGGATCTCTCGGGCCACGGGAACCATGGTAGCCTCCAGGCCGGGGGCGGATTCCAGTTGGCGAGCGTCTCCAAGTCCGCATCGGGCCTCGGACTCCAGTTTGATGGCAAGCGCACATACATTAGCGTGCCCTCGTCGGCCACCGACAGCTTTTCCCAACCGATCACCGTTTCCTTCTGGGCGAACTGGCAGGCATACCCCGGCGTTCCCTCGGGTTGCCCTTACGGCTCCGCGGTGGTCCTGACGAAGGGCTCGTACACCGGTGCATGGTGGTTCGAGTTCTACAACGGCGGCGGATTGACCTTCTGGTTCACCGACAGCGGTGGAAGCAGCCACGGGGTCTCCTTCGGCACCCAAGCTCTCGGTCACCTGCACCACTATGTCGGCACCTACGACGGCACGGCGATGATCGCCTACGAGGACGGCAAGAAGGTCGCCGCGACGAGCACGTTGGCTACCATGGCCACGACCTCTAACCCCATCGAGATCGGCTACGGAGGTTTCACCCAAAGCAGCTGCTACGGGGTGTACTACGCGAACGCTGCGCTGGATCAGGTGCTCCTTTATCATGTGGCCCTGACGGCCCAGCAGGTCATGGGGCTCTATCAGGCGCGGCTGCCCAACGCGGCGAGCACGTTCTACCACATCAACGCGCTCGGCTTGCCAGACCGGGAACGGCAGGCCGTGAACGGGCAGTTCATCGAGCGGACGTTCGTATACGACCCGAACGGTTGGGGCCTCCCCATCAATTCCGCCCTGAACGGCAACACGACGTATTACTCGTACTCCAAGTTCGACAACGGCGCGTTCCTCACCCAGATGGGCCGCCCCGACGGGGCCAACGTCTTCTATTCCTACGACCCGTTCACGGGCAACCAACTCGGCGAGCTGGCCGCGGACTGCCGCCGCGTCCGGAACACGTACGACGTCGCCGATCGGCTCTCGCAGACGGCGTACTACGACGGCGATCCCACGACAGCCCTGTACTTGGACATGGAAACGACGTCCGTCACGGACACGGCCCAAGATTGGACCTTCCAAGACGTCTCCTGCAACGTCGCCCCGAGTCTGATTACGCCGGGCGGCACGCTTGGTTCGGTCGACGCCGTGTACGGGCCAACAGGGCTCAGCGGCATGGCCCAGAACTTCGGGGGCTCCTCGGACATCCAAGTTGCCAAGGCCTTCCTCGCGAACGGCGGGAGCGCGTCCTTTTCAGCGTGGTTCCGGACCACCTCGGACGGGGTCATCCTGGGCGAGCAGAACGCCGCCGTTGGGGGCTCGGCCACGTTGTACGACCCGATACTCTACGTCGAGACGACGGGCTACCTCCACGCGGGCGTGTACACGGGCAGCGGCGTCCCCAACCTCGTCTCCTCGACGACGGTGAACGACGGCGCGTGGCACTACGCGGTCCTCGTCGTCAGCGGCGGGAACACGCCGACCCTTTACCCCGACGGCGTCCAAGTCCGGGCGCCCTGGACAGCGTCGATCAGCGTCGGTTCGAGCTACACGACGGTCGGGACGGGCTACGCCGCGGGAAGCTGGCCCAACACGAACGGTGCCTGGTTCTACCTCAACGGAGCCGTCGATGAGGTCCGCGTCTTCAACGCGCCCCTGAGTCAACCAAGCGTCCAAAGCTTGATGGCCGGAACCTACAAGCGGATGTCGTCCACGGCCGTCGCCCACGACGACTCGGCCTTCCCGAGCGTGACCACCTACGACGGCACGTCCATTCCCAGGGCCCTGTATCTCGACATGAGCGCCACGAAGACGGGACAGGCGAACGCCTTGGAGGACCTGTCGGGGAACGGCAACAACGGCGTCATGAGCGGAACCTCGCCCGCCACGGGCGTCGTGGGAGGCGCCCGCAGCTTCAACGGAGTCAGCGACTCGGTCCAGGTGAGCGACAGCCCGTCCATCGACGGCATGAACCGACAGCTCACCGTCTCCTTCTGGGCCAATTGGACATCGTTCCCCGCGAACTACTCGGCCATCCCGATTACCCACACAACTCCGGGAGGCACCAACTACATCGGACCGTGGTGGGTCGAGTTGAGGCCCACCGGCCAGCTCGACTTCTACCTCACGGTGGGCGGCAACCACTACCAGTTCACGTGGACCTCGAGCCAGAGCACGGGCGACTGGCATCACTACGCGGCCACGTGGGACGGGGCGACCGTCACGCTGTACATCGACGGCAGCGTGGTCAAGACGGGGACACTGGTCGGCCCCCTCGATGGCAGCACGGGGCCGGTTGCGGTGGGCAAGGGCGGCTGGGGATCGACCTACGGACGCTGGTACACGAACGGCATCTTGGACGAGATCCAGTTGCTCAGCGTGGCGCTCACGGGCTCGCAGGTCACCGCCCTGTACGACGGCTACCTGAACTCGGGAAGCCCCACGAAGTATCCGACGTCCAACACGGCGACGGCGACGGACTGCCTCGGGGACGCCTCGTCCGTGTCTGGAGCGTGGACCAACCCCTCGAACGCGTACGCCTCCGACGGCGTGTACGCCACGGCCTCCCCGGGGAAGGGGAACCTCGACTGTAACGAATGGAACATGTTCGGCTTGGCGGTCCCTGCGGGCACCACCGTGACGAGCGTCAAGGTGACGGCCGCGTACTACCTCTCGAAGGCATCCGTCACGGCACACCTCCATGTCGGGCTGCTGACCTCGAACGGTCCGACGAGCTGCGCGGTCCAGCAGGACGCGTCCCAACCCGGCAGCCTGACCGCGGTGACGTTCGACTTCACCCCGTGCAAGGCCTGGACCCCCGCTGACTTCGACACCAACGCGGTCAAGGTGGACGTGGGCGCCCACCAGGTCGGGGGTGGCCAGCTCACGTTCTACCTCGACTACGTGCGGATCCAGGTGACCTACACCGCTCCGGGAGGTTTCGACCTCACCCACGTCTCCCGGACGTACTTTGACGGTCTCGGTCGGCCTGTCCGGGAGACGACGATGGACCTGTACGGGAACGTCCTGACCACGGCGCAGACGATGGGCTGGAACGACCAGCCCGTCGTTTCCTCTCTGGCGACAGGCCAATACTCGACCTCGCTGTACAGCTACACGGGGATGCCGGAGCGGGTCGTTGCCCCCGCGGGTCTCTCCACCACAATCCAGCTGGCGGACTACTCGTCGCGGGAGGTCCAGACCGTCGACGGGGACGGACATGTCTCCTACCAGGTGGTCGATCTCCTCGGGCGGACCAGCCAGTCCGGAGTCCTGAACCCTGTCGGGTCCACATCCAACGACACCCAGACGGCATACGATGCCCTCGGGCTCGTGACCTCCCAGAGCGTCTACTCCGGGAGTTCTCTCCTCCAAACCACGTCCTACTACTACAACGCCGCAGGCCTCCTGGTCTACGAGATCTACCCGGACGGCACGAGCCAGACGCGCACGTACGACGGCGACCTCCGACTGGCCAGCGCCACGGACGCGATGGGGCACGTGGCCACGTACGCGTACGTGAGCACGGCCGGGACGCCGGGCGACGGCATGGGCTGGCTCGCCTCCGTGCAGGTCCGGGCGAGCGCCGCTTCGACGACCTGCTACGAAACCGCCTATACCGATGACGTCATGGGGGACCCCACGGAAATCGACAATGGCACCGCCCAGGTGTGCGGCTCTGGAACCTTCTACTACACGTCGGAGCTCATTACGCGGACCTACGACGCGATGCACCGGCTGCAGTCGGAGGTCACGTCCGCGGGCACGACCCTGACGTACGGCTACGACAACGCGAGCCGCGTGACGAGCGTCGCCTATCCGGGCGGCCAAGGCACCGTGTACTACGCCTACGACAGCCTCGGGCGGCCATCGCAGGTCTACTGGGGCGGCACCGCGAGCTCCGACCTCTACGCGACGGCCGGATACGACGGCTACGGCCGGCTGAGCACGATCACCTACGACCAGGCGGGGACGAGCACGGGCATCACGCAGACGTACGCCTACGACGCCGCGAACCGGATCACGGAGGAGAAGGTCGCGTCGTCCTCCACGGGGTACATGGACCTCGTCTACACGTACGACGCGGCGAACCTGGTGACGTCGATTTCGGACAACATGTACCCCGGCGGGGCGTCGTCGCCGCGGACGGATACGTTCCGTTACGACGGCAACGGCCGCCTCGTCTCCGCGTCCGGTCCGTTCTCGACGAAGCCTCTCGTGAACGGGGACAACGCGATGGGCTACGTCAACGACTCCTACGACGCCCTCGGGAACGTCCTCGAGAAGCAAGACAGCGACCTCGGACCCTGCGCCCAGTCCTGCGTCCGCTGGGATTCCGGACAGACGGTCACGTACGCCTACGGCGGCCCGTACGACCAGCTGACGTCCTCCTCGGGCAAGATTGCCGAGACCTTCACATACAACGGCATCGGCTCGATGACGGGCCGGTCCGGGAGCACGTACGCGGTCGACCTCGAGCAACGCCTCACCGGCGTCACGACATCCGGCGGCACGTGGACGTACTACAAGGACGGCCTCGGCCGCACGGAGGAAGAGGTCGGACCGTCGTACAGCGTGTGGTACGCGTACCTGGGTGATGGCCGCCTGGCGTACCAGGACAACCAGACGTCCGGCGTCAAGTCGTCGTTCGTGTACCTCGGCAGCCAGATCCTCTTCCGGAAGGACTCCAGTTCCGCGTCCGCGCACTTCTACGCGACCGACCTGTCGAACAACGTCCGCCTCGTGTGGTCCTATTCGTCGAGCGTCCTCGTCGATCTCAAGCAGCGCTACAAGCCCTTCGGCGAGGCCGCCACGTCATTGAACACTCCGTCCACCGATCCCCGCTTCCGGTACGCCGAGCAATCGTATTCGCCGCCCACGAAGCTGTACGCCATGGGCGCCCGCTCGTACGCCCCGGACCTCGGGCGGTTCACGTCCCGCGATCCCGTCGGCGGGCACGGGTACGCGTATGCCCGGGACGACCCGATCGCGTTCTGGGACCCGAGCGGGATGGACAGCCAGGGAATCAACTGGGCCGCGGTCGGGGCGTTTCTCGCCGGTGTAGCCGTCGTGGCGGGGGTCATCGCCTGCGGCGTCGTCACGGGCGGCGCGTGTCTGGGGGTCGCGGGAGCCTTGCTCTTGGCCGGGGCTGCCGGAGCGGTCACCGCGGGGGCGGTCAGCGCGTACGAGGGCCAGTTCAGCTGGGGTACCGTCGCCAACGGCGCCCTAATGGGCGTCCTCGGCGGTGGTCTTGTCTTCGGCTTCGCGGGGGCCGGCGTGTTCGGCGAGGCGGCGGCAAACGCGGCGTTCGACATGTCCTGGGGCGTCCCCGCCAGCCTGTCCGCAGAGGAGGGCTTCGGCGCCGGCGCGGCCGGCATCGCCGACGAGGAGGGCGCCGCGGAGGATCTTTCGGCGGAGCCCCCTCCGATGACCGGAGCCGGAGCGACGATAGCTCCGCCGTCCCAGGCGGCAGCGGACGGAGGCAGCGCGGCGGAGTTCGTGGACCCAATGACGTGCGTGCCCACAAATGAGTGGACTCTTCGCCAAGCGGGGGATGAGGACTTCGTTTGGAGGGTTTCCGGTGGGAAGTCGCCCATAGAGGGTAGTTGGTGGTCCCGCTTCCGGGCTGAATCGGGCATCGAAGCACGAGGTGTCTTCGACCTCCCGGGAGGGAACGCGGCAACGCGTATCTCATTCGGCCAGATTCAGCCGGGTTCGTACTACTGGGAACGCACGATTGTGGAGGGCATCACAGAGATATACGTGCCCGATCCTGCCTTCGTGACAATCTTCGGAACGGTGAGGCTACCATGGGTGTAGGGGAACTCCTGCCGAATCTGCGCGGGCTTCGGTTCCGGGTGCTTGTTCACGACTACGAAGGGCATCCGGCGGTCCCTCCAGGAACTGTCGTGAACGCCCTCGGGGATCCGCGTCAACCAGATTTCCTTGTCATTGAATTGGATTCGGCGATCAATGTGCCGCAGCTCTCAGGACCGGGATTGGTGCCCATCCGCCATCTCGCCGTTTCCCCAATCGGCTGGGACTGGGAGGCGCTGATCCATGCTCCTGTCCACTTCACGCCCTTGTTCGTCAAGGTCTGGCACGTGTTCGATCCTCGTTTGGCGACGTCCCAGGAATGGTCGCCCGAGACGATGGTCTATGTGGCGAAGGGGAGCCTGGCAAGAGTACGCCAGAGTACTTAGGTCACTACATGGAATCCGCTATCGACTGGAAGTGTATCCCAACGAACTCATCCATAGGATGGTTGCGCAATCCCTTTCGTCAGCAGCCGCACGTTGTGCGCGATCTCCCGTGCGAGCACCTCGTTCCTCCGGCTCGTCGGCCGTCGGCAACGCAGGCGGTCTCCGAACAACCCCTTCTCCGTCGCGAACCTCGATTCCGTCGCGCTGCGGCGGTGATATCGCGTGCCCCACCGGTTCGGAAACTGAAGGGCGAAGCGCGTCATGCGGTCAAAGGCGTCTACCGGATGGGTCGGCCAGCGGGCGTTCTCCCTCGGAGAAAAGTAGGGTTGCATACCCGCATCGCGAGCGGCCACGCAGGCGGAGCGACTCCAATACGCGCCATCCTCGGTGACGGCCTCCGCCTCCACGCCATCGGGGACGTCCTCCAGGAGCGGCCCGAGCTGGGTCGTGTCGTGCCACGTGCCGCGCGTCACCCGGATCGCGAGCGTCGCCCGCGTGTCCGTCCCGGAGAGGACGTGAATCTTCGCGAAGTCCCGGACAGCCCCGGGGTCGTGGTTCGACCGCCACGCACCCGAGCCGAAGAGGACGAGGCCTGTGGCATCCACCGCGAGGACCTTCTCGACGGCCCAGAACGGCTGGGCGGTCTCCGCCAGGAGATTCTTCAGAGTGCGAGTGATGCCGTCGCCCCGGTTGTACTTCTGAAGCGTGTTGAAGTGGGGGACGTGCGCGAGGCCCAGAGTCGGTGCGAGAAGTTTGAGCAGGCCGATGGTGCGGCGGAAGCTCAGGTGGAAGTACGACCGGACGAGGAGGCACAGGACGAGCTCGCGACGCGGCACTCGCGGCCGACCTCGCCGCCGTTCCCAGTCGTGAATCGTGCAGGACTCCACGAGGGTCTTCAGGAACCGGCACGCGAGGAGGATTTCCTCGCTCTGCCAACGGTTGTACCGCTTCCAGTCCCTACGGTCGATACGTCTGCGTCCAGCGCGAGTGCTCTTGGCCAAGGGGGAATCCCATCCCGGGTCCGGTGGGCGGACCTGGCGATGGAACGCGGGGGCCTGGGCTTGAACGCCCTCCCTCCGCCGAAGGCGTCAGACATCACCGTTCACGCGGAATTTGTGTGCACGCCCCCAATGACCGTCCGTTTCACGCAGAACAGCATAGGCATGGCCTTTCGGAACCCCGAAGAGGGTACTGTGCTTCAGCTTGCCGAGGATCTGCGAACCGGTGCCGTGAGTCCGGCGGATGTCGAACCGGTTCCGGTATATGAGGATGCGAACGGGCAGCTTTGGGCGTACGGGAATCGTCGCTTGGGCGCGTTCCAGATGGCTGGCGCAGACATGCCGATTGTCCGCACATCAGAGTTCATCCCGCGCTACTTTACCACCGAGACCCTGGGACTGTCTATTGAGATACGCGGGTACGGATGGTGGTCACCGATCACCGGGTTTACACCCTACGAGGGGGATTAGCATGCCGAGTGGTAGTTCGTTCGAGGTCTATGTGCGCGTCGTCGCAGATCATTTGGACCAAAATCCGCTTCGCGTCAGGGAGATCCTGGGCCTCGTGGACATCGAGAACTCGTTGCTTGAAGTTTCGACCGACGAGAACAGGGAAATCACGACCATCCGATTCAAGATCCAACGTAACCTGGCAACTCCGGAGGACATAAAGACGTGGCAGACGCCTGAGTTCAAGCAGGCCGCCGAATGGTTGGGTCACGTCATGTCGCAGCAGGCAGATGACCTTAGGCGCCTGGGGCAACGCCTCGACCTGTGCGTCTCCGACTACTGGGGCTACATTCCAGCCCAATTGACCGCTGAAATCGCGCGTCTAGGCATGCATCTCTGGGTCTTTCCGCATGAACATCCCTAGGTGTGCGTGGTTGAATCCTGAATCGTTTTCGTTTGAAGGAGCTCGATTAGAGGGAGTCCACCGAGTCGATTACCTGAATCGCATGCGCGACGCCCTCGGGAACGTCCTCGAGAAGCAAGACAGCGACCTCGGACCCTGCGCCCAGTCCTGCGTCCGCTGGGATTCCGGACAGACGGTCACGTACGCCTACGGCGGCCCGTACGACCAGCTGACGTCCTCCTCGGGCAAGATTGCCGAGACCTTCACATACAACGGCATCGGCTCGATGACGGGCCGGTCCGGGAGCACGTACGCGGTCGACCTCGAGCAACGCCTCACCGGCGTCACGACATCCGGCGGCACGTGGACGTACTACAAGGACGGCCTCGGCCGCACGGAGGAAGAGGTCGGACCGTCGTACAGCGTGTGGTACGCGTACCTGGGTGATGGCCGCCTGGCGTACCAGGACAACCAGACGTCCGGCGTCAAGTCGTCGTTCGTGTACCTCGGCAGCCAGATCCTCTTCCGGAAGGACTCCAGTTCCGCGTCCGCGCACTTCTACGCGACCGACCTGTCGAACAACGTCCGCCTCGTCTGGTCGTACGCGTCCGGCGTGGTCGTCGAGGGCAAGGTCCGGTACAAGCCCTTCGGCGAGATTGCCTTGCCAGGATCGGACCTTGACAGCGTGGTGCCAGATGGCCCTCTATTGCGACGGACCAAGTCGGCCGCGCTCCCTCTCCGTGCTGCCTGTAGCATCAACCGCATCGTACTCAGTATAGGCCGTTCCCCGAAAGACATGCGGATGTTCCACCCGCGGGGGAGGCCGGCCGTCCTCGCTTGCGTCCTCCGTGGAATCGCCGGTTCCTTGGAGGAGAAGAAAAGCTTTAAGACGGGCCACTCTCTTCCGCCGCCACAGAAGGGGGAACGTCCTTTCATGGTGATGCCTCTCAACGTTCTAGAAAAATCCATCAACAAACGCGTCCAACTCCTCCTCAAGGATAACCGCCTGCTCGAGGGCAAGCTCGTCGGATACGACGACTACATGAACATGGTCCTCGAGGACACCGAGGAGACCAAGGAGGACAATGTGCGCCGCGTCGGCACGGTCGTCCTCCGCGGCAACAACGTCGTCACCATCGTCCCCAAGTAACCCGCGCGGGACAGAAAATAGATATCCGGCCCCCGGCATCCGCGCGGCCGTGCAGATGGTCGTCATCGCGGGCGGACTCGGCACGCGCCTCCGCCCCCTGACCTTGCGGCGGCCGAAGGCCCTCATCCCGCTCCTGAACCGCCCCCAGATCCTCCACGTCCTGGACCACCTGCCCCCGGACTGCGACCGCGTGATCCTGGCGGTGAACTACATGTATGAGCGCGTGCGGAACTTCTTCGAGGCCCTCGACACGGACGTCGAGGTGGTCGTCGTGAACGAGCCGGAGCCCCTGGGCACGGGCGGGGCCATCAAGAACGTCGAGGAGCACGTGGCCGGCACCTTCGCCGTGGCGAACGGCGACGTGATCGACGAGATCGACTTCGGTGCCCTCGCCAAGGCTCACCGCGAGTCCCGCGGCGTCGGGACGATCGCCGTCACGCCGGTGGACGACCCCACCGCCTTCGGCGTGGTCGCCTTGGACGGCGACCGGGTCACGCGTTTCGTCGAGAAGCCCCAGGAGGGCGAGGCGCCGAGCAACCTCATCAACGCGGGGCGCTACGTGTTCGAGCCGGAGGTGTTCGACTTCATCGAGGCGGGCCGCGCGGTGTCCCTGGAGCGCGAGGTCTTCCCGCGCCTCATCCCGCCAGGGCTGTCCGCCTTCCGCGAGACCGGACTGTGGTCCGACGCGGGCACCCTGGCCACTTTCTTGGAGTCCCAGCGCCTCCTCCTCGACCGGGACGGCGGCGGCATCGCGAAGGGGGCGGAGATCGCCTGGGACGTCCTCCCTCCCGTCCTCGTCGCCGGCGGCTGTTTCGTCGAGGCGCGCCTCGGGCCGCACGTCGTCCTCGGGCGGGGATGCAGGGTCGGCCGGTGCGTCGTGCGCAACGCGACCCTGCTCGACGGCGTGAGCGTGGACGACAAGGTCGAGATCGAGTCCTGCATCCTCGGCGAGGGCGCGGCCATCGGGGAGGGCGCCCTCCTGCGGAACTCCATCGTCGGGGACGGGGTGCAGGTCGCCCCGCACTCGAAGCACATCGGCGAGAGGGTGGACGCATGACCCGACTCTTCGGGACGAACGGCATCCGCGGCGTCGTGGGCCAGGACATGACCGCGGAGCTGGCCGTGCGCGTGGGCCGCGCGATCGGCACGCACTTCGGGAGCGGCACGGTCGCCCTGGCGCGGGACCCGCGGCTCTCCGGCCCGATGCTCGCCCGCGCGGTCGCGGCGGGCCTCATGTCCTCGGGCCTCGAGGTCGTCGACCTGGGCATGGTGCCGACGCCGTGCGCCCAGTACTACGTCCACACGCACGCGGGCCTGAAGGGCGGGGTCGTGATCACGGCGTCCCACAACCCGCGGGAGTTCAACGGCATCAAGGCCCTCGACGCCCAGGGCATGGAGATGGCCCGCGAGGAAGAGGAGGCCATCGAGGCCCTCTACTTCGAGGAGCGCTACCGCGCCGCGGACTGGTCCGGCGTCGGCGACCTGCGCTCGGACCCGGGCGCTGCGGACGCGTACATGCGCGGGATCCTCTCGCATGTCGATGTGGAGGCGATCCGGAAACGTCATCTCACCGTCGTCGCCGACCCCGCGAACGGCGCGGGCTGCGTGACCACGCCGTACCTCCTGAGGGCCCTGGGGTGCCGCGTCCTCACGATCAACGGGCAGCCGGACGGCGCGTTCCCCGGCCGCCTCCCCGAGCCCACCGTGGAGCACCTCGGGGACCTCATGCGGATGGTCGTCGAGGCGAAGGCCGACCTCGGCGTCGCCCACGACGGCGACGCGGACCGCGCGATCTTCGTCGACGAGACCGGCGCGTTCCTGTACGGGGACAAGAGCCTCGCCCTCCTCGCCCGGTCCGAGCTCGCGGCGCATGGCGGCACGGTCGTCACGCCGGTGAGCACGTCCAGCGTCCTCGAGGACGTCGTGCGGGAGGCGGGCGGCCACCTCGTGCGGACTCGGGTGGGCTCGCCCATCGTCGCGCGGACGATGCTCGCCCAGGGCGCGGTCTTCGGCGGCGAGGAGAACGGCGGCATCCTCTTTCCCGCCCACCAGTTCTGCCGCGACGGCGGCATGACCCTGGCGAAGATGCTCGAGGTGGTCGCCAAGTCGGGCGAGTCCCTCTCGAAGCTCGCGGCCTCCCTCCCGCAGTACCACCTGCAGAAGCAGGCGGTCGAGGTGCCGATCGAGCGACGGGAGGCCACCCTGCAGGGCCTCCTCGGCCTGGTGAAGGGCCGCAAGGTCGAGACGATCGACGGCGTGAAAATCTACGAGCCGGACGGGTGGGTGCTCGTCCGGCCCTCCGGGACGGAGCCCCTCTTCCGCGTCTACGCGGAGGCGAGGACCGCGGAGCGGGCGAAGGCCCTCGCCGCGGAAGGCGCGGACCTCGTGCGGCGCGCCGTCAGAGGCTGAGCCCGGGGACCCACGCGACGAGGATCAGGTAGGCGAGGACCGCCCCCGCGCAGGTCGCGATCAGGTTCGTCGTCTTCTTGTTGACGAGGCCCCGGCGCTCGAGCGTGGCGCCAACGACGCTGTCGATCTGGCAGCCCACGAACCCGATGACCGCGGGGATGACGAGGAACGTGGCGTCGACGGGCATCGTCGGGTCGAGCCCGTACGTCCGCGCGAGGGCGCCGAGCATGAGCCAGCCGAAGAGGGCCGTGTACACGGCCGCCAGGAGGGCGCACGCCTCGCCCAAGAGCGAGATGCCGCCGTCCGTGCCGGGGGTCACCCGCTTGAACGTCGTGATGAGCACGGGGTTCGGGGAGAGGACGCCGATCTCGCTGGCGAGGGTGTCGGACCCCGCGACCGCGAGCGCCGCGAGGAACACGATGCCGGCCACGTCGCGAGGGAACCACCCGGACGGCACGGAGGGCCCGACGAAGGAGAGGACCGCGGCCGCCATCGGCGCGACGCCGTTCGCCAGGACGTTCGACGCGCGCCGCTCGCCCTTCTTCCCCTCCTGGACGCCCATGGCCTCCTTGAGCGCGAACTTGTAGCGCGTGGCCACGAAGCTGGACAGGAGGAAGAAGAGGAGGAGGAGGAGCCACGTCACGTCGCCGAGGATGCCGATGACCAGGCCGACGAAGAACGCCGCCACCGTCCCGTCGAGCGTGAGCACGTCCTCGCGGTAGGCGAGGTAGCAGAGGGCCCCGCAGAGCACGGCGCTGAACAGGCCCGACTCGAGGAGGCTCAGGGCCATGCCCCAGGGCAAAGGGGGGTCCTGATAAAGGCTTTCCCCCCGCTTTCCCCGGAGAGAATCAGGATGCTCATCCGAACCACGTGTCGAGGGACTTCTGCTTCTGCTGCCCCCTCGCCGAAGCGAATTTCGTGAGCGCCTGGTCGATCCGGTCCCGCGAGAACGCGAACTCGTCGCAGAGCATCGCCCGCACGCCGTCGGCGTCCGGGTCGCGGAACTCCACCTGCACCTCCGGCAGGACCCGCGGCTCCAGGAAGATTTCGCGTACCTCGTCCTTGGACTCGATGTCCACCTTCAGCTCCGCCAGCGCGGGGTCCAGGGAGCCGTGCTTCCGGATGAGGCCGAGGGCCTTCTTCGGGCCGATCCCCTTCACGCCCGCGTTGAAGTCCGTTCCGATCAGCAGGGCCATGTCGACGAGCTGCTCGCGCGTCACGCCGAGGGAGGCGAGCGTGGCCTCGAGGCCAATCTCCTCCGGGGTCACGTCCACGAAGACGTTCTTCCGCGGCAGCTTGCGGCGACCCGTGATCGCGAGGTTCTTCACGAGCCGCGGCGAGCCGAAGAGCAGGGAGTCGTAGTCCTGGGACGCGGCCGCGTACGCGGTCCCGGCGCGGGCCATCGCGGACGCCTGCGCCTCGCCCTCGCTCGGGGCCTGCACGACGGGGATGCCCAGGAGGCCGAGGAGCCGCTGGGACTGCTCGACCATCTCGTGCGTGAGCCGCGACGTCTGCATCGCCTTCGTCCGCGCCGTCGCGAGGTCGCCGATCTCCACGGCCTCCTTCCACTCGCGCTCCGCGCGCACCTTGACCTCGACGCGCTCGCGGATCGTGCGCGCCTTGAGCCGCGGCGGCTCCCCGTCGAACACGAACACGGGCCGGATGCCCGCGGCCACGAAGTTGGAGAGACGGTAGATGAGGCCGCTCAGGTGCGACGTCACGCGGCCCTGGCGGTCCATGAGCGGCGTGCCGTCCGGCTGCCGGATGATCGCGAGGAACTGGTACAGCGTGTTGAACGCGTCGATGGCGAGGATCTTGCCGGAGAAGTCCTCGAGGGTGCGCCTCTCCGGCGTCACGATGTCCGAGAGGACGATCCCCATGGCGGCGGTCGAATGCCGGGCGCGCCTAAAGTCTTGCCGTCTACATCTGGGCCGCGCGGATGCCCAGGTACAGGGTGTCCTTCCCGAGGACCGCCTCGACGACGTAGGCGCCCTCGGGCGCCTGCGACCCGAACCGCACCTCGAGCGCGTTCGCCTCGCGCAGGATCATGTCCCGCCACGGCTTGAGCATGTTCCGCAGGTCCGCCCTGGCCACGACGTCGAGCTCGACGACGGACTCCTCGTCCAGCTCCATCTCCTTGCGGGAGTCCTTCACGATGCTCACGATCTCGCGGGCGTAGCCCTCCGCGAGCAGGTCGTTGTTCATCCGCGTGTCCAGGTACACGACCCCGCCCTGGAACGGCTCCTCGATGACGTGCTCGGGCACGCTCTCGACGAACGAGACCATGCTCGGGTCGATGCGGACCTTCTGGCCCTCGATCCCGACGGAGTACTCGCCCTTGTCCAGGCCCGCCTTGATCTTCCAGGCGTCCTGGCTCCGGAGGAGGATCTCGATCTTCTTCGCCCAGAGCTTGTATGCCGCGGACACGGAGTCCATGTGGACGTCGATGTCGATCCGCATGCCCCGCCACGTGTCGTTCGGGGCGATGATGTCCAGCTCCTTCGCGCCGCTCTGGGAGACGATGATCTTCCGGAAGGCGCTGACCGCGTCGTAGACGAGCGGGTCGTCCGCCTTGATCGCGAGGCGGGAGACGGGCCAGTAGCGCTCGATGCCCGCGCGCTGCTTGGCCTGGAACGTGGCCTCCAGGGCTCGGCGCAGCACGTCGACGAACGCCTGGACCTGCTCGTCCGTGAGCTGGAGGCTCCCGGCCTCCTTCGCGCTCAGCACCTCACGCTGGATCTGGGACTGGATCTCTTCCACGGGGCCCACCGTCGCATCGATGACCTTCTGGAGCATCTTCGTGCCCGCGTCGTAGCCGTTCGCCTCGATTGCGGCACGGGCCTCGGCGAGGAAGTCGCCCTCCTTGCCGCCCAGGAGACCGCGGTCCAGGAGCATCCCGATCTTGCTCACGGGCGAGTCCTCGAGGGGTCCGAGGGAGACGCCCTCGACGTCCGTGGCGAAGAGGAGCTCCCGCACGAGCTCCTGGATGCCGTCGAGGATGGCCAGGTCCCCGCTCCAGTTCTCCAGGCGCAGGCCGTAGCGGTCGTGGATCTCCTTCAGGACCTGGATGACGTAGAGGGAAAGCGTCTGCGGCTCGCTGCCGTGGAGCGAGAGGACGAGGAGCGCCTGGGGCCCGCGGGTCGCGAACAGGCTTCGGTCCCCCATCGCCGCGCGCTGCACCGCGCGGGCGCCGGGGTCGGCGTAGGCGCTCGTCAGGAGGGCCTTCGCCTGCGCTTCCAGGGCCGTCGCTTTGTCCGCGTCCTCGGGCGGCAGGTACGAGCGGCTCTCGTGGCAGATCAGGGTGCCGTCGGTGTGGAAGAGGATCGCATCCTCGACGGAGTACCCGCCCTCGGCCTCGACGCGGACGACCTTGGAGTCCGTGACTTGGTGCTTCGCGTCGTCGAGGGGCCGCGTGTAGTGGACCTCGAAGTCCAGGTCCATCGTGCCCGCCTCGCTGGGCCGGAGGCCGAACTCGAGGGAGACCTTCTCGTTGGGGTCGATTTTCTCGACGCTGTGCAGGCCGTGGACGTCCCCCGGACCGTTGACCATGGGGATGACGTGCTTCGCGGGCCAGTCGCCCTTGTTCTCGATCTCGAGCTCGACCCGGTTCCACCGGTTCGCCTGCAGGCCGGCGTGGTTCGCCTCGAGGAAGAGCCGCGGGTACCGGTCCTTCAGGATCTGCTCGATGCGCGCCTTCGCGGTCGCCTCGGCGCGGTCGATGAGGGGCTCGATGCCCTTGAGGTCCTCGGACTTCAAGGACTCCTCGGCCCTCGAGAGCAGGACCTCCACGTCGCCCAGGTCCGCGTGGACCTCCTTCGCCTCCGCGACGGTCTCCTGGAGCCGGGCCAGGTCCTCCTTCGCCCGCGACAGGACGGTGTGCCGCCTCTGCCGCGCGAGGCTCTCCTTCGCGCGCCGGAGGTAGTCCTCCATCTGGCGGTAGTTCTTACGCTGGATCGCGGCCTCGATCTTCGTCAGGTAGGACTCCGCCTCGCGCGCGTCCAAGTTCTGGCTCTTCGCGATCTGGATATCGTTGATGAGGGAGGCGAGCTCGATCTCCACGCGCTTCGCCGCCATCTCGCCCTTCGCGCGCTCGAGGGACTCGTGCAGCCCCGCGTGGATCTCGCGGACGCGCTCGTACTTGCCCTCGTTGTAGGCCTCCTCGGCCTCGCGGAGGAGGAGCTCGGACTGGGACACGTCCACGCCGAGGCTGCGCATCTCCTCGACCGTGTCCCGCGCCGCGGCGAGCAGGTCGCTCATCCGCGTCTGGAGCTGCGACTGGGCCGCGTCCGCCTCGGCCTTCGCCTGCTCGATGAACTGGAGGGCGAGCTTGACGTCCGTCTCCAGGGTGGACGCCGCCTTCGAGAGGAGTTCGTTCGCCTCCATCGTCTGCTCGACGCCGAGGGCGTCGATCACCTTCGCGGTGAGCGTGATGGGGCTCTCCGAGAGCTCGCCCATGTCCGCGTGGAGGTCCTTCGCGACCATGAGGAGCTTCTTCACGAGGACGTCGATCCCCTCGAGCTGGTGCAGGAGGCCCGTCCACTTCTCCAAGATCTCCCCGTACCTCGTCTCCACCTCCTGGAGGACTTGGGCCATGTACAGGGTGAGGAGCTTCGGGTCCTCGCCCACGAGGACCGTGGCCAGGAACGTGTGCGGGGATCGCTCGATCAGGATGGTGGAGTCACCGAACTGCAGCCGCTTGAGCGTCGTCTTCGAGCGCTTGTAGGAGTCGCGGATGAAGTCCTGGACGACCGTGAGCATGCCGGAGAAGATGTCCTCGTCGATCTCCTCGCGGAACTGGCGGGACTCGTGGCAGATGAGCCGGCCATCCGAGTGGATCAGGAAGACGTCCTCGACCAGGTAGGTCCCCTGCGGCTCCACCTTCACGGCCTCCCGGTCCTTGAGCTCGTACCGGTTCTCGTCGAACATCCGCTGGTACGCGACGTCGACGGTGAGGGGCAGCTCTCCCGCGGCGGTGGGCTTGAGGCCGACCTCCACGAGCTTGCGCTCGCCCACGCCGAGCTCCGTGATCGGCGTCGCGCCCTTCACCTCGGCGTCCCCCTCGAACTCGAAGGCCACGTTCCTCGCGGGGAGCTTGCCCTTGTTCTCGACCTCGAACACGTACCGGTTCCATGCGTTCGCCTGGAGGCCCGTGGTCGGGAGGTGCAGGGCCAGGTTCGGGTAGCGGTTCTTGATGAAGTTCGCGATCTGGACTCCGATGGCGACCTCGGCCTGCTTGATCAGGATGTCCGCCATAGCGAGGTCGTTCTTGCGGAGGGCCTCCTCGGCCTGGGCGAACGAGGCCTCGGACTCCCCGAGCTCCGCCCCCAGGCGTTTCGCGTTCGCGATCATCGCGGACACCGTGTGCATCCGCGACTCGTACCGGCTTGTGAGGTGCTCGTTTCGGGAGCGCTCGAGGGCGTCCTTCGCGGACGCGACCCCCTCTTGGAAGGCCGGCACGTCCCCCGCCTCGATCGCCTTGCGCGCGACGTCGAGCTTGTCCCGCGCCTCCGCGACCGGGATGCCCAGGCGCTCGCTCTGGACGAGCAGGTCCTCCAGGTTCTGGACCTCTTCGAGGGACCGCTTCTGGAGGGAGCGCTGCTTCGCCTCGAGGACGCGTTCCTGGAGGTCGCCCTTGACCTTGTAGACCGTCTCGAGGTCCCCGGCGAGGGCCGCCTCGGCGGCGTGCTGCTGGTAGTCCTTGAGCTCCTCGGCGTGCAGGCCGAGCTCCGTGCCCTCGTCGACGAGCGGGGCGAGGGAGGAAACGACGCCGTCCATGTGCGCCTTCGCCGCGATGTCGATGGCCCCGGAGATCTCCGTCATGTAGGTCTGCATCTCGTCGGGGTCGGCGTCGGTCGCGCGGCCCTGGGCCCGGTCCAGGATCTCCAGGGGGATGCGCATGTCCGCGCCGAGCTTCGCGTGCGCGTCGATCTGGGCGTGGAGCTCCTCGAGCTCGTCGCGGATCGTTCGCGTGGCGCTGACCCGCTTCGCGCTGGAGAGGATGTCCTCGATGACCTTCTTGTACTCGATCGCCTCCACGTACCGCCCGTCCTCGATCGCCTCGTGGGCGTTCACGAGGACCATCGCGGCGCGGCCGGGGTCCACGCCCGCGGTGCGCGTCTCCTCCACGTCCCGCTCCGCCGTCGTGACGAGGTCCCGGGCCGCGGCCTCGAGGCCCGTCGTGAGGCCGTGGGCCATCTCCTTGGTCTCCCCGAGCTCCGGGGCGACGTCGGCGTAGCGGCCCTCCTCGAACGCCTTCTCGGCCCGGGCGATGGCGGCGTCCGCGTTCACGATGGAGATGTCCGCGCGCGACAGGTCGGCGATGATCTTCCGCAGGGACTGGAGTTCCGCCCGGGCGGCCTCCTGCGCTCGCCGCGCCTCGAGCGCCTTGGTGTCCTCGATGAGCTTGAGCGCCTCGGAGACCTTCCGGTCCGCGTCCCGCGCCAGTTCGACGGCGTCCGCGTACTCCTGGTGGTCGAAGTGGTCCTGCGCACGGGCGAGCTCGCCCGCCGCCGCCTCCACGTCGATCCCCTTCTCGCGGCCGTCGCGGACGCGCTGATCGGCCCGCTCGATGAGGCTCCGGGCGGCGCCCACGAGCTCGTCCATGAGCTCCTTGGCCGTCTCGTCCAGGTCCGTGAGAATCGCGTCGACGTCGTCGAAGGCACGTTCCTCGAGGGCCTTCTCCGCCTTGCCCAGGTCCTCCTCGGCCCCCGTGATGTCGATGTCGGCCTTGCGGAGGTCCTCGATGAGCTTCTTGACCGCGATGAACTTCGTGGCGGCGGACCTCGCCTTGTCTATGGCGACCCGCTGCTGCTCGAGGAGCCGTTCCCTGCGGCGTTCCTCGATGGCCCGGTCCAGACCGCCCGCGACCTGCAGGGCCTTCCCGGCTTGCCCGTCCTGCAGGTGCGAATCGGCCTCCGCGAGGGAGGCCTCCATCGCGGGGGTGAGGAAACCCTCCCCGCGCGCGACGTCCACCTTCTCGTGCAGGAGCGCGAGGGTCTTCCCGGCCTGCTGCCCCAGGGCGGTCTTCGCGCCCTCGACGAGCCCTTCCGCGGCGGCGATGTAGCGCTCCGCGCGGTCCAGGTCGCCGTCCTTGATCGCCTCGCTCGCGCTCGCGAGGAGGGTCAAGGCCTTCGAGAGCTCCACGTTCTCCGCGACGAGGCGCTGGATGTCCTGGTTCACCGCGTCCATGCGCTGGCGGAGCCCCTGCACGCGCTCCTCGCGGGCGCGGGTGTCCGCCTCCTTCTTCGCCTCGGTCTCCTGTTGGGCGGCCTGGGCGATTCGCTGGACCTCGTCCGTGCAGGACCGGCTGATGTAGATCGTGTCCCCGTAGCGCGCCTCCGCGTAGGCGGTCTCGGCCTCCTTGAGCATCATCGTGACCGTGGCGTCCACGGCGACGCCGGCGGCCTGCGCGTGGTCGATCTCGCCGCGGGCACGGCCGAGGGCCTCGGCCGCGGTCCCCCGCAGGGTCTCGCGCATCGACTGGAAGTCGTGCTCCACCCCGTCGAGGAGCCCGTCCGCGGCGTTGAACCGCTTCTCCTGGAGGGCGATCGCGGCGTCCGCGAGCTTCCCCTCCAGGGCCACCGTGTCCTGCCCGGCCTGGCGCAGGCGGACGATCTCGTCGCGGGCGACGAGGACGCGCTCGTTGAGGCTCTTCTCCGTCGCCGCGTCCGTCGTCGAGAGCCGTTGGTCGATGAGCGACTGCAGGTCCACGCTCTTCCCGAGGGAGACCGCGTCGTCGACCTGCCGGAGGAGCTGCCGCCCCACCTCGGGGTCGAGGCCCCGGGAGGCGTTGATCAGGATCACTTTGAGGGAGCGCTCCATCACGCCGCGGTAGTGCGCATCGCGGGCCGTCTCGGCGGTGTGGCGCGCGTGGGTGACGAGCCTCCGCGCGTTCGCGAGGTCCCCCGACTGGATGGCCTTCTCCAGTTCGGCCAGGGTGCCCTCGAACTCCGCGGAGTCGGCGCCCAGCCGCTTGAGATCCTCGAGGTCCAGCCGCAGTGCGGCGAGGGAGTCCTGGGCGTGCTTGAGGAGCACGGCCTCGCGGACCGCGTCGTGGGCGTCCTTCGCGAACTCGCGGGCCTTCGCGTAGTCGCGGATCCCCAGGGCCCTCTCGCTCTCCTGGAGGTACGCCTCGGGGCGCGTGACGTCGACGCCCTTGCGCTTCTCGCGGGTGACCCCCCGCTCGGAGTCGCGGAGGACCGACTCGACCGCGGCATGCACCCGAGCCTCCCGGAGCCCGTGGCGGGCCTTCTGGGAAAGGTTCTGGACCTCCGCGAACACGCCCCGCCGGAGGGCGTCCCGCGCGAGGGTGAGATGCTTGCGGGATTCCGTGATGTTGACGCCGCCCTTCCGCGCGCCGTCCACGTCGGCCACCGCGCGGTCCAGGATGCCCTGGGCGCGTGCGTACTTCCGCGCCGCGTCGGCTTTCCCGATGGCCTTGGCCACGAGGGGCCGGATCTTCGCATACTCCCGGAGGGCGAGGGCCTCCCGCGCATCCGCGAGCGCGGCCTCGGCGTCCGCGACGCTGCCGCCCCGCTCCCGCGCGTAGTTCACGCGCGCCTGCGCGTTGTCCAGGACCTTCTGGAGGAGCCGCTCCCGGCGCTGGTCCAGGGTGCGGACGGAGATGCGGCGGAGGAGCTTCTCCGCGCCGGCGGTGTCGCCGGTGTCGGCGCGGGCCTTCGCCTTCTGGATGTTCCACTCGAACGCGGTGGTCTCGATGCCCGCCTGCTTCGCGTCCGCGAGCACGGCGGCCGCCTTCGCAAGGGCGTCGTTCACCCGCGCGCGGCGCTTCGACAGGTCGATCGAACGGCGGGAGCCGCGGGCCAGGTCCAGGGCGCGGCCCAAGTCCCCGGCGGCCTCGGTCTGCTCCGCGCGCTCGACGAGCCCGCGGGCGAAGGAGACGTCGGCGCGGGCCTTCGCGTTCGCGGCGAGGTCCTTCCGCGCAGCCTCGAGGGCCCGGCGGACGGCCGCCGGGGACGCACGGGTCGAGACCGGACGGTCCACCGGTTGCCCGCACGCATCGCACTGGGTCCGGCCTTCCGGGACCTCCGATTCGCAAAGGACGCAGCGGGGCATGCTCACGACCGGGTGCCCTCCTGTGAGTACGGGAGGACGGCCGGCGCGATGGCCGGGATTCCGGTATAAAAGAAGCGCCCTCGATATCGAGGGCGATAACAGGGAGGCCGCCGGCCCCTGGCTCAGGGCGCGGGCGTGCGCATCCGGCCGAAAAGCTTCAAGTAGGGGTGCCCGCATCGGCGCCGGGCCCAACCGTCCTGCGGGGCGGTCTCGGGAGGTCGGCGGTTTGGCGACGCGCAGGGGGCAGTCCCTGGTCGGGATGGCGGTCGTGGACACGGACGGGATCGAGCTCGGCTACGTGTCCGCGGAGGAGGAGAACGCCCTGGTCCTCGGCGAGGGCTCCGCGGGCCTCCTGCGCCTCGGCCGGCGCCACCTCGGCTCGATCTCGGACAAGGTGAACCTGAAGGGGGCGCTCGTCGAGCTACTGTCCGGCCTCAACGTCGTGGACAACCAGCGCGAGGTCGTCGGCGTGGTCCGGGACACGGTGGAGGGCGAGGGCAGCCTCGACTCCATCGTCGTGGAGGACGAGGGCGGCGAGATGGTGACCGTCGTCCTGGAGGACGTGCGCCTGATCGACGAATGGGTCGAGCTCAAGGTCGGCGGGGACGAGCTCGAGGGCACCTAGGCCGTGCCCTTGTCCTCGGGCAGGATGAGGAAGATCGCCATCCCCAGCCAGACCACGAGGAAGATGAAGGCCAGGATGCCGCCGTACCCCATGGCCAGGTTGACGACGATCAGGATAAGCGGCACGATGAATCCAACGATGACGGACAAAGGGATCCGGGCCATGGGGCAGGGCGCCTCGATGTCCTCGTCCCCTTAAAGGTTTGCGACGCGTCCGGTTCGAGTACATGCCGAGCCCTCATGGCCTCGGGAAACGCATGGCGGTCGCGGCGGAACCATGGCCAAGAAGGACCTGCCCGAACCCCTTCGCGCCTTGTATTTCCCGTCGGCGAAGGAGCCCGTGTTCGTGGACGTGCCCGCGATGCCGTTCGCGATGGTGGAAGGCGAGGGCGCGCCGGATACGTCGAGGGAGTTCGCGGGGGCGGTCGCGGCCGCGTACGGCGTCGAGGGCACGATAAAGGTCGGCGCGCAGAAGTCCGGGATGCCGG
>OFHG01000254.1_pt1 | contig 22991 bp, 25 predicted proteins | sample 1521931 | NCBI WGS metagenome assembly OFHG01 (sample SAMEA2468438, study PRJEB22500) | soil metagenome | biome: Glassland; feature: Farmland; material: Clay | place: Australia | collected 2013-01-31 | depth 0.55 m
CGTTGGTGGCTAGCGGCAAAGCTTTGTTGGGCCAGCTTGGCATCACCGGCAATCTCGTAATCGAACATTCCCGCCAGCACGAAATCCGCGCCATGGTGGAAGGCGTAGCGGAAGGCGTTGCTGGGCGGGATCGCCCCCGCCGCGTGGAATAACCACCACAGGCCGGCCATACCGCTGTAATACTCGCGCGACATCAGAAAGCAAAGCGGCCGGTCCACGACGGCCTGGATCAACAGCGGATCGACGCCGGCCAAATGGTTGCCGACGAGGATGACCGGCCCGTCCGGCAGGCGCAGGTGCGTCCGGCGCGGCAGCCGCTGCCACAGCCGGCAGTATATGCGGTTCAGCGCACGCAAAAAACGGTTCGGACCGCGCTTGTCGCCGCTCATACCTTGCCTCTGCATGGAGCCATGGTATCGGCTGCGCTCAGGCGCATCCATGCCTAGAGAGCGCCCGTAACATTCCCTCCGCTTTGTGACCGGTCTCCCGCAGCTCGGCCTCGGCATCGGAGTCGGCGACGATGCCGGCCCCGGCCGCCCAGGCCAGCTCGCCGTGCTGCCACCAGAAGCTACGGATCAGGATGTTCATGTCAGCGCTCCCATCCCAGCCGATATGGCCGATGCCGCCGGTATAAGCGCCGCGCGCCTGTCCCTCCAGCTCATGGATGATCTGCATGCAGCGCACCTTCGGGCAGCCGGTGATGGTGCCGCCCGGGAACATGGCCAAAAACACGTCGACGACGTCAAGGCTCTGCGCCAGGCTGCCGCGCACATTCGACACGATATGCTGAACCGTGGCATAGCGCTCCAGCGCCATGCACTCGTCGACGGCCACACTGCCCGGCCGGCAGACCCGGCCCAGGTCGTTGCGTTCCAGATCGACGAGCATGATGTGCTCGGCACGCTCCTTCTCCGACAGCAGCAACTCGCTGGCCAACGCCGCATCCCTCTCCCCGTCGCCACGCCGGCGCGTGCCGGCGATCGGGCGCGTGTCCACGATCCCGTCCGCATGCATGCGGAACAGGCGCTCTGGCGAGGCCGAGACCACATAGAACGGATCATTGCCATCGATGCGCAGGAAGGCTGCGAAGGGTGCCGGGTTGACCTGCCTCAGCCTGGCATACAGACCGGGCAGGCGTTCCTCGGACAGGTCTGCGCGCCAGAAGCGCGCGATATTGGCCTGGAACATGTCGCCGGCATGAATAAAGGCCTTGGCCCTGGCCACCGCCCGCAGGTAATCCTCGGGGCTTGTGGCGCGCACATGGGCGACGGGCACGGCAGGCGCAGCACCCTGGCCCCGCTCCACGCCCTGAAGCACGGCCTGCAGCGCATCCAGATGTTTCTCTCCCTGCCGCGTAGTCAGGTGCAGGCGATCGTCCTCAATGCACAGAGACCAGGTCGGAAAATGCGTCCAGAACAGGGGGCCGGCCGGCTCGGTCTTCGGAACCGGCAGACGCTCGCAGATCAGCCCCGCCTCGTAGGCCGCATAGAACAGGCAGCGCACCCCCGGCACCGTGGCGCCGGGCGATGCCAGATCCTGCCGCCAGGCCGCCAGGAAAGCCTCGCCGTCTGCAGCCGCATGCAGTGCCCGCGAGTCCCCCTCGGCGGAAACCAGGAACTGGCGTCCAGTCCCGGACGGATTCTCGAGCATGGCGCAGAAGGCATGCGGCATATGCCGGAAAATATCGTGACCCGTCGGCGAACCGGCGGGCCACGGCATGCTGCGGCTATGGATCATTGATAAGGCAGGGCCGCGGAACGGCTCAGGTGAATTGGCGCACCACCACCGAGGCGTTGGTCCCGCCAAAGCCGAACGAGTTGGAGATGGCCACGCGGAGATTGGCCTGGCGCGCCGTATGCGGCACGTAATCGAGATCGCACTCCGGATCCGGGTCGTCCAGATTGATCGTCGGAGGCACCACGCCATGGTGAACGGCCAGCACCGTGAAGGCCGCCTCGATACCACCAGCCGCTCCCAGCAGGTGACCGGTCATCGATTTCGTGGAGGACACCATCAGTGACTTGGCATGATCGCCGAACACCGCCTTGATGCCCTGGGTCTCGGCCACATCGCCGGCCGGCGTCGAGGTGCCGTGGGCATTGATGTAATCGACCTCTTCCGGAGCGATGCCGGCAGAGTGCAATGCCGCCTTCATGCAGCGGGCACCGCCCTCACCGCCCGGCGCCGGCGCCGTCATGTGATAGGCATCGCCCGACATGCCGTAGCCGACGACCTCGGCCAGGATCGTGGCGCCACGCGCCTTCGCCGACTCCAGCGATTCCAGCATCATCACACCGGCGCCCTCGCCCATGACGAAGCCGTCGCGCCCGACATCCCAGGGGCGGGAGGCCCGCTCCGGCTCGTCGTTGCGCGTGGACAGGGCGCGGGAGGCGCAGAAGCCACCGATGCCGAGCTCGCAGATGCAGGACTCGGAACCGCCGGCCAGCATGACGTCGGCATCGCCGCGGGCGATCACCGCGAAGGCATCGCCGATGGCATGCGTGCCAGTGGCGCAGGCCGTCACCGTGGCCGAATTCGGGCCCTTGGCACCGGTCAGCATCGACACCCAGCCGGAGATCATGTTGATGATGGTCTGCGGGATGAAGAACGGCGAGATCTTGCGCACGCCGCCCTCCATGTAGGCCCGCATCGTCTTCTCGATCGACGGCAGGCCGCCGATGCCGGAGCCGATGATGACACCGATGCGCTCGGCATTGGCCTCGTTGATCTCCAGTCCCGACTGCTTCAGGGCCATGAAGGCGGCGGCGATGCCGTACTGGATGAACGTGTCCATCTTTCGGGCATCTTTCTTGTTGACATAGGCATCGACGTCAAAGTCCGGCACTTCGCCCGCGATGGTACAGGGCATGACGGTAGCCACCGCATCGAAACGGCTGATGCGGCGTATGCCGGATCGGCCTGCCACCAGGTTCTGCCATGTCGGTTCGGTGCCGGTACCCAACGGGGTCACCAGCCCGACGCCGGTGACGACGACGCGGCGATTCATGATTACTCCGCTTTGGAGGCGATATAATCGATAGCGTTCTGTACCGTCTGGATCTTCTCGGCATCCTCATCCGGGATCTCGATGCCGAACTCTTCCTCGAAGGCCATGACCAGTTCCACGGTATCCAGCGAATCGGCGCCGAGATCATCCACGAAGGAGGAATCGGAATTGATTTCGCTCTCATCAACGTTCAGCTGATCGGCAACAATCTTGATCACTTTCGCTTCAATTTCTGCAGACATGTAGTCCTCCCGAAACAAATTAGCGCGGCTTCTATCATAGGTCACAGGACCGCACAAGCCTGAAACCCCATTTGTGCCGATGCCCCGCTGACGGCGGCATCGACCGCAAACTTACATATACATGCCGCCGTTGACGTGCAGCACCTGGCCGGTGATGTACGCCGCCTTGTCGCCGGCCAGGAATAGCACGGCATCGGCGATATCGCGCGGCTCGCCCAATCGGGCCAGCGGAATCTGTTCGACCAGGCGTTTGTGCGCCTCCTCGCCCAGCTCTGCCGTCATATCCGTGGCGATGAAGCCCGGGGCGACGGCATTGACGGTGATGCCGCGCGAGCCGATCTCGCGTGCCAGCGAGCGGGTCAGCGCATCGATGCCTCCCTTGCTGGCGCAGTAATTCGCCTGGCCGGGGTTACCCATCGAGGCCACGACCGAGGACAGGTTGATGATGCGACCAAATCTCGCCTTCATCATCGGCTTCAGTGCCGCCTGAGCGGCATGGAACACCGAGGAAAGGTTGGTATCGATGACCTGCTGCCATTCCTCGCCCTTCATGCGCATGGCCAGCGTGTCGCGGGTGATGCCGGCATTGTTGACCAATACGCCCAGGCGCCCGAAATGCGCCGCCGTATCGGACACAAAGCCCTGGATCTCGTCGCGTTTGGACACGTCGACAGCGCGCGCCAGCACCTCGGCGCCATGGGCCGCGGTCAGGCGCTCCGCCGCCGTGCGTACCGTATCCTCGCGCGTGCCGCAGATGGCCAGGTCGTAGCCGGCCTCGGCGAATGCCTCGGCAATGGCATAACCGATGCCCCGGCTGGCGCCGGTGACCAGCGCTACAGGCTTGTCGCTCATCTATTCCTCCCCTGCGCCGGCCAGGGCCTGGGCCAGCTGGTCCGGTGCCGCCGTCGTGCCGACGGCGAGATCGCGCTCGATGCGCTTGACCAGCCCCGCCAACACCTTGCCCGGGCCGATCTCCACGCCGCGGGCAATCCCCTGGCGACGCATGCCCTGGATGGTCTCGGTCCAGCGCACCGGCATCACCAGTTGCGCGATCAGAGCATCGCGAATTTCATGCGCCTGATCAAGCGGCAGCGCCCGGGCATTGCTCCATACAGGCCGATCCGGGTTCCGCAGTTCCACATCCTGCAGGCGCTGGCGCATGCGCTCGGCCGCCGGCTGCATCAACGGCGTATGCGACGGGGCACTGACGGCCAGCGGCAGCGCCCGCTTGGCCCCGGCAGCACTGGCTGCCGCCATGGCGCGCTCGACCGCCGGGCGATGGCCGGCGATGACCAACTGGCCCGGGCAATTCAGGTTGGCGGGCCAGACCTTCTCGACGGCGGTGGATGCCGCCTCGCAGAGGCCGGCCACCACGTCGTCATCGAGTCCCAGGATGGCGGCCATCAGGCCCACGGCCGCCGGCACGGCCTCGCTCATGGCCTGACCGCGGAACGCCACCAGGCGCAGGGCGTCGGCAAAACCCAGACTGCCCGCGGCCACCAGCGCCGAGTACTCGCCCAGCGAATGCCCGGCGAGGTGCGCGGCCTCCGCACCATGCTCGTGGCGCCAGACGCGCAGCACGGCGGTGGAGGCGGCCAGCAGCGCCGGTTGCGTGTATTCGGTCGCATTCAGCCTTTCCCCGGCATCGTCGCGGATCAGCGCCGCCATATCGTAGCCCAGGGCCTCGGAGGCCTCGTCCAGGGCGGCGGCCACGATGGCCGGGTGCGACGCCGCATGGGCATCGAGCATGCCCTTGGACTGCGAGCCCTGTCCGGGGAAGAAGAAAGCCAGTGTCGAATGCATGAATCCTCTCGTTGTTGTGTTGGCTAGGGCTTGGACCAGCGCACCAGGTTGGCGCCCCAGACGAAGCCGGCACCGAAGGCCTCGAGCAGCAGCAGCTGCCCATGCTTCAGCCGCCCCTCGCGGTACAGCGCATCGAGCGCCAGCGGCACGCTGGCCGCCGAGGTATTGGCGTGTCTGTCGACGGTCATCACCACGCGCGCCATCGGCAGGCCCAGCTTCCTGGCCGTGGCGGTGATGATGCGGGCGTTGGCCTGATGCGGTACCAGCCAGTCGACGTCGGACTGCTCGAGATCATGGGCCTGCAACACCTCGTCGACGACGCGCCCGAGCATGGTCACGGCCATGCGGAACACCTCGTTGCCGCGCATCTCGATGGCCGCCACCCCGGCGGCATCGACATCGAGCACGGGACGTCCCGGCGCGTTGTTGCGCTCGCCGTGCGCGGCCATCAGCAGGTGCCGGTGCGCCCCGTCGGCGCGCAGCACCGAGCCGACGACACCGCCCTCCGTATCCCTTGCCTCGAGCACGACGGCGCCGGCGCCGTCGCCGAACAGCACGCAGGTGCTGCGATCCGACCAGTCGAGGATGCGGGACATCGATTCGGCGCCGACCAGCAGCACCCGGCGGAACATGCCGGCACGCATCATGCCGTCCAGCTGCGCCAGGCCGTAGACGAAACCCGAACAGACGGCCTGGATATCCCAGGCCGGGAAGCCACTGCCTCCGAGCTTGTACTGCACAATGCTGGCCGTGGACGGGAAGATCATGTCCGGCGTCGTCGTCGCCACCACCAAGGCATCGATATCCGCCACCGTCAGCCCGGCATCGGCCAGCGCCCGCTTGGCGGCCTCGCTGGCGAGATCCGAGGTCTGCTGGTCGGCGGCGATGATATGGCGCTGGCGGATGCCGGTGCGCTCGTGAATCCAGGCGTCGCTGGTCTCCACCATGGACTCCAGTTCCCGGTTCGTCAGCACGCGCTCGGGCAGGTAGGAGCCGACGCCAGCGATATGCACGCGCACCGTCATGCTACAGTTCCTGCGGCATCGAGGCGGCGATACGCTCGATCAGCCCCGCCTGTACCTCGCGGCGGGCGGCATCCAGGGCGCAGGCATAGCCATGGGCGTCGGCGGAGCCGTGGCTCTTGACGACGATGCCGTTCAGCCCCAGCAGCGGCGCCCCGTTGTAGACGCTGGGATTCATGCGCTCCTTCATGCGCTTCAGCGAGGCCCGCGCCAGCAGGGCGCCGGCCTTGGCCATCACCGTGGAGCTCAAGGCCTCGCGCAGCTGTTTGATCAGGTATTTCGCCGTGCCCTCCATCGTCTTCAGGGCCACGTTGCCGACGAATCCATCGCAGACGATGACATCCACGGTATCGGAGAACAGGTCCGTACCCTCGACGAAGCCGATGAAGTTCAGCGGCGTCTCGCGCAGCTTGGTGGCGGTCAGTTTGATGACGTCCGTGCCCTTGATGTCCTCGGTGCCGATATTCAACAAGCCGATACGCGGCGCGTCGATGCCGTGGGCGGCCTGCATATAGCAAGAGCCCATGACGGCGAACTGCAGCAGGTGGTCGGAGGTGCAATCGACATTGGCGCCGGCGTCGAGGAACAGCGTGGCGCCACCGCCGACGGAGGGAATCAGCGAGGCGATGGCCGGTCGATCGACGCCCGGAAGGGTCTTGAGCACCATGCGCGAGATCGCCATCAGGGCGCCGGTGTTGCCGGCACTGACGAAGGCATCCCACTCGGCATCGCGCACCATGCGCGCCCCGATATGCATCGAGGAATCCTTCTTGCGGCGCAGCGCGATGGATGGGGACTCGCACATCTCGATGACATCGCTGGCCGGCACGATTTCGACCTGTCCGGCGATACCGCGCGCCTCAAGCTCGGGCGCGATCTCCTCGGGACGGCCGCAGACACCGAGATGCAGGCCCTCGGCTGAAACATCGCCACGGCCGGACAGGATGCCTGCCATGGCCTCGGCGATCATCGGGATACCGTGATCGCCGCCGTGGCCATCGGCGAGGACACGGACCGTGCGGCCGGGGGCTGGGGATGCTGGATGTTCGGATGAATGCATCAGTCCGATTGGACCCGATACGTGATCAGATGTGATCAAACGACGGGATTATGCTTCACCCTTGGCCACGACCTCGCGACCCTTGTAAAATCCGCAGTGCGGGCAGGCATGATGCGGGCGCATGATGTCGCCGCAGTTCGGGCACTCGCTCATGGCCGAGGCCGCCAACCCGTCATGGGCACGGCGCATATTGCGTCGGGACTGACTCGTCTTTCTCTTTGGAACCGCCATGGTTTGACTCCTTCTCCGGCCTACGCCGGCCTATAGTTTGTGATCGCGGATCATGCCGCCATCAATCGAACTTGATCCTGCCCAGCGCCGCAAAGGGGTGATCCGCATCCCCTCGCGCGCAGTGGCAATCCCCCTGGTTGCGGTTGCAGCCGCACACCGGGCACAGACCCTTGCAGTCGGGCCGGCATACCACGTCCACCGGCCATGCCAGCCAGATATCCTCACGCAGCACATCCACCAGGTTCAACTCGCCCGGCGACGGCAGCAGCGTGGCGGTATCCTCGTCCGGCATGCCGGTACCGAGGCGGAAGTCCGTATCGCAATCCCCGGCCAGCTCCGCCTCGAACGGCGCATTGCAGCGGCTGCAATGCCGCGCTGCGCTGAAGCGCCAGTGGCCGCACAGGCGATACACATCGCCCTTGCGTACAAGGCTGCCCTGCCAGTCCAGATCGGAGCGCATGGCTTCGAGCGGCGCCACCGCACCCGCTGCCGGATCCTTCATCACCGCCGCCGGAATCTTACCATCCCAGCGCATGCCGGCCGCCGGCAAGTCCCGTAGCACCACGATCCACTGTCGGCGCAATCCGACCTCCTGCCACCGCGGCGTACCGCAGGATCCGCCTGCGGATAGGGCCGGCATTATGAATATCCGCCCCTACAGGTCAAGAAATGCTTGCCCCTTCGCCTCCCGCTCCACGCGCCAGCGATAAAGCCATCTCCACCACGCTGGCCGCCGGATCCGCATCGCCCAGCATCGCCTGCAGCCGCGCGAACTGCCGCCGCTGCCCGGTCGCCTCCGCCCCGGACGTGTCGAGCAGCCTGAGGATCCAGCCGGCCACCGCCTCTTCTGTGCAGGCCTCCTGGATCAGCTCCGGCATCGCCTCCTCGCCCAGCAGGATGTTGGCAAGCCCCGCATGCGGCAGGCGCACGAGCCGGCGCGCCAGCGCCATCATCAGCGGCGTTCCCAGCGAAACGAGGATCGATGGCACCTGCCATAGCGCCAACTCCAGCGTGGCCGTGCCGGAAACGGCCACCGCCGCGTCCGCGCGCAGGGCATAGCCTGGCTGCATGCGCTCGAGCCGGTGCACGCGCGGGGCATCCAGCAGCGGCGCCAGCAGGGAGGCATCGGCCCCGGGGGCCACCGGCACCACGGCATGCGCATCCGGGCGCTCGGCCGCCACCTGCCTCCAGGCTGCGGCCAGCACCGGCACATGCCGCGCCAGCTCCCCGGGCCGACTGCCGGGCAGCAGCGCCACCAGCGGCACCTGGGCGGCAAGATCCAGGTTCGCCTTCAGCTGTGCCGTACTCCATCCATGCCGGCAGGCCGCAGCACTCGGGTTGCCGACGTAGCGGGCAGTGATCCCCCTTTCCGCAAACCAGGCGGGTTCGAACGGGAAGATACAGGCCAGGCCATCCTGGGCGGCGCGCAGGCGGCGTGCCCGCCAGGATCCCCAGGCCCACAGCTTCGGGGCGATGTACTGCAGCACAGGGATGCCCAGCCGGCGCAGGCGTGCGCCCAGGCGCATGTGGAAGCCGGGAAAATCGACGAGGATCGCCAGGTCCGGGCGTTCGGATTCGGCCCAGGCGAGCACCCCCTGCTCGACGCGCCGGATGCGCGGCCAGGCACGCACGACGTCACCGATACCCATGACATTGAGCTCCGACATCGCATGCAATGCGGTACAGCCGGCCGCCTGCATGGCCGGACCGGCGATGCCGGTGATGGAAAGCCCTGGAAAGCGATGGCGCAGCACCGCGACGACTCCGGCCGCATGCATGTCGCCGGAGGCCTCGCCGGCCGAGATAAAGACGCGCTGCACTATGCGGCGCCGGGGTCCCGCATGGCGATGACGGCGATCCCGTGCCGATCGGCCAGTTCGGCCAGGCGCTGGCGCTCCAGCAACAGGGTCTGGCCGCTCTCCACTGCCAGGCAATGGCAGTTTGAGGCTGCCATCACCTCCAGGGTATCCGGGCCGATGGCCGGCACATCGAAGCGCTGGTCCTGGTCGGGCTTGGCCACCTTGACGATGGTCACCTTGCCCCCGCCGAGCTCGCCGCCGCGGCGGATGGCCGCATCGGTGCCCTCGATCGCCTCCACGGCAAGCACAGCCTGATCGCGCACCGCCACGGTCTGGCCGATGTCCATGGCGGCGATACCCTTGGCCTGCGCAAAACCGAACTCGGCATCGGCGAGCATGGCGGCATCCGGCTTCGGGCCGTACAGGTGGCCTGTGCCTGCGAGCATCGACTGCGCATGGCGGGTCTGAGGGATGACGGTAATGCCCTGTTTCGCCAGCAGGTCCACGATGGCAAGCATGATCGTGTCGTCACGCCTATCCTTCAGTTTCAGCAGGGCCGTGATCGCCGTCAGGTCGGGACGGAAGTTGCGGAACAGGTGCAGCTTGCGCACCTTGCCGGCCATGACCACCTGGGAAACGCCGGCCTGCTTGAAGGCGCGGATCATGCCCCCGATCTGCCCGACATGCAGCCAGCATACGGAATCGGCAAGCGCCTCGATCTGGGGCGAGGTCTCCTCGTGCACGGCTACCGCATGCACGGCGATATGGGCCTCTTTGAAGGCGCGGGCAAGCTCCAGCGGGAAGGACCCATAGCCTGCAACCAGGCCGAGGCGATCCGGATGCCCGCTCATGCCAATCTCCGGACCGCGCCTATTGCGCGTCGCGACGGTGAACCAACATGCCGCGTTTGGCCACCTGCGCGAAGTGCAGCATATGCATCGCCTCGGCATCATCCCCGGCGATGCCGGCGGCCTGCTCCAGGCGTTCGGGCATCGGGCCGGTGGTCTGGAACAGGATGCGATACATGGATTTCAGGCGCTGAATCTGCTCGTTGGTGAAACCGCGCCGCCTTAAGCCCACCAGGTTCAGTCCGGCCAGCCCCGGGCGATAGCCGCCGGAGGTCATGCAGTACGGCGGCACGTCCTTGGTGATGCCGGCCGTACCGCCGATCATGGCGTAGCGGCCGATGCGCACGAACTGCAGCACGGCGGCATGTCCACCGAGGATGACACCGTCCTCGATCTCCACATGCCCGGCCAGGGTGGCACCGTTGGCGAGGATGACGCCATCGCCCAGCAGGCAGTCGTGGGCGACATGACTGTAGGCCATCAACAGGTTGCGGCTGCCGATACGGGTGAGCATGCCGCCGCCCTCGGTGCCGGGATTGATGGTCACGCCCTCGCGAATGGTGTTGTCATCGCCGATGATGACCTCGGAGGCCTCGCCGTGGTATTTCAGATCCTGCGGCTGATGGCCGATGCTGGCGAAGGGAAAGATGCGGTTGCCGCGGCCCAGCGTCGTATAGCCGTCGATAACGACATGCGACAACAGCTCGCAATCGTCGCCGAGGCGCACGTTCGGGCCGACGACGCAGAACGGGCCGATGCGTGCGCCGTCCCCGATGTGCGCGGCCGGATCGACGACGGCGGAGGCATGGATCTGGGCTGTGCTCACACCTCGTCCTTCGGCATCAGCGTCGCCATCAGGGTGCCGCCGCAGACAAGCTCGTCGTCCACGAAGGCCTCGCCCTTGAACTTCCACATATGGCCGCGGCGGCGCAGGCAGGTCAGCTCGAAGATGACCTGGTCGCCCGGACGCACGGGCCTGCGGAAGCGCACCTCGTCGATACCGGTGAAATAGACCAGGTACTCGCGCTCCGGATCGGCCGACTGGAAGGCGAGGATGCCGCCGGCCTGAGCCATGGCCTCCACCAGCAGCACGCCTGGCATCACCGGATAATCCGGGAAATGGCCGTTGAACTGCGGCTCGTTGATCGACACGTTTTTCAGCGCCCGGATCGACGTATCCTTCTCGAAATCCAGCACCCGATCGATCAGCAGCAGCGGATACCGGTGCGGCAGGTGGCGCATAATTTCATCGATATTCATGGCATTCATCCCTCGTTCCCCATGCTCTTCATCCCTGCGGCCCATCGGTTTTGTCGCCCAGCCGCCGCACGATGGCCCAGATGGCCGGCAGTTTCAGCAATATGGCGGAGATGCGCAGCCAGTCGCGATGGGCAATGGCCGGAAATCCGGCATAGGTTCCACCCGCCTCCAGATTGCCGATGACGCCGGACTGGGCGGCGATGCGGCTGCCGTCGCCGATGTGCACATGTCCGGCCGCGCCAGCCTGGCCACCGATCTGGCATCCGCGGCCGATGTCCGTCGATCCGGAGATGCCGACCTGGCTGGCCATGACCGTGAAGGCGCCGACGCGCACGTTGTGCCCGATCTGGATCAGATTGTCGAGCTTGACGCCGGGCTCGATGACGGTGTCGTTGATGGCGCCGCGGTCGATACAGGTGTTGGCACCGATCTCTACATCGTTGCCGAGCACGACGCGCCCAGCCTGTGGGATCTTCAGATGCTGCTTGCCGTCCCAGGCGAAGCCGAAGCCGTCGGAGCCAATCACCGCCCCACTCTGGATGACCACACGATCACCCAGCACGCAGCCATCGGCGATGGTGACGCGTGTATGCAGCGTGCAGCCGCTGCCGATCTGGACCGCCGCGCCGATGATGGTGCCGGCACCGATGCGGCTGCCGGCGCCGATGACGGTACCGGCACCGATGACGGCCATCGGTCCGATATCGGCATCATCGGCGATCTTGGCGGTGACATCGATCATGGCCGAGGCATGGCGTAGGCCGGTGGCCACGGGCTCGGGATGGAAATGGCGCTGCAGCCGGGCAAAGGCCAGGTGCGCATCCGCCACGCGGATCACCGGGCAGGGGCACCCCCCCCGCTCCGCCTCCCCCAGGAGCACCACGGCGGCACGGGTGCCGGCGAGATAGCCCTTGTAGGCGGGGTTCGACAGGAAGGAGGCCTGGTCCGGACCCGCGGCATCCAGCGTATTCACACCGCGGATCTGGCGCCCCAAATCCACCGCCCCTTCCGGGCGCCCCGAGACGATCCGGGCAACCTCCTCAAGGGAGACTGCTTGGACGGACTGCATCCCTATTTCTTTTTATCCAGCAGCTTGGTGATCTCGGGGGTAATATCGAGTGCCGGGTTGGCATAGATCACCGACGCCTTCTCCATGAAGATGTAATCGAAGTGATGTGCCTTACCGTAGGCCTGCACCACGCTGTAGAAATCGGCCACCAGGCTCTGGTCCAGGCGGTTCTTTTCGTTCAGCAGTTCCTCCTGGGCATCCTGCTGCTTGCGCGAGAAGTCCTTGCGCAGATCCTTCAGATCCTGCTGCTTCTGCTCCAGCATATCGGGAGACATGGCCATCGACTGACCGAGCAGGGCCTTCTCCTTGGCCGCGATCTTGTCCTGCATGGCGCTCAGCTGCTTCTCGTCCCTGGACTTCAGGCCCTGGAGCCGCTGCATGCCCTTCTGATAGGCGACGGTGTTCTCCACCGCGCTCTTGAAATCGACGTGCCCGAATTTCATGTCCCTGGCATGCGCTGCCGGGCTCAGCACCAGCATCAGGGCCGCGACCAGTGGCACGCCCATCCTTAGCAATCTTGTCTGCATATCCTATCCCCCCACCTGAACGACGAATCGAAGTAGTTTAACTTAAAACTGGCCACCGAGCGAAAACTGGAACGACTGCTTCTGGTCTCCCGGCAGGCTGCGGAGCGGGAAGCCCCAGATCAGGGCCAGGGGTCCCATCGGCGACAACCACTGAAGCTCGAAGCCGGCGGCAGAACGCACTCTATTGAAGGAGAATGGCTCTGCAACATTCAATGTGCTCGCCCCCACCGTCGTATTTGCACTGCCCCAGACGGTGCCGGCATTGTAGAAGATATCACCGCGGAAGCCCTTGGTCTGCATGTATGGCAACGGGAAATACAGATCGAGTGCCGCCACCGCCATCTTATCGGCACCCAGCACGTTGTTGGTGGCCGGATCGCGCAGGGTCACACCATAGTAATTGAAGCCGCGCAGCGAACCGACGCCACCCAGGGAGAAGCGCCGCCACAGCGGGATCTGCCTGTTGCCCACGCCATGGATATAGGCGCCCTGGATCGATGGCTCGAGGGTGAAGTCCTCACTCAGCGGCAGGTACACCCTGGATGTCTCCGAAGCATCATAGAAGCGCTGATTTCCGCCCAGGCCGGCATAGCCGGCCGTAATCTGGTGGAACTGCCCCTTGTGAGGAGTCATGATGCTGTCTCGCGTATCCCAGGTCAGGCTTTGGGTGAGCTCGCCGATGGTGGTCACACCGGCCTCGGCCTGGATCAGTATCGAGCTATAGGGCTGCACATTGAAGATGTTGTTTGATGAGTACTGGTAGCCAATGCCATAGGTCAGGTGTTCGCTCAATGGAATCCCGAAGTTGACCCCTACACCGACATTGTTGTAGCTGTATGGAAGATACGAGCTTTGCACCAGCGTCAGGTTGGTCTCCGTCTTGAAGGCATTGACAGAGGCGCTGATGTTTTTGCCCAGGAAATACGGATCGGTCATGCCGACGCTGAAGTTCTGGGTGATCCTGCCGATATCGGCCTGGACGTTCGTCGTATAGCCCTTGCCGAGGAAGTTGTTCTCCTGGAACTTGGTCGTGAAGATCACCTTCTGCAGCTGCGAATAACCGGCGCCGATGGAGAACGAGCCGGTTTTCTTCTCCTTCACGTCGATGTTCATGTTGACGCGGCTATCCGAACCGGCACGCGGTGTCGAGATTTTCACATCGTTGAAATAGCCGAGACGGTTCAGGCGCACCTTGCTGCGCTTGACCTTGGAGGCGGAATAGCGCGCGGCCTCCCCCTGGCGCAGCTCGCGCCGGATCACATGATCCTCGGTCTTTTCATTGCCGGTGATCTCGATGCGCTCGATATAGACCTCACGCCCCTTCTCCACGTCCAGCGTGATGGCCACGGTATTGTCGCCTAGGTTACGGTGGAACAACGGCGTGACGGTGGCGAAGGCATAGCCCTCGTCCCCGACCTTCTCGGTGACCGCCTGGATGCTGTCGCGCAGCTTCTCCAGCGAATAGGTCTGGCCCGCCTTCATCGTCACCGCGGATTCCAGGGCCTTGCGGCTGGGCACCATGTCCCCGGACAGATCGACCTTGCTGATGTGGTACTTCGGGCCCTCATAGATATTGAAGGTCAGGTAGAAGGATTTCTTGTCGGCCGACAGCGAGACCAGCGTCGATTCGACCTTGGAATCCAGGTAACCCTTGTTCTGGTAGAACTGGAGCAGCAGCTGCGCATCGGTGCCCAGATGATCCTTGTGGAACACGTTCCGGTCCGTGAACCAGGAGATAAAACCGCTCTGTTGCGATTCCAGCTGATCACGCAGCTCGGCATCGGAAAAGGCATGATTGCCGACGAACAGGATGCGCACGATATGTGTCACCTGCCCCTGATCGATATCGATGACGACGTCCACGCGCCCGTCGGATCGCTTCTTCGTCTTGATATGGATACCGATCTGGTAATAGCCCTTCTTCAGGTACATGTGCCGGATGGTTTCGATATCGTGGCGCTTGAGCGTTTCATTGAGCACGCGCCCGGGCTGCATCTTCAGCTTGAACTTGAAGATCTTGGTTTCGATGGCGCTGTTGCCCTTGAGCTTGACCTCGCCGATGACGGGATTCTCGACGACATGGAAGATGACGCGCACGCCCTTCGGGCTGCGGATACCCTCCACGCTGACATTGGAGAAATAACCGGTATCGAACAGCGTGCGCACATCGCGGCCGATCTGCTTGCGATCCAGCAGATCGCCGGCCTTGGTCTTGACCTCGGCAAGCACCGTCTCCGTCTCGATGAAGCGGTTGCCGGTAACCCCCACGCTCAGCACGCGCTCAGGCGCGGGCGCGGGTGTGGCCGGGGCGTCGGCAGCGACGGCCGGCTGCACCATGCCGGCGAAGCCGAGCAGGAACATGAGCAGCCAGGGAAAAAAGCGCCGCGGTAAATAATGAAGCATGCCAACTAACCCCGAAACAAATGTGTCAAATCGTTATAAAAGGCGAAAACCATCAACATGACGATCAACGCCAGGCCCACCATCTGGGTCCGCTCCATGAGCTTCGGCGACAGCGGGCGCCCGCGCAGCTTCTCGACCAGCAAATAGACCAGATGCCCCCCGTCCAGAACCGGGATCGGCATCAGGTTCAACACGCCAAGGTTGACGGAGATCAGGGCCAGGAAGGCCAGAAACGAGGCAAACCCGAGCTCGGCCGTCCGTCCCGCCAACTGGGCGATGGCGATCGGGCCGCCAAGGTTCGCTGGAGAAATGGATGCGGTCAACATCTTGGCCATGACCGTGAAGGTCAGCGCCGTCATGTCCCAGGTGCGGGAAAAACCGTAACGAATGCCTTCGAGCAAACCCATGCGGTACAGCACGGGGGCTTGCAGCGGTTCGGTGGCCATCCTGGCGCCGATCCGTCCCACCCCATCCTCGGTCTTCTCCGGCACGATCGGCACGTCCAGGTTGATGCCCTTGCGCTCGATGTTCAGCACCATGCGCGTACCGCCATGCCGGCGCACGGACTGGACGAAATCGCGCACCGACTGCACTGCATGGCCGTCGACCTGGTTGATCAGGTCACCGGACTGCAAGCCGGCCCTGGCCGACGGCGAACCGGGAAGCACAGAATCGACCAGCACGCGCATGCCAGGGCTGATGCCGAGAAGCGACTCGGAAACGTCGACGAGCAACGGCTCCTTGGTGCTGGGAGGGATATGCACCGAGACCTGGGACGGCGTACCGCCGCGCTCGAGCCCAAGGCGCGCCTCACCGTTGACGGCGTGCTTCAGCCGTTCCTCAAGCTGCGACCAGGAGTGCACGGCCTGCCCGTCGACCGACACCACCTCGTCACCGGCGACGATCCCTGCCTGCTCGGCCACCGAGGCGGGGGACACGGCGCCGATGACCGTCGGCGTCACATACTGCCCCACCCAGCCGACGATCATGAAGGCGAGGATGGCGAACAGGAAGTTGAATAGCGGACCTGCCACCGACACGCTGGCCCGCTTCCACACCGGTTGCGCATCGAAGGCACGCAGTCGCTCCTCCGGGCTCAGCGCCTGCTTCGCCTCATCGCCCTGCTCATGCGGGTTCTCGCCCAGCATCTTCACATAGCCGCCCAGCGGGATGGCAGCGATGACGTACAACACCTCGCCGTCCCGGCTGCGCCAGGACAGCAGGGCTGGCCCGAAGCCGATGGAGAACTTCTCGACCCGGATGCCGAGCCGACGCGCGACGATGAAATGCCCATATTCATGGGCCGCCACCAGCACGGCAATCGCCACCACGAAGGCCAGCATGGTATGCATCATCTCAAGCACGCATTACTCCTGATCATCCGTATACGCCACGGCCGATTTCCGCCTCGGCCTGACGGCGCGCCTCGGCATCGACAGACCATACTGCATCGAGCGCCATCACGGAACGGTCCGCGGTATCCCCGACCACGCGCTCGACCAGCGGCACGATGTCCGTGAAGGCAATGCGCCGTTCACGGAAGGCATGGTTGGCGATCTCGTTGGCGGCGTTCATGGCGATGGCCAGGCTATCGCCGCCCTGCATGACCTGGCGCACCAGGCGCATGGCGGGGAAACGCGCCTCATCGACCGCCTGGAAATCCAGGCGCCCACTGGCGGCCAGATCCAGCCAGGGGATGCCGGTGGCCAGCCTTGGTTCCGCCTGCATGGCATAGGCAATCGGCGCGCGCATGTCCGGCCAGGCCAGCTGCGCCAGCAGCGAGCCGTCGCGGTATTCCACCAGCGCATGCACGATGCTCTGGGGATGGATGATGGCGGAAAGCCGGTCCGCCGGCATATCAAACAGCCAACGTGCCTCGATCAACTCCAGGGCCTTGTTCATCATGGTGGCCGAATCGACGCTGATCTTCGCCCCCATATCCCAGTTCGGATGGGCGATCGCCTGCTCGGGGGTGACATCGCGCAGGGATGCCGGATCGCGATCGCGGAACGGGCCGCCGGAAGCGGTGAGGATGATGCGGCGCACCGAGCCGCCATCATGGCCCGCCAGGCACTGGTGCACGGCCGCATGCTCGGAATCCACCGGCACCACGACGGCGCCCGAAGCCTTGGCCGCGTTCATGAAGATATGGCCGGCGGTCACCAGGCATTCCTTGTTCGCCAATCCCACGCGCTTGCCGGCACGCACCGCCGCCAGTGCTGCCGGCAGCCCCACCGAACCGACCATGGCCGCCAGCACCATGTCCACCTCAGCCTCGCTGGCCGCATCCTCCGCCGCATCCATGCCGGCATCGACGCGGATCGTCGATGGCAGCTGCGCCCTCAGCTCGCTGGCCGCCGCGGCATCGGTCATGACCACGCGGGAGGGCGCCAGCTTGAGGGCAAGCTCGCGCATGCCGGCCACATTGCGATAGCCGACCAAGGCATGGGCAGCGAAGCGTTCCGGGTGCCTGAGCATGACATCGATGGCGCTGGTGCCGATCGAGCCGGTGGCACCGAGCAGGGTCAGGCGCATGCGGTTCATCGCCACATCAACCACAGCAGGCCCGCCGCCGGCAGCGCCGGCAACAGGGCATCGACCCGGTCCAGCAGGCCTCCATGCCCCGGCAGCATCCGTCCGCTGTCCTTGGCGCCGACGGCACGCTTCAGCGCCGACTCATTCAGATCACCCATAATGCCGGCCAGCACCAGCACGATGCCGATGCCAGCTGCCTTGGACCAGGGCATGGCGATGGCCTGGTGCCAGACCAGTGCCGCCGCCGCCGTACCGACCGGCAATGCCGCGACCAGACCCTCGACGCTCTTGCCGGGGCTGATGGCGGGGCACAGGCGTATGCGGCCGAAACGGCGGCCAACAAAGTAGGCGGCGATATCCGAGGACCAGACGCCGGCACAGGCGCCGGCGATGAAGGCGATGCCGCCCGGCTGCCCGTGCAGCAGCTTCACCGCCCAGACGAAGAACAGAAGCCACAGCAACATCCACTGCGCATGCGCCATGGCACTGAAGGCTCGGGGGACCGCGGTATCGGCGATGCGGCTGTGGGCCAGGAATGCCGCCATCCATGCAAACATGGCAACGAAGATGACCAGCAGCGGATTGCCGCCGAGTACGAGCAGGCCCCAGATCAGGGTGGTGATCGCCGCATACACCCACGGCATCGGCATGCCGACCAGCATCACCAGTTCCACGCTGGCCAGCGTGGCGAATACGCCCAACAAGCCATCGAACCACGGGGACGGCAGCCAGAACAGCCAGACTGCGACGAGCGGCAGCAACAGCGCCACCGTGCCCACGCGTTTGCCGAGCTCGCTCACCGGCTGCTCACCTGCTCACTGGTCTGACCGAAGCGTCGCTCGCGCCTGCCATAATCGGCCAGCGCCTCGCTAAAGCGATCCTCGGAGAAATCCGGCCAGAAATCGTCGCAGAAATATAGCTCCGCATAGGCTGCATCCCACAGGTGGAAGTTGGAGATGCGACACTCGCCGCCGGTGCGGATCAGCAGGTCCACCGGCAACAGGTCCCGGCGCCACAGGAAGCCCCTGAAGGCCTCGGGCGTCAGCTCCTCAAGGCGCCGCATCGGCTCAGGCTGCGCCAACAGCCACTGTGCATAGCCCTGGATGCCCTGCACGATTTCCTGTTGGCCGCCGTAGTTCAGGCACAGAACGACATCGATATGCGTGTTGCCGGCGGTGGCCGCACAGGCCTGCTCCAGCGCCCGGCGTGCCCGTGCAGGCAGGGGATCCATATCTCCCAGGGTCAGCAAGCGCACGCCCTGCTTCTGCATCTCCGGCACCTGCGTGGGAAGCAGCAGGGTCAACAGGCTCATCAGACCGCGCACTTCAAGCTTGGGTCGCGACCAGTTCTCGGTGGAAAAGGCGTAAAAGGAAACCTGGCGTACGCCGGCTTCCGAGGCCCAGGAAACGACCTCGCGCAGGCGCAATGCGCCGCGCCGATGCCCCTCAAGCCGAGGCAACCCCCGGCGCTTGGCCCAGCGGCCATTGCCGTCCATGATGATCGCCACATGTGCCGGCACGTGTCCCGCACCCTGGGTTTGGGGATCGGTCATCAGACGGTCAAGAGATCTTTTTCTTTATGCTCGACGACCTGATCGATTTCGTGAATGTAGCGATCCGTCACCTTCTGGATCTGGTCCGTCAGGCGCTTGCTCTCATCCTCGGAAAGCCCCTCGTCCTTGGCCTTGCGCTTGACGTCATCGTTGGCGTCGCGGCGGATATTGCGCACGGCCACCTTGGCCTTCTCGCCATACTGGCGCACCTGCTTGGCGAACTCGTGCCGGCGTTCCTCGGTCAGTTCCGGCAGGATGATGCGGATGGCGGCACCGTCATTCGACGGGTTCAGGCCGAGATCGGAGGTCATGATGGCCTTCTCGATCGGCGAGATCATCGTCTTCTCCCACGGGGCGATGAGGATCATGCGCGGCTCCGGCACGCTCAGCGTCGCCACCTGGCTCAGCGGCATATCGGAACCGTAATAGGAAACGGTGATGTGATCGAGCAACGAGGTGCTGGCGCGTCCGGTGCGTACGGTCGCCAGCTCGGACTTCAAGGCCGCGATGCTCTTCTTCATGCGATCCTCAAGGACATTGATCATGGCCTGCCTCCCTCCCATACCTTCGTGCCGACGGCCTCGCCGCGCACCAGGCGCAGCAGATCCCCCGGCTGCGTGATATTGAACACGACGATGGGCATATCGTTGTCGCGGCACAGCGACAGCGCCGTGGAATCCATGACGCCGAGCTGGCGGTTGATCGCCTCGGTGAAGCTCAGCTCGGTATAGCGCGTGGCCGATGGGTCCTTGGCCGGATCGGCGGTATAGACGCCATCGACCTTGGTGCCCTTGAACACCACATCGGCCTGCATCTCCATGGCACGCAGGCTGGCCGCGGTGTCGGTGGTGAAATAGGGATTGCCGGTACCGGCCGCGAAGATGACGATGCGCCCCTTCTCCAGATGGCGGATGGCACGCCGGCGGATATAGGGCTCGGCCACCTCACGCACATGCAGCGCCGAGACCACGCGCACGACCTCGCCCTGACGCTCGATGGCATCCTGCAGGGCGATGGCATTCATGACGGTGGCCAGCATGCCCATGTAGTCGGCGCTGGCACGATCCATGCCGGAAACCGCTCCCTTCATGCCGCGGCAGATGTTGCCGCCACCGTTAACCACCGCCAGCCCCACGCCGCTGCGCCGCACCTCGATCAGCCCCGAGGCTAGGCGCTCCACCATCGGGGCATCGATGCCATAGCCGGTGTTGCCCATCAGGACCTCGCCGGAAAGCTTCAGCAGCACCCGCCGGTATGGGCCGGTGCCGCCTGAAGCCTGGGACGCGTGCCCTGGAGGTTGTTCAGCCATGAAGCTGTGCAGCCACCTCGGCAGCGAAGTCCGATTCCTGCTTCTCGATGCCCTCACCCAGCTGGAAGCGGGCCATCGAGGCCACGGTCGCATTCGCCTGCACGGCGGACAGCGCCTTGCCCACCGTCACGTCCGGATCCATGACGAATCCCTGCTCCAGCAGGCAGATATCGGCATAGAACTTGTTCAGCTGCCCCTCGACGATCTTCTCGATGATGTTGGCCGGCTTGCCGCTGGCGGCAGCACGCTCGGAGAGCACCGCCTTCTCGCGCTCCACGGACTCGGCCGATACGTCGGCGCGGGCAATATACTGCGGGTTGGCCGCCGCCACGTGCATGGCGATGTTGCGGGCCATGTCCTTCAGCGCATCGCTATCGCCGCCGGATACGCCGACGAGCACGCCGATCTTGCCGCCACCATGCACATAGGCAGAGATGACGCCGCCCGGCACCTGCTGGCGCTCAAAGCGACGAATGCTCATGTTCTCGCCGATGGTGGCGATCAGCTGCGACAGCGCCTGCTCGACCGTCTGCCCCGGCACAAACTCGAGCGCCTTCAGGGCCTCGACATCGGCCGGATTCTTGCTGGCGATAAGCTCGGCAAGATTCTTGACAAAATCCTGGAACTTCTCGTTCTTGCTCACGAAATCCGTTTCAGCATTGACCTCAAGGACGACACCGGTGTCGCCGGAAGCCACGGCCAGAACCATGCCCTCGGCCGCCACGCGCCCGGACTTCTTGGCGGCAGCCGACAACCCCTTCTTGCGCAGGTAATCGACAGCGGCATCCAGATTCCCGCCGGTCTCGTCCAGCGCCTTCTTGCAATCCATCATGCCGGCGCCGGAGAGCTCGCGAAGCCTTTTCACATCAGCAGCGGTAAACGACATTGAATCCTCCCATTCCTTACGTGTTCAGGCCTTCGCCTCGGCATTCTCACCCTGGGCTGCGGCCTCTCCGGCCACCGGGGCCTCGCCCTCTTCCTCGCCCGCCTCCGGCTTGAAGTCGGCGTCCTCGCTGTTCTCGACCTGCCAGGCCTCGCCGCCCTCCAGGATGGCGTCGGCCAGCTTGCTGGTGAACAGGCGCACGGCGCGGATGGCATCGTCGTTGCCCGGGATGATGTAATCGATGTCGGAAGGGTCGCAGTTGGTGTCGACGACGGCCACCACCGGGATGCCGAGCTTCTTGGCCTCCTTGACGGCCAGCTCCTCCTTGCGCACGTCGACAACGAACAGGCAGTCGGGCAGGCCGACCATGTCCTTGATGCCGCCCAAGGAGCGCTCGAGCTTGTCCAGCTCGTTCTGCAGGCGCAGGCCCTCCTTCTTGGTCAAGAGATCGAATACGCCCTCTTCCTTCTGGCGCTGCAGATCCTTCATCTTGCGCACGGACTGCTGGATGGTGGAGAAGTTCGTCAGCATGCCGCCCAGCCAGCGGTGATTGACGTAGAACTGGCCGCAGCGCAGCCCCTCCTCGCGGATGGCGTCCGAGGCCTGGCGCTTGGTGCCGACGAACAGCACGCGGCCGCCGGCGGCGGCCAGCTCGCGCATGAACTGGTAGGTTTCGTTGGCCATGCGCAGGGTCTTCTGCAGGTCGATGATGTGGATGCCGTTGCGATTGCCGAAGATGTACGGCGCCATCTTGGGGTTCCAGCGACGGGTCTGGTGGCCGAAATGCACGCCGGCCTCGAGCAGGTTCTTCATGGTGAACTGAGACATAGATCCTCCGATTGTTGTTCCTCCACCGCCCCGGCCCGAGGGCACAATCGTTGGCAGGCGGTGTGTGAAGTGGCGCGCTTTCTACACAAACAGGCCCCAAATAGCAACACGTTTGCCGCGCATTGGCCGCCCCTCGGCATGCACGGTTTTCCCATCTTCGCGGAGGCATCGTCGCAGCCCGCGCAGCTGGGGGGCAGGGTGAAAATCCGGCCCATGCGGGAACATGAAGAATCGAAACGGAATCAAGCCGGAGCTGCTCTGCAGGTTGTGGGGCTGGGCCTTAGCCGGACAGGGCCCAGCCGATCAGGAGCTGGGCGCCGCCCATCACCAGCGGGCCGATGATGCCCTGCAGCATGCCGGTCATCAGCAGCACGACGACGATCAGGAAGCCGTAGGGCTCAAGCCGGGACAGCGCATAGGAGGCGCTCCCGGGCAGCAGCCCCACGGCCACCCGCCCGCCGTCCAGCGGCGGCAACGGCAGCACGTTGAACACGCACAGCACCATACTCATCACAATTGAGGCCCGACACGTCTGTGCCAGCCATTGCCGCCTCCAGTCGGACAAGTGCTACGTCACCACCGCGTCCAGCAGCGTGCCGCCGAACGCCGCACG
>OFHG01000255.1_pt1 | contig 22930 bp, 20 predicted proteins | sample 1521931 | NCBI WGS metagenome assembly OFHG01 (sample SAMEA2468438, study PRJEB22500) | soil metagenome | biome: Glassland; feature: Farmland; material: Clay | place: Australia | collected 2013-01-31 | depth 0.55 m
CACTACGTCATGGACGACGTCGCGTACAAGCCGGGTTGTCCCGTCGACATCATCGAGGAGTCGCATCCGTTGGAGGTCGCGAAGCGGCTCGTCCGTGCGGGGAAGCGAGTCACCGTTCGGGACCGGCCCGGCATCGTCGAGCTCACGAGGCGAACGTACGGGAGGATGTTCGAGTACGAGGTGGTGGGGGAAGAGGCCAAGCGTCGCACGGAGGACGGGAGCGCTCCCAACAAACGCGCGCGACCCGCACTTGGTCGGGCCGCTGCCAGGCCCGGAAAAAAGGGCACCAGTTATCCCGCAAACAGAAGCGCACCCGCCGCGATGGGAGCGGAAAAACCCGCAAAAAAGGAAATCCATCCGCTCAGAAATCCCCACATCGGGCCCCACGCCTCGCGGATGTACACATATTCGCCGCCTGAGCGCGGAAGGTTGACACCGAGCTCGGCATACGAGAGGCATCCTGCCATTGCCACCACTGCGCCTGCCACCCAGACCGCCAGAACCCACACCGGCCGGCCCAGGTCGCCGGCAAGAAAACCTGTGGCGCCGAAGATGCCCACGCCGATCATGTTCGAAACGACGATGGCGGCCGAGCTCAGGAGGGTTAGCCTTCGCGCGAGACCCATCATTGCGCACTTCCGGAAAGACCAACTCGGCGCCGCACGCTCAGCGCCTGAGACAAGCCTAGATGTTGCGCGGCCGAAGGGCAACGGCCATTTTGTCCCTCCAGGCTATTTCGCTTCTCGACAACGCGCGAGCGTGCTCTTAGAATGATCTCAGCTTGGTCTTGCGCCAGACGAGTTGAGGTGTCGCTCGACCCTTGGCGTTTATCCTCCCGCTTGGTCTCCTTTTCGGTCGCGCGACATCTCACGCGAGGAACCGTGTTAAATTACCGCGCAAAGTTGAGGGCGATTATGTTCCCGCTTCTGATTGGTTTGTTATTTCGCTGTGGACCGCCTCTTGAAGAGGTGACGGAACGCCCGGGCGGCGCTCCGGCGGAGACTGAGGCTCAATTTCAGGAGAATCGTGAGGCCATGGTGCGCGAGCAGATCGCTGCGCGCGGCGTTCGCGACCGGCGCACGCTCGAGGCCATGCGCACCGTCCCGCGGCATCTCTTTGTGCCCGAAACGTGGAGACGTTACGCCTACGCGGACACACCCTTGCCGATTGGGCACGGCCAAACGATCTCCCAGCCTTACATTGTCGCGTTCATGACGGAAGCCTTGGAGCTCAAACCGGCCGACAAGGTGCTCGAAATCGGTACGGGCTCCGGCTATCAGGCGGCAGTGCTGGCACGAATGTGTTCACAGGTTTACTCGGTCGAAATCGTCGCGCCCCTGGCCAGCGAAGCCGCATTGCGGCTGAACCAACTCGGTTATGCCGGTATTCACCTGCGCATCGGAGACGGGTACCGCGGTTGGCCCGAAGGCGCGCCGTTCGACGGCATCATCGTAACCGCGGCACCCGATCAGATTCCTAAGGTTCTGCTCGAACAGTTGGCGGTGGGCGGGCGTATGGTTGTGCCGGTAGGAAGCGGGGATCAGGTGCTGGTGAGAATTCGCCGCACTAAGGAAGGTTTCAAGCGCGAAAACCTTTTGCCGGTTCGCTTCGTTCCGATGGTGCGCGAGGAAGCTCGAGTCCCTTAGAGGCAACGCCTGCGTGAGCCCGGTCGGGCAGCTATCGGGAGCCCCGGTAAAAGTAGACTCCCTGCGCGATTCGCTCGGCAGGGCCGGTGAGCAACACCTCGCCGCCCTCGGGCCACTCGATCTGCAGATTCCCTGCCAGCGTCTCGACCATCACCTGACGGCCCGTCAATCCGTTGAGAATCGAAGCGACGACGGCCCCGCAGGAGCCCGTCCCAGACGACTGGGTAATGCCGACGCCGCGCTCCCAGAAGCGGACTTCGATGCGACGCCTGGAAACGACCCGAACGAACTCGACGTTGGTGCGGTTGGGAAAATGCCGGTCACGTTCAAGCTCGCTGCCAACGGTCGGCCAGTCAAAGGCGTCAAAACTCTTCACAAAAACCGAGCAGTGCGGATTGCCCATCGAAGTGACAGTCGCTCGAACCGGCCCGCGCGAAGTACGTAACGGAAAGTCGACCACTGGCGCGCCTCCACCGCCAGCTTTGAAAGGGATATGCGGCGCCTCGAGAATCGGCGCGCCCATGCTGACGCGAAAAATCCACCGGCCAGGCCGAGAACTTGCCAATCGCAGAGTCTTCAGGCCGGCGCTCGTTTCAATGGCGAGACTGCGCTTCGTGCCGCCCTTCGTCATGAGAAAAGCACCCACACAGCGGATTCCGTTGCCGGACATCTCCGGCTCGCTGCCGTCGGCGTTGAAAAAGCGCACGCGGGCGTCGTGCGCGCGGCTCGCTGGCGGCAGCACCACGAGAAAACCGTCCGCGCCCACTCCCGTGTTGCGGCTGGTAATCGCGCGCGCCAGCGAGGGCAGCAACCTTGGAAGGCCCCGCCCGTCCGCCACAATAAAATCGTTTCCGAGACCGTGGAACTTTTGGAACTCGATCCGTATTTCTCTGCCCATGGCGTCGATCCTTTCCGGGCGCAAAGCTTATCCGGAATCCGCTGGTCCGCCAAGCGGAATTCATTTCGAGCGACGGTGATATATCTCCATCCACGCGCCGTCGGTGAATTTCTGGTGGTCCACAAGATCGAATCCCTTGAAGGAATCGGGATAGGCGCGCATGAGTTGGTCCACCGTGTCACCATCCGAGCGGATAATCCACTCCACCCACGCGCCGGGATCGCGCGGCAACTGTTTCCAGATGCTCCGATTCTCCTCGGAAATAGTATGACGAAAGGGGATATCCAGGGCGGGCAAGACGCAGGGCCATTTGCCCAACGCCGTCAAAATCATTCCGCCGTCGTAGTGCTCTCGGAAAAAGGCGATCAGCGCCTGCTGCTGGGCAGACTTGCACGGCGTGTTTAGAATGCTTTCCCGGACGACCGGAAGCCCGCGCACCCCACTCGACAGTTGAAACCCGTATTGGCCCAGGATTACCAGGAGAAGAATCGCTGTCACGGCGGCGCGGAGGCGGGCGGGCGTCTTGGACGTAACGAGGAACGATGGGAAAATCGCCACCGCCGGAAGCATCTCGATGCCGTACCGAAGATTGTAGTAGGTGTTCGGAAACAGCGTGGGAACGTAGAGTGCCACGGCCGCGTGCGCCATGGACTCCACGTAAAAAACAAACGGAACCAGGAACAGCAGCGCTGCCGAGCGACGCGCCCGCTCGCGCGCCTCAAGCACCCAAACCACGAAGCCGAGTACGGCCAATTCCAGCAGCCACGGGCCGATGACCAGCGCGAGGTCGGCAAGATAATAGCGCGCGGAGATCCGCAGGCTTCCATCGGTCGGGTAATGGAAGCCGGTGGTCGCGATCTGGTGCGCGTAGATAGACTGCGCTGAGAACGGGCCGTTGTAGAACTCCAGCGGATTCCCGAACCGGACCGCGTTGTGAATCAGCCAGAGAAGCGGCCCTGCGCTGGCAATGAGAGAAAAAATAATGGCGTGGCGGAGCCGGTCTTTGATGGGCTCACGCCGGGCGAAGAACACGAACAGCGCCGCGAAGGGCAGCAGAAACCAGCCGTCGTACCGCGCGAGCGTCCCGGAAAACGCCGCCACGGCCGCTCCGAGGAGCGCGCGCGTGGCGCCGCTTTCGCGGTATCGAAAAAGGCCGTAGACCGTCAGCACCGCCAGCAGAAGAGTCAGCGGCTCGGTGAGCGGCGTCGAGGCCAGGTACATCATGCTGGGGCAAAGCAAAAACGCGGCCAGCGCTACCCAGGCAGAAGCGCGGCTGCGATTCATTTCGAGCGCCAGACGGTAAATGAACCACGCCGCCACGGCGAACGCGGCCTCCGAAACCAGGCTGCCGCCCAGGCCGCTCCGCCAGAGGAAGTCGTTCACGGCCAGCGGCGCCACCAGCAGGTGATAGAGCGGCAGCCACACGGTGCCGATTTCCGCGTAACCCGGGGTAAGTGAGTCCAGGAGGCGGCGCGCGCCTTCCATGTGCGCGATGCCGTCGCCGTAAAGGTTCGTCAGGCCGCGCGAATAGAAAAGGTAGAGAGTGAGGGCCGCGGCGGCGACGATGACGAAGCACGCGGCAAGGCTGTGCCGAAGGCCAGAACGGGCGGCGTATTGAGTTCCCGGCGTGGATTCGGGAACGGGCTCAGACATCAAAATGGGTGAGGCTCTTGAATTCGCGAAAGCGCGTTTCAATTTCCGGGCGCGTGAGCCGCGCCGTGCGCCGGAGGCCGAAATCTTCCACCGCGAAGCTGGCCATGACCGACCCGTAGACCATGGCGCGGCGCAGATTCCGTTCAGACAGGTCGCCGGTCTGCGCCAGGTGGCCCATGAACCCGCCGGCAAAGCTGTCCCCTGCCCCGGTCGGGTCGTAAACGTCTTCGAGCGGATAAGCCGGAACGGAAAAGATCGAGTTGCCGTGGAACGAAATCACGCCGTACTCGCCGCGCTTTACGATCACCACGTTGGGACCAAGCTTCTGGACCGCTTGGGCGGCCTTGCGCAGGTTGTGGCAACCGGCAAGCATGCGCGTTTCGGTTTCGTTGATGGTGACCATGTGCACGTTCGCCAGCGTTTCGTTCAGCTCCTCCGGCGTACCTTTGATCCAGAAATTCATCGTATCCATCGCCACCAGCCGCGCCTCGGGAAGCTGGCGCCGCACGCCAAGCTGAAGCTTGGGATGAATATTGGCGAGGAACAGAAAATCGCAGTCGCGGTACGCGGCAGGAATCTTGGGCGAGAATTGTTCGAAAACGTTGAGCTGCGTGTCGAGCGTCCGTGCTTCGTTCATATCGCCCGAATATTCCGCGGCCCAGCGAAATGACTTGCCAGCGACACGTTCGAGCCCCGCCGTGTCAATGCCGCGGTCGTGGAAAACCTTCAGTTGCTCGTCGCCGAAATCATCGCCGACGACCGCCACGACTTTCACCGACGTGAAATAGCTCGCGGTCACGGAGAAATGCGTTGCCGCGCCGCCCAGGATGTGTTTGGCCTCGCCGCGGGGGGTGCGCAGAGAATCGAAAGCCACGGAGCCGACGACCAGAAGTGACAAGCGGGTGAACCTCCCGTGCGGTTTTGAGTTGAATAAAGTTCCCGGCTATTTCAAGTACTTCCCCACCAGCAGCGACAGCTTCTTGCGCGCGCGCGGCGAAATCTTTTTTCGGTCGGTCAGGATAGCATGGGCGAGGGCCGAGCCGCACTTGCACAAGCGCTCGCGGGGAACAACGCCCACCGCGGCGCGGATAATCTTCTGTGCATTTTCAGCGTTCTTGTTCAGATACTCGACCACTTGCGTAACCGTCACCGCGTCGTGCTCGGGGTGCCAGCAATCGTAATCGGTGACCATGGCCAGCGTGGCGTAGCAGATTTCCGCCTCACGCGCCAGCTTGGCTTCCTGCAGGTTGGTCATGCCGATGACGTCCATGCCCCAGGAGCGGTACAGGTCCGATTCGGCCTTGGTCGAAAATGCCGGCCCTTCCATGCATAGGTAAGTTCCGCCGTCATGGCAACGCACCTGGCTGGCCTCACACGCCGCGTGCAGTGCATTGACCACCGTGGGACAAACCGGGTCGGCAAAGCTGATATGCGCCACCAGGCCGTCGCCGAAAAAAGTAGAGACTCGATGACGCGTGCGGTCAAGAAACTGGGATGGCAGCAACATGTCCAGCGGGCGCAGGTCTTCGCGCAACGAGCCGACGGCGCTGGCGGAAATAATGCGCTCCACACCCAGCTTCTTCATTCCGTAAATATTGGCGCGAAAGTTGATCTCGGTCGGCATCAGCAAGTGGCCGCGCCCATGGCGCGCCAAGAACGCGACCTTCCGTCCTTCCAGCACGCCCAGAATATAGGCGTCCGAGGGCTTGCCGAAAGGCGTCGCCACGCGCACTTCGCGAACGCGCTCGATCCCCGCCATCTTGTAGAGTCCGCTGCCCCCGATAATGCCAATTTCAGCCTGTGCCACGCTAGTTAATCTCCTTCTTCAATTGATTTGGTCACTCCGATTCCGCCGCAGGCCGCGCCACGATCCGCCCGTCCTTTTCGGCCAGCCGCACGCAGGGTTCGGTCACGTCGTGCGGGAAAATCACCAGGGCATTCTCTGCGGCCAGGCGCGGAAGCACGCGATGCCTGTTTTCGAGCGTCTCGAGCGGATACAGATCGAAACTCATCACCCACGGATACGGCAAATGCGCCTGCGTGGGAACGAGGTCCGAAATGAAGTACGCCTGCGCCCCTTCCGATTCCACCCGCACGCACTGCATGTGGCGCGTGTGGCCAGGCACCACTTCCACTTTGATTCCGGGAACGATCTTGGTTCCGCCGTCCAACTGCTCGGTCTGCTTCGCGGCCGGTGCGAAAAAATCCTCAATGTAGCTTGCCCGGTCGCGTTCGCTCGGCTGGAAGGCGTGCTCCCATTCGCCCCGCTGCACGAAATACTTCGCGCGAGGGAAAGTGGGAACCAGCTTGCCGCCTTCGCGCCGGACGTTCCAGCCACAATGGTCAAAGTGCAAGTGCGTATTGATGACGATATGAATATCGTCGGGCGCGAGGCCGTGTTTTTTCAAATCGTCAACGAGCGTGGCCGGGCGCGCGACCGCGTAGATGTCGGCGAATTTCGCGTCGTACTTGTCGCCGATTCCGGTTTCGATGAGGACGTTTTGCTTTCCCGTGCGCACCAGCAGGCAACTCAATCCCAGGCGCACGCGGTTACGTGCGTCGGCGGGAAGCCGCTTCTCCCATAGTACCTTGGGGACGACGCCGAACATCTGCCCGCCGTCCAGGGCGAAGGTGCCGTCGGAAAGGATTTCCAGTTCAAAGGCGCCGAGTTTCATTTTTCCTCTACCAGTTCGATGAGCACCCCGGAAGTCGTGCGAGGGTCGAGGAAAGCAATGTGTTCTCCTCCCGCTCCGATTCGCGGTTTACGGTCAATCGCGCGAATTCCACTCGCCTCGAGTTCCGAAATCGCTTTGGCGATATCCAGAACGGTCATCGTCAAATGATGAATCCCTTGGCCGCGCCTCGCCAGAAAGCGGCCAACGGGCGAATCGGAAGTCGTAGCTTCGAGCAGCTCAATGCGCGAGCCCTCCAACTCAAACACGGCCACGCGAACCTGCTGCTCTTCCACCGTTTCTTCGGACCGTGGCGCACGGCCAAGAAGCTTCGAGAAAACTGGAACCGCCGAGGCGAGCGATTCAACCGCAATGCCGACGTGGTGAATCTTCATTGGCTCATCCGAAATCAGTGCCGGGATTTGCTGACCGCTGTATCGCGTGGCGCAGTCCCCGCGACCAGCTCCTCGACCAGGGAGTGGGGGTCGCGCCGTCGGGCGAGTACCTCGCCCACGAGCGCGTCGAGCTCCTTTCCCTGTAGGCGCTGGCGCGCCACCTTCTCGAATAGTTCCTGCCGAAGAAGGTCAAGGATCCGGGCACGGCATTGTTCGCGCCGGCGCGCTTCGCGGACGCCCTTTCCACCGAAAACGCGAAACTCTTCTAGCTTTCCGCGCAGGGCGGCGATGCCCTCGCCTTTCGTGGCCACGGTGCGCACGATCGGCGGCTGCCAGCCGTCGCGAGGCGTGCTGATGGCCAGCATGGACGTGATCTCCTGCTCGATGCGGTCGGCGCCGGGCTGATCCGCCTTGTTGATCACGAACAGATCAGCGATTTCCATCACGCCGGCCTTGAAGGTTTGAACGTCGTCGCCCATCCCGGGAACCAGCAGGAGGACGGTCGCTTCCGCCAAGCGCGCCACTTCCACTTCGTCCTGGCCGACGCCGACCGTTTCGATGATCACGACACCGCAACCCGCGGCATCGAGAATCGAAACCGCATCGTGTGCCGCCGGCGCCAGACCTCCCAGTTGTCCGCGCGTCGCCATGCTGCGGATGTAAACACCTTCGTCGGTCGCAAGGCGCTGCATCCGGATGCGGTCGCCCAGAATGGCGCCCCCCGAAAAGGGGCTGGTGGGGTCCACGGCGATGATTCCCACCCGCGTGCCGCCGGCGCGATATTCGGCAGCGAGTTTTTCAACCAGCGTGCTCTTCCCCGCCCCGGGTGAGCCCGTGACGCCGATGACAAACGCGCCGCCGGTTTTGGAGAAGACGCGCTTCAGCAACTCGCGTCCCGCCGGCTCGCCCTTCTCAATGGCCGAGATGGCGCGGGCGATGGCGCGCCGGTCGCCCGACAGGATTTTCTCCGCCCATTCCTGTTTCGCATGCATCATGAAAAAGAAGGAAGACGATCAGAGCGGTCCCAGCAGCTCGCGAGCAATGACCAACCGCTGGATTTCGCTGGTGCCTTCGCCGATCGCGCACAACTTGACGTCGCGGTAAAATTTCTCCACCGGGTAGTCTTTGGTGAATCCATAGCCGCCGTGGATTTGCACCGATTCATTCGCGGCGCGGAAGGCCGCTTCGGACGCGTAGAGCTTGGCCATGCATGCCTCAAGCTTGAAAGGACGGTCGCAGTCGGCCAGCGTCGCTGCCCGATAAGTGAGAAGGCGCGCCGCGTTGATTTCCGTCGCCATGTCCGCAAGCTTCCAGCCGATGGCCTGAAAAGCCCCGATAGGCTTGCCAAACTGCTTCCGCTCTCTCGCGTAGGCAAGCGACGCCTCGTACGCGCCTTGAGCTATTCCAACTGCGATGGCGGCGACGCCGATACGCCCCTTGTCGAGAATCTTCAGGCAATCCACGAAGCCCTCGCCAGGTTTTCCCAGGCAATTCTCCATGGGAATTCGGCAATCTTCGAAGATCAGCTCGGCCGTGTCGCTGGCGCGGAGGCCCAATTTGTTTTCTTTCTTCCCCGCGCGAAAGCCGGGCGTCCCTTTCTCGACGATGAAAGCTGAAATTCCGTGCTTGCCGGCGATCTTCTCGGTCACCGCCATGACGACGCAGGTGTCGGCATAGTGGCCGTTGGTCGCGAACGATTTGACACCGTTCAGGACCCAGGTGTCGCCTTCCGCCCGCGCCGCGGTGCGGGCCGCCCCGGCGTCGCTGCCGGCGCCGGGCTCGGTCAAACTCCAGCAGCCAATCTTCTCGCCGCGCGCGAGCGGCGCCAGATATTTGCGCTTTTGCTCTTCGTTGCCGGATTGATGAATGTGGCCGGCGCAAAGCGTGTTATGGGCGGAAACGATCAGCGCCACTGACGCATCCACTCGAGCCAGTTCTTCCAGGATTGCGACATACTCCACATGGCCAAGACCAGCGCCGCCGTATTCTTCAGGAATCACGACGCCCATGAAGCCCAGCGGAGCGAGTTTTGCAAGTGCTTCTTGCGGAAAATGCTGCGCCTCGTCCCATTCCATTACATGAGGCCGAATTTCTTGTTCGGAAAAATCCCGAGCGGTCTTTTGGATTTCCTTTTGTTCTTCCGTCAGCTCAAAATCCAGATGCCACCCCCACGTCTTGCGCTGATTTGAGCGGAACCAGAATCTCTCAGGCGGGCGTGCTCCTGTGACTTTTCAAAAACAGCATGCCTCACATTCCCGATTTTACTATATCACAATCATCGTTCGCGGGCCGCGATGCGCAAGTTGGCCCGGTGTGAATGCGCCTATGCTAAGATTCCAATAGGTGAAGAAAGGCGATTCTCTTCGCGAAACCGGCGCCTTGCTGGGGCTGTGCGTGATTGCGTCTGCGACCTCCTTCGCCGTCCCACGCGGGCGCGAAAAGGAGCGACCCACCGTCGCCTCCGTTGACGTCAGGGTCCGGCACGCGGGCTGCAAGGTAGACCTCGACGACTCGACCGTGGGAGAAACAGGCGCGGAGGGCGTTTTGTTGCTCGCCGCCGTCGAGCCGGGCGATCACTACATCCACGTGGATTGTCCGGGGCAGCCGGAAGAAGCCTTTTTTGTATCGCTCGCCGCCGGCCAAAGCTCGGTGGTCAAGCCTGAAATGGCGATTTCCGGCAATACCCCTGCGAAGGCTTCGCCCTTGGAAGAGGCTCAGCGGAGGATCAAGCTGACCCGTGCCGTGCAGCAGGCGGTGCGGCTGCGCGCACGCGGTGACCTGGACCAGGCAGTGCGCCTTCTGCGCGAGGCCTCACGGCTCGACCCTGAAAATTCCGATTTGCACCGCGAGTTGGGCATCACGTTTCTTCTCGGGAAAGACTGGGCAAGGGCGCGCGTGGAGATGCTCGAAGCCATCCGTCACGACCCGCAAGATGCGGACGCCCACAACGGCCTCGGATACGCCCTCGATAAAATGGGGGACCTGGACGGCGCAGTGAAGGAATTTCGAATCGCCACTCGTCTCGACCCCGGTGATGCGTCGTACAATCAGCACTATCTTGAGGCGCTCGGCAAAATTGCGGCCCGCGATGCTGAACAGAAGGAAAAGCGCAAATAGAGGGTGAACCCCCTGCGGGGGGCCGCGGCCCGAACAGCCGAGCCTGGGATGGCCGCTCAGACCGCTATGCTTTTCTGCTGTATCTTCAGGATCTCGCGCAGGACTCTTAGGGCGCGTTCGCAGTCCGCACGGTCCACGTCGCAGTGAGTCACCATCCGCATGGTCGTTGGCGAAGAGCCGTTGGCCAGCACGCCTCGCGCGGCAAGCCGCTTGGAAATCTCGAACGACGTAAGCCCTGTCGCCGAAACTTCCAGGAACAGAATGTTGCTCTGTACCTTGGCAGGATCGATGTTGATGCCCGGAATTTCGTGGAGTTCCTCGGCAAGGAATCGGGCGTTTTCGTGATCAACGTGCAGACGCTTGGGACTTTCCTCCAGCGCCACCAGTCCCGCCGCCGCCAGGACTCCTGCTTGGCGCATGCCGCCGCCCAGCATTTTCCGAACCAGCCGTGCGTCCTCGATGAAGGCCTTGCTGCCCACGAGCATGGAACCGACCGGCGCGCCCAGCCCCTTGGAAAGGCAAAACATCACGGAGTCGTAATTGCGCGTCAAATCCACTACCGATGTCGCGGTTGCCACTGCGGCGTTGAAGATTCGCGCGCCGTCGAGATGAATGGGAAGGCCGGCGGCATGCGTGCGCTGGCAAATGTCGTTGAGGACTTTCGGGGGATAAACCGAGCCGCCCGCCAGATTGGAGGTGTTCTCAATTTCGACCAGCCCGGTTCGCGGCCGATGATCACTGCGGGGGCGAATCTGCGGCGCGATCAGGTCCCAGGTCAGGATTCCGTCTTCGGCGCGGATGGTTCGCGGCAGACAGCCCGAAAATGCCGACATCATTGCCATTTCGAAATTGACGATGTGCGAGCGCTCTTCGCAAATCACTTCCTGCCCGTGGTGGGTGTGCACCTTGATGGCGGTCTGATTGCCCATGGTGCCGGAGGGTACAAAGAGCGCGGCTTGACGCTGGAAAATTTCCGCTGCGCGTTCCTGCAGACGGTTCACGGTGGGATCTTCGCGATAAACATCGTCTCCGACCTCGGCCTCGGCCATGGCGCGACGCATCGCGGGCGTGGGACGCGTGACCGTATCGCTTCGCAAATCAATAATTGGCTCACTCATATAGTTCCCAAGCTCCAATGATTAGAGAATCGGCATTTATTCTACCGCACGGCAGCCCTGGCCGTGTACATCGCATTGCGTGCGGCTAGTCCGCCAGGAATTGCTGGAAAATCTCGTTGGAGACTAGATAAGCACGAGGCGCCAGGCTGACGCGCTCCCGGTGGTGTTCCAGCAAACCCTCTCCGGCCAGATTCGAAATCGTCGTCTCCCAGAGTCCTACGGCCTCGGTTCCCCACTGCCGACGCGCCAGGTCAAGGTCAACGCCCTCTATCTGGCGCAGGCCGAGGAAGAAGAACTCCTCCAGCAGCTCCTTGGTTGTGAGCGAACGGAATTCGGCGATGGGCGATTGCTTCCTGTCAAGCAATTCCACGTAGCGCTCGGAAGATACTACGTTAGCCCACCTGTGTACGCCGTCGAACGAGTGCGCGCCCGCGCCGATACCGAAGTAAGGCGCCAGTTGCCAATATTTCCTGTTGTGACGCGACTCAAAGCCCGGCAGCGCGAAATTGGAGATCTCGTACTGGATGTATCCGGCATCCGAGAGCGTGGAGCGCGCGGATTCGTAGGCTTCCGCCATGAAGTCTTCGCCCGGAACTTCGATGGCGTGATAGCGGCGGCCGTGCTCCAGCACTTCGCTGCCGAGCCGGCTTTTGGCGTCAATTTCGAAAAGGTAAATCGAAAGGTGTTCGGGGCGGAGCGACAAGGCCGCGCGCAAGCTTGCTTGCCACGAAGTAACGGTCTGGAAAGGCAACCCGGCAATCAAATCCAGGCTGACATTGTTGAATCCGACTTTCCGAGCCGATTCCACCAGCGCAAAGGTTTCAGATGCCGAATGAAGGCGCCCGACGGCTTTGAGTTCGCGGTCCTCGAACGATTGCGCGCCGATGCTGAGGCGGTTGATACCCAGAACGCGCGCCCGGCGCAGGAATTCGTCGTCGGCCGATCCGGGCGTTGTTTCAAGCGTGAATTCCGCGCCGTCGGTGACGCTGAAGCGAAGCCGCAGGCGCTCCACGATCTCGCATAGCAAATCCGGGCCAAGAATCGTGGGAGTTCCACCGCCGATATACAGGGTGTCTATGCGAGCTGACGCGAGCAGCGTTTCAATTCTCTGTGGCGCGTAGATTCCCGGCAGGCGCTCGATCTCCTGGCACACCGCGCGGGCATAAGCAGCAAGGACATCGGGCCGGTCCACGCGCGAGCTGAAATTGCAGAAGCTGCACTTGGAAGCGCAGAACGGGATTTGAACGTACAGGCCGGCCGGTTCCATGGCGAAGATTGACCGCGTCTCAGGCGAACTCTCAGTCCGGAACGATTTTGATTCGGACCGCGCGCCGCCGCGGCCCATCGAACTCGCAGAGGAAAACGCCCTGCCACGTCCCGAGAATCATGCGACCGTTCTGGACCAACAGCGTTTTCGAAGGGCCGATCAGCGCGGATTTCAGGTGTGCGTCGCAGTTGCCGTCGTTGTGGGCGTAATCGTCGCTCTGGGGCGCCAGGCGCCGCAGGAAATTGTCGAAATCCTTGTGCAAGGCCGGATCGGCATTTTCGTTGATCAGGATCGCGGCCGTTGTGTGCGGTGTGAACACCGCGCATAGCCCGTCGCGGATTCCCGACTCGGCGATCAGGCGTTCGATCTGGCCGGTGATATCCCTGAATTCCACGCGTGAGCGGGTTTGCACCTCGATTGCGTGCAGGCGCGCGGCGATTTTCCCCGCCGAAGATTCCTTCCCGGTTTCCGATGCCATCGTTGCTCCTCGCGAGCGGATTTAGCCGCCGTGCATTTGAGCCCTGGTGGCTCGCAAGCTCTGCGATTGATTATATCAGACGCGCTTCGCCCGCTTGCGCTCAAGCGGTTGAGTCCACTGTCGTGGATGGGAGTGCGCGCCGGGGCAAGCGCGGCCCGTGCGGCGATGAATCAGTAAACCAGGATCTGATGATCGGAGGTGTTGGTGCGCGTCTGTTCCAAGAGCCGGTCGAGGAGTTGGTACCCAGCACGTCCCAAAAAATAAACGCCGCTCACTTCGCGCTCCTGCAAATCCTTATGCGGCGCAAGGAAGCGCAGCAGAGATTCTTCGTGCCGGGCCAGCAATTCTGACTTCTGGAGCGCGGCGCGGCTGATTTTCCCCCGCAGCTTCTCCATCTGGTATTTCATTTTTTCCTCGGCGTGCTGCAGCGAGTCGACCAAGGTGGAATCGAGCGCTTCAATTTCCCGGCGCAGCCGCTCGAACAGCACGGCGAGTTCGCTCTCGCTTTGGTCGAAGCGCTCAGACCATCCCTGCGCGCCGCCTTCCGAGAAGCCCGCCGCGGCGATTTTGCGACTCAGGTGGTCCCTGCCCTGCCAGACGTCTTCAATGGTGACCTGATATTTTTCCATCAGGCGATGGACACGGCGGTCCACCAGCGTGAACGCGGCTCGCGGGAGAATCACGGGCATGGGGCGGTCCATCGCCTTGTAAAGAACCTGCGCTTGTCCAAAATACGCGAGCTCGGAAGGTCCGGCGACGTAAGCCACAGTCGGGAGGAGCGAATCCTGGACGACGGGCCGCAGCAAGACATTGGGAGAAAGGTCCAGCGGATTCTGCTCAGCAGTCGCCCGCAATTCCGCCAAGGAGATCGAGTCTGCGTCGTCAACCAGATATTGTCCGTTGCGCTGATGGATGGGCAAGCGGCTTCCCTCCCGTGTGAGGAAAAGCAGGGTGGAATCGTCGGTCACGTGCACCTGAGCGTGGTGGCCGGAGCGCACGAGTTCGGCCCAGCGCTCCAAAAGCCGGCGGCGCAAATCCTGCGCGTGGGTGAGGGCATGTTCATAGACGGGCTTCGCAAGCTTGTGAATTTCCACGTCGAGTGGGTCGAGCAGAATCACTCCCCACCGGCTGAAGAGCTTCGCCATGAATCGCCCGAAGGCCTGGCCCCACGTCGCGCCGGGAACATAACACTCGCGAAGATCGATCATCAGCCGCGCGCGAGGGTCACCCGCCGGCAGCAGTGACTCGAGCTTTTCCAGAGTCGGGATGAACGCGGCAGATAGCTGTACCACACCGACCGAGGAACGCTCGGCCGGCCGCACACCCGCATCCCGCAGCGCGACCAGGTTGTATTCGTCGTCGAACACCGCCGCTTGCGCTACTTCTTCCAAATCGTGGTCCTCGGTGGCAAGCCAGAAGACCGGGACGGCGCGCGTACCTTGATCGTTCAAGGAACGCGCCATGCGCACGGCGGTCAGCGCCTTGTACAGCGTAAAGACGGGGCCGGTCAGCAAACCGACTTGCTGCCCCGTAACCACCGCCACGGTTCCCGGCTCGCCGAGAAGCCGGATGTTCTCAAACGTCGGCTCGCCGGAACCGAAGGATTGGTTCTGCCGGGTCAGAACAGACGCCAGTTGGCGCCGAGAGTCGTCAGAGATCGCGATTTTTCCGGCCACGGACTGATGGCTGGCGGGTTCGAAGGGTGCCCCGCTGTAAAAATGCGAAACACGATCGAAGTGGTAGAGGTAATCCGTCAGCAGCGCGCTCGACTTGGGCACGCGAGTATACGGGATGCAGGTACAGCCCATAGAGGTTTCATCCTACACTGTCCGCGAAATCCTCACAACGTTGGACACCCCATCGGGTGCCGCCCCGCGGCGAAAGTTACTCGGGATTTAGATGTCGAGGCCAGGGGAAAGTTTCACAGCGCCAGGCCCTCGCGCGCTTCCCGCAACGCCGACTGGATCACGCGTCGGGCGGCTGGATTCACCGGCAGGAGCGGCGGCCGCGGGTTGCCGCCCGCGTAGCCGCACATATCCAGCGCCGCCTTGATGCCGGACACGCCGTACGGTGTGTTGATTCTCTGCACGAGGGGCATCAAACGTTGCTGCAAGTCGCCCGCGAGTTTCATTTGCCCGCGGCTGAAAGCCTCGTAAAGACCGAGGCAAATCTGAGGCACATAATTCGACTGGCCCAAGATGCCTCCCGCCGACCCGGCCTTGAGCGCCTCCAGGATGATCTGCGCCGCGCCGGTCATGACGCGGAACTCTTGCGGGACGGCGCGAAGCACCGACTTCAGGTACTGGAGATCGCCGGAGCTTTCCTTCAGCCCGATGATGTTCGGGTGGCGAGCGAGCGTTGCAAGGGCGCGCGACTCCATGCGAACGCCGGTGAAGGGCGGAATGTTGTAAATGATCACCGGGCGCCGTAGCTGGTCCGCGAGCGACCGGTAGTGGGCGATCAATGTCTCACTCGTCATCCGCGACTTGAAATAGTTCGGTGTGAGAATCAGCACTGCATCCGCGCCGCGCTCGATGGCTTCGCGGCTGACGCGGATGGTCTCGCGCGTGCTTTCGAAGCCCGCGCCGACAATTAGAAGCTCGGGTGGATGAATAATGGGGCGCGCCAATTCCACCAGCCGCAGGCGCTCTGCTGGAGCCAGATACGGCATCTCGCCCGTCGAACCGGAAACTACCACACCGCCCAGTCCGACGCCCGCATACTTGCGAAGGTTTTCCTTGAATCGTTTCTCGTCAATGTCGCCTCGCCGGTTGAAAGGGGTGACGACCGGTGCAAAAATCCCGCGCAGGTTGGCGATGATTTGTTTTCGGGTTATGGGCATGGTTGCGATCACTCTCCTTCACGATTGGCTGCGGGCGACAGCCGAGGGCTCCGGCCCGGGAGATTGCATTCCGTGCAATTCCTGCAAGCTCGCCACGCGGACGCCGTGTTCTTTCTGAGCGCGAATACCGTTGACGGCCGCCGTCGCAGCGGAGAGCGTAGTGATACAGGTCAGCCCGCGCTGGATCGCGGCGCGGCGAATGGCCTTTTCATCGAACTTGGAGGAACGCCCGAGTGGCGTATTGATCAGAAACGCGAGCGAACCGCTTTTGATCAGATCCACGACGTTCGGCCGGCCTTCGTTCACTTTGAACACCTTTTCTGCGCGCAGGCCCGCGGCGCGAAGCGTTTGCGCGGTTCCGCGCGTGGCGACGAGACCGAAACCCAACTGTGAGAGTGTGCGCGCAATGCCGGCCACGTTGGGCTTGTCTCGGTCGTTCACGGAGATGAAGACCTTTCCCGATGAAGGTATTCGCAATCCTGCTGCGAGCTGCGCCTTGGCGAAGGCCAGGCCAAAGGTCGCCGCTTCGCCCATCACTTCGCCGGTGGATTTCATCTCGGGCCCCAGGAGCGTGTCCACGCCGGGAAATTTCTGGAAAGGAAATACCGGCGATTTGACAAAGGCGTGGTGTACGGGCAGCTCAACCGCGAGATTGAACTCGCTCAGCTTCTGTCCCACCATCAATCGCGCCGCGATTTTGGCCAGCGGGACGCCGGTCGCCTTGCTGACGTAGGGCACGGTCCGGGAGGCGCGCGGATTCACTTCCAGAACGTAAACCATTCCGTTCTGAATGGCATATTGAGCGTTCATCAGCCCGACCACGTTCAATTGCAGCGCCAGCGTGCGCGTGTAGTCGCGAAGGAGCTTGCGCTGCGCTTCGGGGATTTGTTGGGATGGAAGCACGCAGGAACTGTCGCCGGAATGGATCCCAGCCTCCTCGATGTGCTCCATGATGCCAGCCACCACGACGTCGGTGCCGTCCGCCAGGCAATCCACGTCCACTTCGGTGGCGTTCTCTAGGAAACGATCCACTAGGATCGGCAACGCGCCCTGCAACTCCTCCACGCGCGCGGCGTATTCACGCAGTGACGCCTCGTCGTAAGCAATGACCATGGCGCGCCCACCCAGCACATAGGAGGGGCGCACCAGGACGGGATAGCCGATGCGGCCTGCGACGGCGAGCGCCTCGTCCACGTTCATCGCCGTGCCGTTTTCCGGTTGCGGAATTTTCAGGCGCGCGAGCAGCTGTCCAAACTGTTTCCGGTCCTCCGCCAGGTGAATGGACTCGGGCGACGTCCCGATGATCGGCACTCCCGCGGCCTTCAGCCGCCGCGCCAGCGTCAGGGGCGTCTGGCCGCCGAACTGCACAATGAGGCCGTAAGGCTTCTCCGTGTCCACGATGGCCATCACGTCTTCAAAGGTGAGAGGCTCGAAGTAAAGGCGGTCCGACGTGTCGTAGTCGGTCGAGACCGTCTCCGGATTGCAGTTCACCATGATGGTCTCGTAGCCGGCATCCTTGAGCGCGTAGGAGGCGTGCACGCAGCAGTAATCGAATTCGATGCCCTGACCAATGCGGTTGGGTCCGCTGCCCAGGATCATAACTTTCTTGCGCTGTGTCGGTTCGGATTCGTCTTCACTTTCATATGTTGAGTAGAGATACGGCGTGAAGGATTCGAATTCCGCTGCGCAGGTATCCACGCGCTTGAAGACGGGGCGAACCCCGGTTTCCTGCCGGCGGGCGTAAACCTGCTCTTCCTCGGCGCCCCAGATTTCCCCCAGGTGGGCGTCGGAAAGGCCGAAGCGCTTGGCCTCGCGGAGCACGGGCGCGGGGACGGAGGCCGCGTCGAAGCGCTTCAGCTCGCCCTGCATTTCGATGATCTGCTCAAGCTGATCCAGAAACCACGGATCAATGTGGGTGATCTCTTCCAGCGATTCAACGCTGTATCCGGCTTCGAAGGCGAACAGCAAATCCCAGAGGCGCTGCGGGTGAGGCACCGCCAGGCGACTGAGCAATTCGGCAGGGTCCGCGGGCGGCTTGGGGGTCTTGCGGCCGGTTTCGAGCGAACGCATGCCTTTCAGCAGCGCTTCCTTGAACGTCCGGCCGATGGCCATCACTTCGCCCACCGATTTCATCTGCGTGCCCAGCGTGTGATCGGACTCCGGAAATTTTTCCTGCGCCCACTTGGGAATCTTGGCCACCACGTAATCAATGGTTGGCTCGAAGCAGGAAGGGGTCTTCTGTGTGATGTCGTTGGGAATTTCGTCCAGCCGGTAGCCCACGGCGAGCCGCGCGGCAATCTTGGCGATGGGGAATCCCGTGGCCTTCGAGGCCAGCGCCGAGCTGCGCGAAACGCGCGGGTTCATTTCGATCACCACCATGCGGCCCGAGCGCGGGTCTACGGCAAACTGAATGTTCGAGCCGCCGGTTTCGACGCCCACGGCGCGGATCACCGCGAAGGCGGCATCGCGCATGGTCTGGTATTCCTTATCGGTGAGGGTTTGCACGGGCGCGACGGTGATCGAATCTCCCGTATGAACGCCCATGGGATCGAAGTTTTCGATCGAGCAGACGACCACGGCGTTGTCCGCGTTGTCGCGCATAACCTCCAGCTCGAATTCTTTCCAGCCGAGGACGGATTCTTCCACCAGAACCTCGTGCACCGGGCTCAGCTCCAACCCCCAGCGAACCGCTTCCTCAAAATCTTCGCGGTTATACGAGGTGCCGGAACCGGTGCCGCCCAGCGTAAAGGACGGACGAATGATGAGCGGGAATCCGAGTTGATCGGCAGCCTTGAGCGCCGCTTCGATGTTGTTGACAAGTACGCTGCGCGCCACGTCCAGCCCGATCTTGGTCATCGCGTCCTTAAACCACAGGCGGTCTTCCGCCATTTTGATGGCGTTGAGCGACGCGCCGATCAGCTGCACGTTGTAGCGGTCGAGAATGCCCTTCTCCGCCAGCTCCACCGCGAGGTTCAGCGCCGTTTGGCCGCCCACGGTCGGCAGCACCGCGTCGGGGCGCTCGTGCGCGAGAATCGCGTCCAGGTAGTCGGCCGTCAGCGGCTCGATGTACGTGCGGTCGGCAAACTCGGGATCGGTCATGATGGTGGCCGGATTCGAATTCACCAGCACGACTTCGTAGCCTTCGGCGCGCAGCGCCTTGCACGCCTGCGTGCCCGAATAATCGAACTCGCACGCCTGGCCGATCACGATCGGCCCCGAGCCGATGATCAGGATTTTCTTGATGTCAGTGCGCTTGGGCATTTAATAAATTATGAATAATGAGTTCTGAATTATGAAACTGAGCCGTCTACCCAACGAGCGCCGGCCTTGAGCGTCGCAACCGCCAGCCTCCAGTTGTTGTCAATCAAGCCTTCTTGAACTCCTCCATCAAGCTTACAAAGTTGCCGAACAAGTACGCCGAGTCGTGCGGCCCGGGGGACGCTTCGGGATGATATTGCACGCTGAAGAGCGGCAAGGTTCGATGCCGCAAACCTTCCAGGGTATCGTCGTTCAAATTGCGGTGGGTCAGGACGACCTCGCTCGCCTTGAGCGAATCCGGGTCCACGGCGAAGCCGTGATTTTGCGCGGTGATTTCCACCTTGTTGGTTTCCAGATTCAGCACGGGATGATTTCCGCCGTGGTGACCGAACTTGAGCTTGTACGTTTTCCCGCCCAGCGCCAGACCGATAATCTGGTGGCCAAGGCAAATTCCGAAAATCGGCACGCGCCCCATCAGGCCGCGCACCGTCCGCACCGCGTAGTCCACCGGCTCGGGATCACCGGGGCCGTTCGAAAGGAACACGCCATCGGGCTTGAGGGCGAGGACGTCCTTCGCGGCAGTCCGCGCGGGCACGACCGTGACGCTGCACCCAGCGTCCACCAGCTTGCGCAGGATATTCTGCTTGATCCCGAAATCGTAGGCCACCACGTGAAAGCGAGGCGGCTGCTTTTCTCCGGCTGGTCCCTGCGAGATGTTCTTTGAAGGTTCGTTCCAATCGTACCGTGTGGGCGTCGTGACGACGCTCGCGAGGTCGAGTCCCACCATGCTGGGCGAAGCCTTGGCTTTGGCGACGAGGCTCGACGCGTCCAAATCAACGGTTGAGAGAACGCCGCGCATGGCGCCGTGTTTTCGCAGGTGCAGCACCAGCGCCCGCGTGTCAATGTCGGAAATGATGGGAACGCCGAAATCCGCCAGATAATCGGAGGCTTCCTCGACCGACCGCCAGTTCGACGCGAGTTGGCTCAGTTCGCGCACTACCAAACCCTCGGCGTAGGGCCGCGGAGATTCGCTGTCCAGAGGATTGGTGCCGTAGTTGCCGATATGCGGGTAAGTGAGGGTAACGATCTGGCCGGCGTAGGAAGGGTCGGTCAGGATTTCCTGGTAACCGGTAATGGAGGTGTTGAAAACGATTTCGCCAAAGCGTTCGGCGGACGCGCCGTGGCCGCGTCCCCGTAAAACCCTGCCGTCTTCTAGGGCGAGAACCGCCTCCATATCCATTTAGCCAGTCTAGCACCGCCGGCCACGCACTTTGGGCAGACAACCGGCCTAGCGGAGAGAGCCGAATTGGCCGAACGGCCAATAGATAAATACAGCCTTGCCATAAATATCGCTGCGGCCGATGGCTCCCCACTCGCGACTGTCATTCGAGGAGTCGCGGTGGTCGCCGAGCACGTAATATTGATTGGACGCGAGCGTGATGCTCGGAAAACTCTCGTGATCCCAGAAGGCGGCGGGAACGTACGGCTCCTGAAGCTCATGGCCGTTGATGTACACGCGCCCGTCGCGGACCTGCACGGTTTCGCCCGGAAGACCGATGACACGTTTGATGTAGGATTTTGAAGGGTCCAGCGGAAAACGGAACACCACGATGTCGCCGCGGCGGATGGGCTCGAAACGATAGACGAATTTGTTGATGAAAATCCGCTCGTGATTCGTGAGGCGAGGCATCATGCTGGTGCCTTCCACCTGCACGGGCTGATAAAAAAAGATGATGAAGATGAAAGCCAGCAGGAGAGAGAGGATCAGGTCGCGCAGCCAATAGCGCGTCTCGAAAAACCCGCCCCGGCGGTTTGCCGCGGATAAGCTTTCGCCGCCTTGAGTGCTGTAGCTTTTGCCCGCTTGCATAGCCTCGATGAACTTCATTTTATACCATAATTCACCGACCTTGCCAATTGCTCCGCACGGCGGTAGTCATTCAGTCTTCGCTGGCGCGGCGGCGTCAGGTCGCCCTCGGCAGAGCGATAGGACGGCACCGCTCGAGGTCTGATAGAATGACCGGCGAGGGAAATTCAAGTGATTTCAAAAAAGTACGCGCTCATCATTCCGGCGTTGAACGAAGCGGAGGCGATTGGCGAACTGCTGCGGCAGATCCCGCGCGCCCTCTTCGCGCAAATCATCGTGGTGGACAACGGCAGCGCGGACGGAACCGCGACGGTGGCGCGCGAAGCCGGGGCCGAAGTCGTCTCCGAGCCCCGCCGCGGCTACGGTGGTGCCTGCCTGGCAGGCATCGCCGCGCTCCGGCCGGGCACGAGCGCGGTGGTGTTCATGGACGCCGACCTTTCCGACGACCCGATGGATTTGACGCGCTTGGTGCGCCGGTTCGAGAACGATGCGCTCGACCTTGCCATCGGATCGCGCGTGCTCGGCAGCTCCGAGCCCGGTTCGCTCACACCGCTGCAACGCTTCGGCAACTGGCTTACGACGGCACTGATTCGGTCCATCTGGAAGGTTTCGTTCACCGATCTCGGCCCGCTGCGCATAATCGGCTGCGAAACCCTTGAGCGCCTTCGCTTGCGCGACCCCAATTTCGGCTGGAACGTGGAAATGCAGGCCAAGGCGGCACGCCTGCGGCTAAGGATCGCTGAAATCCCCGTCCAATATCGCAAGCGACGCTTCGGGAAATCCAAGATCTCCGGGACGATCACGGGCAGCGTGCGGGCCGGCGCCAAAATCCTCTGGACCGTCTATCGCTGCTGGCGGAGCGACCTTCAAGAGGACGAAGCACCTACGCCCCTTCGTGCTTGATCTGGTCAGGCTCCTCCCTTCCAGTTCTTTCTTGCAGCGTGGTCAATTTCGGGGCATCTGCAGTTGCAATTCAATCTGAGTTGCGGTAAAAGGCTGCACTACTCCGGACCGCGATCCATCGGTCACGCCCACGACAGGAGGCAGGACATTCGCCCACCAAGATTATTGACTTTTCTGACAGCGGCATGGTTTGCCGGAAGCCTTTTCTGCGCTCGCGCCCAGGAGCCGCCTCAACCGGACAACGGTGCGGTCAAGTCCTTGGCCGAATCTCCGCGGAAAACCGAGGGCAAGCCATGGTGGGCGCTGGAGCGGCGGATCACCCTCGGTTTTCAGGTTTCCTACGGGCTCGAGAACGACATCCCGCACAACATCTCGCATGTGAACATGATTATCTTCGCGCCGCAGATCGGCTACGCGGTCTGGGATTCGCCGCACTCGCGCCTTCCCATGAACCGCTTCGAAATCCTCAGCGAAGGCCTCGTGGGCAGCGCCTTCCATCCCGGCGGGTACCTGTTGGGCGAAACTCTGATGTTCCGTTTCGGTTTCAAGCCGGTCCATGGGTTGATCCCGTTTTTTGACGCCGGCAGCGCGGCGCTCCACACGACACTCGATAACAAGGCGCCGGAAATTTCCGGTCACACCCAGTTCCTCTCGCAGGGCGGGTTCGGCGTCGAGCGCTTCGTGCGGCCGGGTCGTGCCATCGTCTTTGAATACCGCTACTTCCACATGTCGAACGCCGGCATCCAGCAGCCCAACCACGGGTTCAACGGCAGCATGGCCAGCATCGGATTCCGCTGGCTGCTGCGCGCACGCCACGGC
>OFHG01000256.1_pt1 | contig 22926 bp, 21 predicted proteins | sample 1521931 | NCBI WGS metagenome assembly OFHG01 (sample SAMEA2468438, study PRJEB22500) | soil metagenome | biome: Glassland; feature: Farmland; material: Clay | place: Australia | collected 2013-01-31 | depth 0.55 m
CCAGGAGCTCGTCGATGCCGCGCAGGTGCAGGTGCGGCCGTCGCGCGGGCGGTCGGTGGTCGTACGCGTCGCCCCCGGCGAGCCCGGTCTGCACGGCGATCGCCAGGGCACGGCCGCGGTGCGCCATCGGGACCTCGAGCAGCGGGTCGTCGCCGACGACCGCGATCCGGGAGGCCGGCACGCGCAGCCGCGCGGCGGCCGCGCGCAGCGCGGCGAGCGACGGCTTGCCGGTGATCGTCAGCCGGCAGCCGGTGACCGACCTGATCATCGCGGAGATCGCCCGTGACGTGCCGAGCGCCCGCCCGCCCGCGGCGGGCGGGACCCCCGCGAACACCACGGTCACCTACGCGATCGCCGTGCTCCAGCCCGTCGTCCTGTCGGCCACGTTCCACAACAGCGGCACGACCGCGGCGCTGAACGTGACCGTGAGCTGGTACGTGGACAAGGCCCTCGTGGGCACGAGCACGATCGCGCAGATCGCGGCGAACAGCGACGCGACGGTGACGTTCGACTACCTGCCCGCGGGCCTGTCCGCGGGGCCGCACACGGTGATGGTCACCGCGGACCTGGACCATGACGGCGTGATCAACCAGGCGCGGGGCGAGGTCGCCACGTCGACCCTGTTCTACAACCAGGCCGTGCCGCCGGCGCCGGGGTGGATCATCCTGGTCGGCCTCGCCGTGTTCCTCCCCGTGTTGCTCGGCATGGTCGCGCTCCGCCGCCGGGGACAGCGCTGATCACGCGGGCTCGAGGATCCAGACGTCCGCGTGGTTGCGGAGGAGCATCCCGAGCTTCGTCCTCGAGATCCCCGCACGGGCCAGGAGGCCCTCCAGGCGCTCCTCGGGGGGCATGATGACCTGCCCGTCGAGCCAGGCCGTGGCCACGGTCTCGTACCCGACGCCCTTGCCACCGACCTTGATCCGGGCCGCGGCGGCCTCTCGGAACGTGTGGAGGACGATGTGCACGGACGTCACCGCGGTCGGCCGCACGTTCGCGTTGTAGTACTCGGCCACCTGGCGGTGGACGGGCGCGAAGGAGCCGACCCGCTTCGCGTACTCGCGCCAGCCGCGGTCGAAGGGCGATCGGGCGGTGGTCATGCAGCGCTCCGTCACCGGGGCCACGTCCTCGAAGGTCGCGAGGATGGACTGGCCGGAGACGAGGGCGCCCAGGAACTCGGGCCAGGACGCGTACTCCTCCCGCGGCATCGTGTTCGCGAGGTTCTTCGACAGGCTGACGAGGTAGTTGTTCAGGCCGGGGACGCCGACCTTGGTCGCCAGGTCCTCGAGGAAGAGGGCGGTCGCGATCTCGATGAAGGGGTTGCACTCCGGCATCCGCGTCTCCGCCGGCATCAGCGGCCCCCCTTGAGGCGCGCGCCGCGCATGACGAGCGCGTAGACGCACTCGTAGTTCCGGAGGAGGGCGCGGACGTGTTCCTCGTTGATGTTGATCATGACCACGTTCTTGGAGGAGATCTTCGTCTCCCCGCTCCAGCCCCGGGTGGCCAGGAGGTACGAGAGGAGCGGGTTCCCGGAGACGGTCACGTTCTTGGCGATCTCCTCGCGGAAGCGCTCGTGGAAGACGCAGAAGTTGCAGACGGCGATGTCGTGGACGTTCGCGTTGTACTCCTCCATGACCGTGGCGTCGGCGGGGCTCATGCGGCCGACCGCGTAGCGCGTGCGGAAGATCGTCGGGACGTAGCAGCACTGCTTCATCGCGTAGAGGTAGCCGACGACGTCGCCGTCGACGTCCGTGATGGCCATGTCCGTGAGGGGCGTGACGTCGCCCTCGATGCTGAACGCGGTCCGCCCCTCGCGCACGGCGACGTTGAAGGACGTCCAGCCGAGGTAGGCCTCCTTCCCCATGCGGGACGCCAGGGCGTCCCCGACGCGCTGCCAGAACTCGACGACGCCGTCGGCTCCGGCCTTCTCGATCATGTCCTCGATCAGCGAGGCGAGGGCGACGTCCAGCATGGTCACGCGTCTCCGGTCATGGGATCACACGAACGACGAGAGCACTCCGTGGAGGTAGGTCGACCATTCCTTCTCCGCCCGGTCCGCGACGGAGTCCCCGCGGATCGCGCGGAGCTTCTCCACGACGAGCGCGAGGAAGCGGTCCCAGTGGTCCCGCGTCATGTACGCGGGCGAGGTGCCCACCTCGTTGTACGCGAGGGTCAGGGTCTCCTCCAGCGGTCCGGGGCCGATGAGGGACCCGAGCCGCTGGCGGAAGAAGGTCTCGATCTCCTTGTTCTTCTTGTACTCCTTCGTCTCCCCGAACTTCTGGACGAAGAGGAGCCGCGTGAGCCGCCTGAGCTCCGCGGCCACGGCCTCGTCGTAGGACGCCAGGACCTCCGGCGTCACGGGCCGTTCCTCGAAGAGATGGCGGACGACGATCGCCGTCTTGACGACGTTGGAGAGGACGCCCTGCATCTTCGTGATCTCCACGGGCTTCGTCGTCAGGAAGACGAGGAAGGCGCGGTCGCCCACGCCCGCGATGACGATCGTCCCGGCCTCGAACTGCTCCACGGACATCATCATGTTCTGGCCGCTGAGCTGGTTGCAGATGTGGGCCAGGTTCCCCTTCAGGAGGTTCAGGAGGCGGTACTCGCGTGGGTTGAGCTCGTTGGGGATGGACGACGCGAAGATGCGCCCGTCCACGCCGAGGAACATGGCGATGTCGAGCTCGTTCTCCTCGCGGCAGCGGCCGAGCTCCGTCTCGAGCAGGAGCTTGAGGTGGCCGACCGTCGCGGCCTCCATGACCTTGTCGACCTTGCCGGCGTAGGGCATCTAGGCGCTCCGCTTGAGCCCGTAGGAGTTGAAGAGGATCTGGAGGGTCTCCTCGGGGGAGTAGTCGTAGTCCCAGTTCTTCTCCATGAGGCGGATGCGGTCGAGGACGCGCGCGGGGGCCTTGAGCGCCTGCGCGGTCTTGAGGGCCTCCTCGAAGGTCTTCGCGTGGGAGCGCGTCGTCTCCTCGGCCATCACGACCGGGCTCGTGCGGACGACGATCCCGACGCCGCGGGCGAAGAGGTACGGATACACGCCCTCCCCGTGGTGGACGCCTCGCATCTTCAGGATCTTGAGGGTGCGGTTGAACGCGCCGCCGATCGGGTAGTACTCCAGGTGCACGGCACCGTCGGAGAGGTAGATGGGCAGGAGGACGTCCTCGCCGATCGTCTCGCCCGGCCGGGAGTGCTCCTCGACCGTGCAGAGGACGACGCCGAGCTCCTTGAGAGTGTAGAAGAGTTTCCCGATGAGTTCGCGCTGCTCGAGCTTGTCGTCGGTCGCCCAGATCACCGGCGTCATGGGGTCGATCACGACGCGCGTGGGGATGTTGTAGTCCGCGCGCGCCTTGACGAGCTGGGGCAGCTGCTCCTCGATCATCTTCTTGAAGTTCTTGCCCTTGAGATGGATGAAGAAGAGGCTCTTCTCGTAGTACTTGCGAAGGTCGAAGCCCATGAGTTCCGCCTCGCGCATGATCTGCTCCGGGGGCTCCTCGAGGGTCACGTACAGGGCCTGTTCGCCCTGCTCGATGCCTTCCATGAGGAACTGGACCGCGAAGGTCGACTTGCCCGTGCCGCTCGAGCCCAGGAGGACGACGGTCGACCTGGGGTAGAAACCGCCTTCGATCAGGTCGTCGAGTCCCGGGATGCCGCTCGCCACTTTCTCCGTTTCCGCCATGATGCTCCCCCCGGGGCCCCGGATCCGCATGCGCGGGCGGGCGGGGTGCCTGGTCGAGGTTGCGGCGAACGATGCGGGGTCCTTTTAAAAAGCGCTCCGACCTGGAAATCGCGCCTGAGAATCTACCGGGGACGCATCGCGGCTCAGAGCTTGCCCTTCAGGGAGTCCAGCTTCTTCTCCAGCTCGTGGCTCCTCGCCGCGACCGCGAGCTCCCCGCGGGTCTTCTCGATCAGGCTCCGCGCGACGTCCTGCTTCCGCTTGAGGGCCACGAGGGCCGTCGGGTAGTCGAACCGCATGAGGGAATCGAGGATCCGCTCCATCCGCTCCAGCGTCGCGGAAGCGCCCGCGACGTCGCCCGCGCGCAGCGCCGTGAGGGCGAAGCGCCGGAGCTCGCCGACGACGTCGCCGAGGCCGAGGAGGTACGCCGTGTCCGTGACGCCGCACTCCTTTGGGGAGGGCAGCGGTTCGGTCTCGAGGATCGCGTGGACGAGGAAGGACTCGCAGGCCTCCTGCATCGCGTTCTCGACGAAGCCGGCGTGGAAGAGATCCGGGTGGCCGTCCAGGAGGCTCCGGAGCTTGAAGACCTCCTCGCGGGTCTCCTGGAGCACGCCGGCGGAGTCCTCGCCGCGGTGCATGCCCTGGATCGCGCTGCCTGCGAGGCGCGCGATGGTCCGGGAGGACTTGATGGCGAGCTCGCGGACCTCGTCCTTCTCGTCGAGGCGCGACTCGATCTCCGAGATGACGTCGTCCAGGTTCTTCACGCCGCGGCCATGAGGGTTCCCGTTATTTGAGGGTTGGGTCATGGCCGGTCGAACGCCGAGACCGGCATCCGCCCGTGCGGCATCCGGGGCCGGGGAACCGCATGGAAGAGAGCCAGGGGTTCGCGAAGGTCCTCGGACACCGGATGTTCTACCGGTCCTTCGGCACCGCGTCGAAGGGCACCGTCCTCTGCCTCCGTGGCGGGCCGGGGGCGAGCCACGAGTACCTCCTGCCCATCGCAGACCTCGCCCCGTTCGGGTACCGCGTCGTGCTCATCGACCAGCTCGGCTGCGGCCGCTCCGAGCGGCCGCGGGGCACGAGGCTCTACACGATCGAGCACAACGTCGAGGAGGTCGAGGGGGTGCGCCGCGCCTTGGGCCTGGGCCGCGTCCACCTCTTCGGCTCCAGCTACGGCGGCGCGCTCGTCCTTGCAACGGCTCTCAAGTACCCGCGGAGCCTCCGGAGCCTGGTCGTTGCCAGCGGCCTTGCGAGCACGCCGCTCACCGTGCGCGAGATGTGGCGCCTCATCGATCGCATGCCGCCCGATCTGCGGCGGACAATCCACGAATGCAACGCGAAGGGGGACTTCCAGGACCCGAGGTACCTCAAGGCCGTCGACGTGTTCTACCGGACCCACCTCTGCCGTCTCCCTGTGTGGCCGCATGAGGTCGTCCAGACCCTGGAAAACACCGGACTCGTCTACCAAGTGATGAACGGGCCGAACGAGTTCACGATCACGGAGACGATCCGCGACTGGGATGTGACCGACCGGCTGCCGCGGATCCGCCTGCCGACGCTCGTGACCGTCGGGAGGTACGACGAGGTCACGCCGCGGCTCGCGCGCGAGATCCACGGCGGCATCCGCGGGTCCAGACTCGTGGAGTTCCCGGAGAGCTCGCACATGGCGTTCTGGGAGGAGCGGCCGCACTACATCGAGGTCCTGCGGGACTTCCTGGACCGCGTGCGGTGAGGGCCCCCGCCGCTCAGGCCCCGCCCCGGATCCTCCGCATCTTCTCGACCTTGCGGTCCACGATGTCGGGCTTGCCGATGTCCCGCCGCGCGTAGTAGCTGCCGGCGACGAAGGCGAGGGCTTCCTCCGCCATGGCCTCCGCGCCGCCGAGGTCGTCGGCCACGCCCACGACCGCGAGCGACCGTGACGTGGTCGTGTACACCTTCCCGTCCCGCTCGTCCACCGCGGCGTAGTACAGGTGCGCGCCCGTGCCGCGGATGCTCTCCTCGTCGACCTTGAGCTGCTCCCCCGCCTTCGGGTGCGTGCCGTACCCCGGCGGCACGACGTACTTGCAGACCGTGGCCTTCTTCGCGAACCGCGCGCGGAGCGGGAGGCCGCCGCTCGCCATGCTGCTGCACAGGTCCACGAAGTTGTCCTCCAGGATCGGGAGGACGTTCATGGACTCCGGGTCCGCGAATCGGACGTTGTACTCGAGGAGCTTCGGCCCGTCCCTCGTCGCCATGAAGCCGCCGTAGAGGACGCCCTTGAACGGCGTGCCGCGGTCCGCCATGGCCTCGACCGTGCGGCGCATCGTCTCCAACGCCTGGTCGTAGTCGAGCCGCGTGACGAACGGCAGGAGGTGGTCCGCGTCGCTGTACGAGCCCATGCCGCCCGTGTTCGGCCCGCGGTCGCCCTCGTACGCGCGCTTGTGGTCCTGGGCGAGGGGGCAGGGCACGAGCCGCTTGCCGTCGCAGAGGGCCTGGAGGGAGAACTCCTCGCCCACGAGCTTCTCCTCCACGAGGAAGCGCGCCGCGCCGCCGATCCGCTTCTCGAGGATTTCGCGGCCGTAGGCGAGGGCGCCCTCCTTTGAGGAGAAATGGTCCCCCCAGACCTGCACGCCCTTGCCGCCCGTGAGGCCGAGGGGTTTGATCACGAACTCGAAGTTGCTGTCCAGGACGAACTCGGAGAAGGGCGCGTAGGAGTCGAAGGCCCAGTACGACGGGAGGCCGGGGATCCCGGCCGTCCGCATGAGGTCCCGCGTGAACTCCTTGTTCGTCTCGAGCTGGGCGGCGGCCTTCGTCGGCCCGACCGTCGGGACGCCGCGGGCCTCGAGGGCGTCGACGATGCCCTTCTCGAGCGGCGCCTCCGGACCGATGACGGCGAGCTCCGCCTTCTGGTCCTGCGCCCACCCGACGATCCGGTCGACGGCGTTCACGTCGCCCAGGAGGATGTCCTTCGCGGCGCGGCGGATCCCGGGGTTCTGGTTCGCCATCGCCGCCAGAATCTCCGCTCCGCTGCGGCGCAGCGCCTCGACGATCGCATGCTCCCGTCCTCCACCCCCGACGACGAGGACCCGCATGGACGGGAGAACGGGGGGCCGGCCTAAAGGGTTTCGCGGAACGTCATCCTCGGATTTGGGATTCAGACCGATAGGCTTTCCTCTTCCTCCGTTACACCCCCGGGGCCATGGCACAACCCTACGGAGGCGGAACTCCGGCCCAGGCACCCCCACCCGCGTACCCACCCGCGCCGGTCCGTCCGCCGCGAATCGGAATGGGCTCGATACTCGGGATCGCAGCGCTCGTCATCGCGGTGATCGCGCTGGTCGTCGCGGGCGTGTTCCCAGGGCCGGTCGGCCCGGCTGGGGCCGCGGGGCTGGACGGTGCGAACGGAGCGACCGGCGCAGCTGGCCCGCAGGGTCCCGCCGGCCCGGCCGGCGCGGGCACGCTCATGAACTACACGCAGGCCGACCCCTGGGCCTCGGGAGGACTCCCGCTCGTCGGATGCACGAACCTCCTGGTCCTCAACATCACGGTCCCCAGCGCGGGGACCGTCATCGTGACGCAGAGCGCCCACCTGTGGGTGGAGCACACGAGCGGGACCACGGACACCTGGATCGTGAACACGGCCATGACGACGAGCGCCTGCACCGACTCCAACACGAGCCTGCTCGCCTGGGACGGGGACATCCCGTCGGCGTGGCCCTCGGCCACCCTCGTGAACGAGGCCGGGTCGGTCGTGAACGCTTTCCCCGTGTCCGCCGCCGGGACGTACCGGTTCTATCTGAACGGGCAGATGGCAACCGGACAGAGCACGGGCGACCGGGTCTCCGAGGCCTCCCTGCTCGCCGTGTTCTACCCCGGCTGAAGGACGATGTCACGGTGAGCGGACGCCCGCTCACCGCCTTTCCCCTTCTTAGCCGCCCGCCGCCAAGGCCAGCTCCGCGGCGTGGACGGTGTTCGCGAGGAGCATCGCGATGGTCATGGGTCCGACGCCCCCGGGCACGGGCGTGATTGCCTTGGCCTTCTCCTTGACGGCCTCGAAGTCCACGTCCCCCACGGTGCGGTAGCCGCTCTTCTTCGTGGCGTCCGGAATCCGGTTCGTCGCGACATCGATCACGACGACGCCGTCCTTGACCATGTCCGCGTGGATGGTGTGGGGTGCGCCCATGGCCGCGACCAGGATGTCCGCGCGGCGCGTGTGGGCCGCGAGGTCCCGCGTCGCGCTGTGGACGACGGTCACCGTGGCGTTCGCCTTCGGCGCCTTCTGCATCAGGAGCGCGGCGAGCGGCTTGCCGACGATGTTGCTGCGCCCCGCGATGACGACGTCCTTCCCGGCGGGATCGTTCCCGCTGTGCATGAGGAGCTCGACGACCCCTGCGGGTGTCGCGGGGGCGAAGCGCGGGCTGCCGATGAGGACGAGCCCGACGTTCTCCGGGTGGAAGCAGTCCACGTCCTTCCGCGGGTCGACCGCGATGACGGCGGCCTCCGTCGAGATTTGGTGCGGGAGCGGCTGCTGGACGAGGATGCCGTGGACCTTCGGGTCCTGGTTCAGGCGCGCGATCTCCCGGAGGAGCACCTCCTCCGGCGTGTCCTTGGGCATCGTGATCGTCTGGTGCGCCATCCCCATCTCCTCGCACGCCTTGGCCTTCATCTTCACGTAGAGCTGCGACCCCGGGTTGTCCCCGACGAGGATCGCGGTGAGGCCCGGGTTCACGCCGCGGGACCGGAGCCGATCGAGGCGCCCCCGCAGCTCGCCCCGGATCTCGTCCGCCACGCGCTTGCCGTCGATGATGTCGCCCGTCGTGGAGCTCACCGCCGACGGAAACCCGGGAGGGCGTATGGACTTTGAGCATGGGTTCCCGTCACCTTGCCGCTCCTCGCGCGCGCGTTCGCACATGCTGGAATGTTATCTAGAGAGGCCTGGAAACGCACCCTTTCGGTGTCGGACACACCGGGATTGGCTATCACACGAGAGAACACTTAAGGCCCCTCCATGGATTCCGTCCTCTCCGGATGCACTCGAACGATTGGACGCGTGAGCTGACGGAGCGTCAGCGCGAGGTCCTGTCGATCGTCGTGGAGAACAAGGTCTACCGCAACCGCGACTCGCGGATCCCGGAGCTGGCCTCCCAGATGGGCATCGCCCCCGCCGCGGTGGCCAAGCATCTCCTCGAGATCGAGAAGAACGCCCTCCTCCTGGTCAGCGTCACGCCGTCCGAGCAGGGCAAGCGGATCTACGAGCGGCTCCAGTTCGAGCCGCGCCCCGAGCGGCAGACCTCCGAGGCCCTCGACGACCAGAAGCGGTTGATCCTGGCGTTCCTGCGGAACCATCCCGACGCGACCGCGAGCGAGGTCTCCGAGGAGCTCAGCCTCTCCGACTACACGACGATCAACGGGCTGCGGGTCCTCGGCGCCATCGCACTCGTCGTGAAGCAGCGGGGGCCCGCGCTCCACCGCGGCGTGCCCCCGTACGTGTACCGGCTCACGCCGCACGGCGCCGACGTGCTCGCGCGACACCGCTGAGCGGCCGGCGCAAGGCAGATATCGCGCCGCCCCCTTGGCTCGCGTCGACGTGCACGACGCCATCATCGTGGGTGCAGGGCCCGCCGGAGGCATGGCGGCGCGGCAGCTCGCCGCCGCGGGCTTCTCGACGCTCGTCCTGGAGAAGAAGCGGATCGTGGGCGAGCCCGTGCAGTGCGCGGAGGGCGTGAGCGCCTTCGGCCTCGAGTCGAACGGCCTCCGGCCGGGCGGCGCGTGGGTCGCCCAGCGCATCGACGGCGCCCGCTGCGTGGTCCCGAGCGGGAAGAGCTTCTTCATCACCCGCCTCCCCGGCTACGCCATCGACCGCGCGGCCTTCGACCGCTCGATCGTCGGGGGCGCGGTGGACGACGGGGCGGTCCTGCGGACCTCGACGCGGGTCACGGGCGTGGAGCGGCGGGACGGCGGCTGGAGGGTCCGCGCGGGCGACGAGACCTTCGACGCCCGAATCCTGATCGCCGCGGACGGGCCGACGAGCTTCCTCGCGAAGAGCCTCGGCCTCGTCCGGAGCCAGGAGCAGATCCGCGCGTACGAGTACCGCTTCCCGCGGGAGGCGGCCGAGGTCCCGGACCCGGACCGCTTCCTCCTGTACATCGGCGAGCGCTACGATGGCGGCTACGCGTGGATCTTCCCGAAGGGCGATGCGGTCAACGTGGGCGCGGGGGGGCACATCGACGCCCATGCGGCCGCGGCGGCCTTCTGCCGCGAGCACGGCATGGACCCTGGCCGGCGGGAGGCGGTCATCGCGGGGACCATCCCCTACCGCTATGACCTGACCGCGTACGCGGTCGCGGGCTTCGCCGTCGCCGGCGATGCGGCGGGGGGGACGAACCCCATGAACGGCGCCGGGGTCCACCCCGGGCTCTTCAGCGGGCGGATCGCGGGCGAGTTCGCCTGCGCGGCCCTGGAGAGAGAGGACCCGGGCTGGATGACCGGCTACGACCGTGTCCTCCGGAGTTCGCCTTTCCTCGACCCCATCCTGTGGTGGATGATCGAGCGCGTGAGGCGCTGGCCGGACCGGCTCATGGACGCCGTGGGCGAGGAGCTGGACGGACTCGACTGGAGGGCCGTCACCCTGCGCTTCGCCGCGTCCGTGCTGCCCAGGAAGCCGTGGCTCGCCCTCCACACGCGGGAGTTCCTGCGGATGGTGCGCGCGCTGGAGCTCTGCGAGCACTTCGGATGGTAGTGCCCGACGGGCCCGGGATATTCCGATCGGGATATTCTCTCCCGGGGACGCGCGACAGGCTCAAGTCCCGCGGGGGCCTTGCCGGGGGGAATGGCCGCGGAGCCCGCCGTCCGGTCGCAGCGCGCGGGGGGCCGCCTCGAACGCGTCCTCTCCACGGGCGGCTTCGCGGTGACCGCGGAGATCGCGCCCCCGGGCTCGGCGGACCCCATGGACGTGCGCCGGGTCGCGGCCCTGCTCCGCGACACGACGGACGCCTGCAACGTGACGGACTGCCAGAGGGCCATGGTGCGCATGTCCGCCCTCGCCGCGGCTGTGCTCGCGGCGCAGGAGGGCGTGGAGCCCGTCCTCCAGCTCGTGCTGCGGGACCGCAACCGGATCGCCCTCCAGGCCGACCTCCTCGGCGCCGCGGCCCTCGGCATCCGCAACATCCTCTGCCTCCGGGGCGACCCGCCGCACATCGGGAACGAGCGCGGTGCCGCCGGCGTCTACGACCTCTCGACGGAGGAGTTCCTCTCGACCGCGCGGGCGCTCCGGGACCAGGGGACCCTCCGAGGGGGCGACCGGGTTGACGTGCCGCCGCGGCTCTTCCTCGGCGCCACCGCGAACCCCTTCGCCGGATCGCCCGAGGAGTCGTTCGCGAACCTGCGCGGGAAGGTCACCGCCGGTGCGGACTTCATCCAGACCCAGGCCATCTACGACGTCGAGCGCTTCGAGGAGTGGATGCGCCTCGTCCGCAAGGAGTGGCTCCACGAGCACGTGCACATCCTGGCCGGCGTCATCCCGTTGCGGTCCGCGCGGATGGCCCGCTTCATGGCCGAGAAGGTCCCCGGCGTCGTCATCCCGCGGGACATCCTCCACCGGATGGGCGCCGCACCCGACCCGAGGGCCGAAGGGCTCGCGATCGCCCGGCGCACAATCGAGGCGCTCCGGTCCATCGAGGGCGTCCACGGCGTCCACATCATGGCCGTGAACTGGGAGGAGGCGGTGCCGGCCCTCGTCCGTGACGCGGGACTGGGACCGCGGCCGCGCGCCGCGGCGCCGTTCGGGTAGGCGGCATGCCGCGAGAGCGCAGGCTCTCAAGCTTTAAGGGGGAGCCCACCATTCCTACGTGGTAATAGCGATGGTTTCGCCTCGCTACGCGCTTCTCAGCCTTTCCGACAAGGAGGGATTGCTGGACTTCGCCCGGGGGCTGCACGAGCTCGGATTCGCGTTCTTCGCCTCCGAAGGCACGGCGAAGGCCCTGCGGGCCGCGGACCTGCCCGTGAAGACGGTCTCCGAGTACACGGGCCAGCCCGAGGGCCTCGGGGGCCGCGTGAAGACCCTCCACCCGAGGATCTTCGCTGGCATCCTCGCGCCCCGCGGCGACGAGCCCGAGCTCGCGGCCTGGGGCGCGGTGCCCCTCGACCTCGTCGTGGCGAACCTCTATCCCTTCGAGTCCGTCGTCGCGAAGCCGGACGTGGCGATGGCGGAGGCCATCGAGAACATCGACATCGGCGGTGTCTCGCTCATCCGCGCCGCGGCGAAGAACGCCTCGCGCGTCGGCGTCGTCGTGCGGCCGTCGCGGTACCCCGAGGTCCTGGATGCGTACCGCAAGGAAGGAGCCCTCCCGGCGAAGCTGCGCGAGGCGCTCGCCCTCGAGGCCTTCGAATACACGTCCCGCTACGACACGGCCATCTACAACTTCCTGTGGCGGCGCCAGGGCCAGGTCCTCCCGCCCTCCCTGCGTCTCGCCCTCGACAAGGCCGCGGACCTCCGGTACGGCGAGAACCCGTACCAGAGGGCCGCGTTCTACCGCGACCCGTACGCGCCCAAGCCGAACGTCGCCAGCCTCGAGCAGCTCCACGGGCGTGAGCTCAGCTACAACAACCTCGCGGACCTCGAGGCCGCCCTGCGGATCGCGTCCGAGTTCCAGGAGACCGCGGCGGTCGTCATCAAGCACGGCAACCCCTCGGGCGTGGCCCTGCGTGCCGCCCTGGCGGACGCGTACGCGGAGGCGCACGCCGCGGACGCCCGGTCCGCGTACGGCTGCGTCGTCGGCCTGAACCGCAAGGTCGACCTCGCGACCGCGAAGGCGATGAAGGGGCACTTCGTCGAGGCCATCGTCGCCCCCGACTACGACGAGGACGCGCTGGCGCGCCTCCGCACGCGGAAGAACATCCGGCTCGTCCGGACGAACCTCCCGCTGCGGCCGAACCCCGAGCTCGAGATGGTCAAGGTCTCCGGCGGCCTCCTGGTCCAGACCTCCCAGTACCCGGAGATCCGCCCGGAGACGTTCAAGACCGTCACGAAGAAGGCGGCGCCGCCGGAGGCCGCCGCGGACATCGTCTTCGGGATGCAGGTCTCCAAGTACGTGAAGTCGAACAGCATCGTCCTCGTGAAGGACCGCGCGACGGTCGGCATGGGCGCGGGGCAGATGAGCCGCGTGGACAGCGTCGTGCTGGCGTGCCTGAAGGCCGGGCCCCGCGCGCGCGGCTCCATCCTCGTGAGCGACGCGTTCTTCCCCTTCCGCGACGGCATCGACGAGGCGGCGAAGGGCGGCGTCTCGGTCATCGCCCAGCCCGGCGGCTCCATCCGCGACCAGGAGGCCATCGACGCCTGCGACGAGCACGGGATCGCGATGGTCTTCACGGGGATGCGGCTCTTCCGGCACTGAGGTGGCCCATGGCGCGCGTCCGCGTGGGGGTGCTCGCCTCGGGGAGGGGCACGGACTTCCAGAGCCTGGTGGACGCGCGCGACCGAGGCGAGCTCGACGTGGAGCTCGCGGTCCTCGTGTGCAACGTCCCGGGCGCCCCCGTCCTCGAGCGCGCGAAGCGAGCGGGCGTGCCGGCCGTCATCGTGGACCACCGGCCCTTCGGGAAGGACCGGGAGGGCTTCGAGCGCGAGGTCGTGAAGGTCCTGCGGGACCACCGCGTCGACCTCATCGTCTTCGCCGGATTCATGCGCATCGTGAGCCCGTACCTCGTGGGCGAGTTCCCGAACCGGATCATCAACATCCACCCGTCCCTCCTCCCCGCGTTCCCGGGCGCCCACGCCCACCGCGACGTCCTCGCCGCGGGTGCGAAGGTCTCCGGGTGCACGATCCACTTCGTCGACGCCTCGGTGGACGGGGGGCCGTTCATCCTCCAGAGGGCCGTTCCGGTGCTGGACGACGACACGGAGGAGAGCCTGGAGGCGCGCATCCTCGAGTGGGAGCACCGGCTGCTGCCCTTGGCCGTGCGGCTCTTCGCGGAGGGGCGGCTCCGGGTGGAGGGGAAGCGCGTCCGTGTCGACGGCCGCGGCCTCGACCTCCCGCCGTCCGCCTAGCCGAAGGCGTCGATCGCGGCCGCGAGCTCCTCCAGGGTGCGGATCTTCAGGTCGGGACGGACCTCGGCCGCCGCCCGGCCCTCCGCGCGGAGGAGCCAGTCCAGAGCCCGCGGGTCCTGCGGCCGGCGCACCGGCCGCTCGAGGAGAACGCCCCGGAGGCCCGCCCGCTGCGCCCCGTAGACGTCCTCGGCCAGGCCCTCGCCCACGTGCAGGACCCGGGCCGCGGGGACGTGCAGCCGGACGGCGGAGTCCGCGAACACGGCGGCCGCGGGGGTGCGGAGCCCCAGGTCCCTCGACGAGACCACGGCGTCGAACCACGGCCGCGCCCGTTCCTCCCAGGCCGGCGGGAGGGGCACGGGGAGGTCCAGGAGGAGCGCGGTCGAGAGCCCGGACTCCCGAAGGTAGTCGAGCGCGGGGAGGGCGTCGGGCTGCCATTCGAGGGCGGCGCCCAGGCGTTCCCCCATCGCAGCCTCGGACGCGCGGAGCGCCTCCGCAGGGAGGCCGGGGAGGAGCCCGGCCGCGGGGACCTCACGCTGGTCCTCCCACCGTGCCTTCGCACGGGAGGCGGCGTAGGCCGACCAGGTCTCGCCGGGGTCGCGGCCCCGGTCGCTCCCCGGGGCCTCCCGGAGGACGGACACGGCCGCCTGGCGCAGGGGGTCCGCGTCCACCGATCGGAGGACCGCGTCCCCGCTGAACGTCACCGCGCGCAGCTCGGAGACCCACATGGACACGCGGACGGGAGAGGCGTCCGTGGATTCAAGGTTGCCCGTCTGGCCTGGATGGGACGGGGACGGCACACGGTCCGGAAACGCGATCTTGAAAAAAGGGGAGGCCGTTGCCACAAGAGAAAAACAAGGGAACGGCCTCGTTGTGGAGGGATGCTTGTGATGGTTGTTACGTGGCTGGACGTATATCAAGATTTAGTCAGCAGGATTACGTACGCGTGCGGACGGCCCGTTGCTCCGTCGCCGCCGCGCGGCAGTTCACAACGTAAGCCTTATGGCGCAAGGGCGGGATGGAGCGCTCGGAGACAGCGATGAAGGGCGTCGGCAAGTTCGGCGAGGTGCTCGCGGGCGAGAAGGGCAAGGTCAGCTACGACGCCCTGGCCGAGCGGCTCGACAAAATCATCCATTCGGGCAGCCAGAAGAAGGCGATCACCGACTTCGTCTGCCGCGAGCTCCGGAAGATCCCGCATTACTCCTGGGTTGGAATCTACGAGGTGCAGGGGGGCGACCTCGTCCTGACCTCCTGGTCGGGGCCCAGCGCGACCCAGCACGTGCGGATTCCGGTGGGGCAGGGCATCTGCGGCGCGGCCGTCACCGCGAAGGACACGATCGTGGTCCCCGACGTGAACGCCGACCCGCGGTACCTGGCGTGTTTCCTCAACACCGCCTCCGAGATCGTCGTACCCGTCCTGAAGGGCGGGGAGGCCGTGGCTGAAATCGACATCGATTCGGACCAGCGAAACGCCTTCGCCGCGGGCGACCGTCGGTTCCTCGCCTCGGTGGCGGAAGAGCTGGCGACGCTCCTCTAGGGGAACCCAAACTGCGAGGCGGGGGGACCTCGCCGCGGCGCGGCCGATTCGAGGCTTGCGCCAAAAGGGGATTATATATGAGAGGCTTTGGGAGGACCTAAACCCGAGGAGGGTTAGCGTGGAGACTAACCCAGAACCAGCAACACAAGAGCCGACACCGCCATCCGCAGGCCCGGAAATCACGCCCCAAGCCCCGAAGGCGAAGGGGCGCCGGATGCTCTACGTCGGCATCGTCGTCGCGATCATTGTCATCGCGGCGGCTGCCGTCGCCGGCCTCTACTACACCGGGAGCGGAACGCTGTCGGTCGGGCTTGCCCAGTCGTCGGGCGTGGCCACCGAAGGCAATCTCACGGCCGCGGGGACACCCGTGACGTTAAGCGCAACGGTGACGCCCTCCGTGCTCCTGAGCGCAGGGGGACTCACCTGGAAATTCGGAGACCAGAACAACGCGACTTCTTCCGGGAACACGGTTTCGCACACCTACGCATACCCGGGTTCCTTCCTTGTCCTGGCCTCGACGGCGCTGAGCAACGGGAAGACCATCGACAACTCCGGGAACCTGTTCGGCATCCAGATCGTGCAGCCGAACGTCGCGAATCCGAGCCCGTTCGGAACGACCTCGTCCTACTCCATCATCGTCCTGAACACCACCGCGTCGAGCACGGGGGCGCCCGCGATCGCCACGGGCGGGACGGTTAAGGTCAGCGCGGACGTGCAGCAGTCCCCGAGCTTTGCGGAGTCGAACGGCGTCCTGCCCGACGTTGCAGCGCCGGTCCAGACGACGAACACGCAGAGCTTCCACCTCACGAACGGCACCTGGGAGAACTACACCTGGTCCAACTACACGTGGAGCAACCAGACGTGGAACCTCAACCAGGTCGTCCTGAACTGGGGAGACGGCTCGTCCCCCATCGTGAGCACGACGGGCCAGTTCACCGACGCACAGGAAACCCACGCCTACAGCAAGTCCGGGTTCTACGCTGCCACCGCCCAGACGACCACCCAGAACTACACCCAGACGGAATGGATGAACTACACGACCGTCACCTACAACGGGACTAGCGTTCCGGGAGGCTGGGCGAACAACACGACGATGAACTCGGATGTGTTCACGCCATCGGTGGGACTGAGCGGCGCTACAAACTCCGCCACGACCACCTACGGGCTCACCTTCGCGGTCGGCGCGTACTCGCTGCCGACGGTCACGGCCCACAACCCTGGGACCATCGTGAACATGGCGGCGGAAGTCGGCGGATACTTCAGCCTTGACCCCGCCATCGACTACGAGTCGGTCGGCTTCGAGGTCATCGACAACGTGTATGGGACCCTGCTCGCGTACAACGGGACCCAGACAGACTCGTTCATCCCGACGATCGCGGCCGGCCTGCCGACGTACAAGCCGGACTACCTCAACTACACGTTCACGATCCGGTCGGGCCTCAAGTTCTCGAACGGGGACCCGATCACGGCATGGGACGTGAAGTACTCCTACACGCGCACGATGCTGATGGACTCCGGCGCGCCGTTCCCGCCGGGCTGGATCTTCTCCCAGTTCACGGTGCCCGGGACCTTCGTGCCGACGTGGTCTCCGCCCAACTCCTACGGGATCGACCAGGCGATGTTCAACGCGATCAACAACGCGATCACGGTGGACAACTCGAGCAACACGGTGACGTTCCACCTCATCGTGCCCGCGCCTCCGCTCCTGTTCGACCAGGTCGTCGCGGACCCCCTGGGCGGAGCGATCATGGACCAGCAGTGGCTCGAGCAGTACGGCCCCGCTCTCCAGTGGACCCCGCAGGGCTTCACGGCCTACACGAACCTGAGCTTCGAGCCCAACTACATCAACGCGTGGCGCAACAGCGCGATGGGTTCCGGTCCCTACATGATCCAGTACGAGAACAACCCGTACTACGTCATCCTGGTCCCGAACCCGAACTACGTCCCGCGGCCGTACCTGCCCGCATCGCAGGTCCAGAAGGTCGTCCTGGAGTACGTCCAGAGCGATTCCACCCGTGAGCTCGCGCTTGCGTCGGGCAAGGCGGACATGGCCGGAATTCCCACCACCCACTGGGACGTCGTCGCCTCCCTCCAGTCGCAGAACCTGGTGAAGCCCGACTTCTTCGACACGTTGAACCTGTTCTGGTGGAACTTCAACTTCAACGTGTACTCACAGGGCGGCAAGAACATCTACGGGAACACCATCCCCGCGAACTTCTTCGTGGACATCAACATGAGGAAGGCATTCTTCTATGCCTTCAACTTCCAACAGTATATCTCGAACTTCCAGGGCAACCCCAAGTACGGGGTCAGCTTCGGAAGCGAGTACAACGGGATGATTCCCAACGGGATGATCGGCTACCAGAACCTGACGTCCTACAACCAGTTCGACATGGCCCTGGCGAAGAAGTACTTCTACCAGAGCTACTGGGCGCAGCACATCAACAACTCGGTGACGATCGCGATCAACGTGGAGGCCGCGGACTCCGTGGACCAGTCGGCCGCGCTGGCTTGGGCGCAGAACCTCGAGCAGCTCGACCCCGGCAAGATCACGATTAACGTGGTCCCCATCGGCTTCGCGCAAATCATCGGGAACAGCGTTGCCTGGCAGAACCCCATGGCCATCTACATGCTCGGCTGGTTGCCCGACTACCCGTTCCCGACGGACTACACGCTGCCCATGCTGTTCCCGAGCACGGGGGCACCCTACGTGACCTCAGACGCAAACGGTGGGACGTACCCGGACGCGAACAACCTGAACATCCCCTACTTCGCGAGCGACGCGAACGGCACGAACCAGGTCGCGAACCTGACCATCATGTACAACGCGATCAACGACAGCGTCGGCAAGGATGCGAACAACCAGGCGGCCATCATCCGCGACTCGCAGATCGCGAACACGATGTCGGCGAACCTAACCATCTACATCCCGATGTTCCAGCAGCGCTCGGCGGTCGTCCACCGCGTCTGGCTGCACGGGATCACCCTGGAAGCGAACCCTGTCCTCGGAGGCGCGGACTTCCTGTACAACCTCCTCTCGAAGGGCGGGTCCACCAGCACGTCGGCGGCCTCGTATGCGCCGTCCACGTTCGGCGGACTGTCCTACGTGGGGTCCGTTGCCGCGGCTCCCTTGGTCCTCCTGGGGGTCGCGGGATGGGACTGGGAGCGGCGCCGCAGGAGCCCCTGACGCGCGAGCCGGGAACCGAGCACAACACGGGCCCGTCGCGAGACGGGCCCATTTTCCGTTTTTGTCCAAGCGGGGGTTAGCACATTGCCGAGCCGACCGTCCAAGCGCGGGTCCGCGCATCGGCGGACCGGATTGACCCGGGACGGCCGCGCGGCCGTTAGGCACAATTCTTTAGGCCATCCGCGCATTCCGAGGGGATAGAGTCATGCGCATCCACATCTACATCATCCGGCGTCTTCTGATTCTTATCCCGACCCTTGTCGGAGTGACTCTGATCACTTTTGCGCTGACACATGCCCAGGGGCCCAACGCGGCGCTGCTCCCCTACTGCAACCCGAAGGCGGGGGCATGCGACATCAGCAACCCGCACTACGCGAGCTTGGTGGCCTACCTCCACCTGCTCGACCCGCTGCCCGTCCAGTACCTCTACTACCTCCTCGCCCTCCTCCAAGGAAACTGGGGCATGAGCGCAGCGCCTCCGCTGAACGGCGCCCCCGTCACCCAGTACATCATCGTCCTGGTCCCCTCGACTATCGAACTGGCCATCACGGCGACCATCCTGGCCCTCATCCTCGGAATCCCGACCGGGACGCTCTCCGCGATCAAGAAGGACAAGGTCCCGGACCACATCACGCGCGTCGTCGCCCTCTCCGGCTACTCGATCCCCGCCTTCTGGCTCGCCATCCTCCTCCAGATTTTCGCGAACAGCTTCCTCCCGGGCTGGCCGATCAGCGGGATGTACGACCCGCTCCTCATTACGCCGTCCTCCAGCCCCTGGGCCTATACGACCATCGGGGGCGTACCCCAGGTCTTCTCCAGCCCCACCCACTTCTTCCTCGTCGACGCCGCCCTGAACGCGGACTGGCCGATCTTCTGGGATGCGCTGCGCCACATCATCCTCCCCACGCTCACCTTAGCGTTTGGCGTCTTCGGGGTCATCCTGCGGATGGTCCGGTCCGGCATGGTGGATGCCATGAACCAGGACTACGTGCGGACAGCCTACGCGAAGGGGCTCCCGGAGGGCCTCGTGATCCGGAAGCACATCCGGAGGAACGCCCTCCTGCCCGTGACCACGGTCGTCGGCTTGCTCTTCGCCGGCCTGCTGGGCGGCGTCGTGCTCGTGGAGGACGTGTTCCAATGGCCCGGGATCGGCCTGTGGGCCACGGATGCCGTCCTGGGGTACGACTACGGCGGGGGGATGGGGACCACCTTGCTCTTCGCGCTGTTCCTGATGCTCGCCAACCTGGTGGTCGACGTGGTGTACGCCTATCTCGACCCGCGGATCAGCCTGTGAGGGACCGACATGGCCACCGCGACCGGGGATGCGCGGACCAAGAGCCCGTCCAAGGCCGGCCTGGAGGCGAACAGCGGGTGGCGCCGGCGGCTCGCGGAGATGAAGCTGAGCCTGCGCCTCCTCCTCAAGAGCCCCCTGGCGGTGGCCGGCTTGGCCATCGTCCTGTTCTACGTGTCCATCGTCCTGTACGTGCAGTTCTTCGTGCCGAACAACATGGTGATGACCCCCCACTTCAACGCCCAGGCGGCCGCCCCGTGCTGGTGGCCGGGGGCCAGCACGGCCTGTCCCGGCCCCGGCGGCTACCTGGGGTCGACATGGTCGGGCGTCCAGCTCGACGAGGCCATCCCGAAGGCCATCCGGGTGGACCTGATCTACTCGACCTTCGTGGTGCTCGTGGGCGCCGGGATCGGGACCATGATCGGCGTCTACTCCGCCTACAAGGGTGGGCTCTTCGACGAGGCCCTCATGCGCGTTACGGACGTCACGTACTCCATCCCGTTCCTCGTCTTCGCCATCGCCGTGGCCTTCGTGCTGGGCGGGGCGAGCTTCTTCATCCTGAACATCGTCCTCCTCATCCTCTGGTGGCCGCCGTACGCCCGGCTGGTCCGGTCCCAGGCCCTCTCGGTCAAGGAGCTGCGGTTCGTCGAGGCCGCGCGGGCGGCGGGGGCCTCGGACGGCCGGATCATGCTCCGCCATGTGCTCCCGAACACGCTCGCCCCCGTCTTCGTCCAGATCTCCCTGGACCTCGGCGTCGTGACCCAGATCTTCGCCGCGCTGGAGTTCATCGGGTTCGGGTCCGCGAGCCCCCTGCTACCGGAGCTCGGGAACCTCATCTCGAAAGGGCTCATTGTGGGCTTCCTCTTCAATCCCTGGACGGTCGTCATCCCCGGCGTGGTCCTCCTCATCTTCACGGTGGGCGTGAATCTCCTGGGCGACGGCCTCCGAGACGTGCTGGACCCGAGGCTGCGGAGGTAGAGTCGTGGAAACCCTCATGTCCGTGCGCAATCTCAAGACGGAGTTTCTGACCACGCGCGGGATCGTCCACGCCGTGGACGGCGTCGACCTCGACGTGGGAAAGGGGGAGGTGCTGGGCATCGTGGGGGAGAGCGGCTGCGGCAAGTCCGTCACGGCCCTCTCGCTCATGTACCTCATCCCGGAGCCTCCAGGGCTGATCACGGACGGGGAGATCTGGTTCGGCGAGACCAACCTCCTCGCTCGATCGGAGGGGGAGGTCCGTGTCCGGACCGTTCGGAAGAACCAGCTCAAGGTGAAACGCCGCGACTCCCTGCTGAAGCGCCACCGCGCGAGGATGAACAAGATCCGCGGCCGGGAGATGTCCATGATCTTCCAGGAGCCGATGTCCTCCCTGAACCCGGTCCTCCCGGTCGGGTACCAGGTGGCCGAGGTCCTCATGTACCAGCGCACGCGGGAGATCTGCGAGCGCCTGCTGTCCCACAAGGACCTCACCGAGGAGGACCTCGACCTCTTCCGCAAGGCGGTTGCCACCGCCGACGCGACGGAGCGGGACCAGGTCGCCACCGAGTTCTGCGTCCGGACGGGGATCGACCCCGACAAGATCGTCGCTCTGCTCGAGGCCTCGGGCCTCTCCCTGGAGGCCCGACTCCAGCGGGTTCAGCGCCTCGCCGAACGGAGGCACAACGGAAGCCGGTGGTTCCTGCGGTTCCTCATGCGGCTGAGCACGCTCGAAGAGGGGCACTTCGACCGGGAATGGCGGCGCCTCTCCCGCTACAGCCTGGGCAAGCCGGCCGCGACCCTGCTCGATCCCGCGACGAACCCCGATGCGGCGGACCTGCCCAAGTTGACGCGGATCTCCCCCGGCGAGGACGCGCTCCGTTTGACGTTCAGCGAAAACCCCGCCCGGGAGAGCACGCGCGCCGCGGTCGAGGGCATCCTGCGCAGGCACGCCACGATGCCGGACGGGATCATGTTCGCAGGGCTCCGAGAGGTCGCGCTGGCGGGCGGCGGCGTCGAGCTCCGCTTCCCGCCGCTGGGAGAGGGGGCGCTCCGGGGGGAGACCGAGTACCGCACCGCGTACCTCACGTACCGCTTGGTCCTGGGCCTGCCGATCATCCAGCGGCGCCTCATGAAGCCGATCGAGGCGGAGGCCCGGCGGCAGGTGCTGGACCTGCTCAAGCTCGTCCGCATCCCCGAGCCGACGAAGGTCTACTACGAGTACCCGCACGAGCTGAGCGGCGGCATGCAGCAGCGCGTGATGATCGCGATGGCCCTCGCCTGCGACCCGGCGCTGCTCATCGCGGACGAGCCGACGACGGCGCTCGACGTCACCACCCAGGCCCAGATCCTGAAGCTCGTCAAGGACCTCCGGTCCCGGGTCAACGCCGCCATCCTATACATCACCCATGACCTCGCGGTGATCGCGGAGATCAGCGACCGCGTGGCCGTCATGTACGCGGGGAAGATCGTCGAGGACGCCCCCGTGAACGAGCTGTTCGCCCACCCCATGCATCCCTACGCTCAGGGGCTGCTCGAGTCGATCGTCTCCATGGACAGCCGCCGGGTGGAGCCGGGCAAGGTGCTGCCCACGATCCCGGGGACCGTCCCGGACCTGCGGAACCCACCGTCGGGATGCCGTTTCCACCCCCGGTGCAAGTTCGCGTGGGAACGCTGCCGCGTGGAGGTCCCGCAGCTCGTGACCCGAGCCCCGCAGCACAAGGTCGCGTGCCACCTGTACGACCCGAAGGAGGCGGGGCAGCATGAACTCCAGCGCTGAGCCCGAGACCCTCCCCGGCGAGAAGCACGGTCGCGCCGAGAAGGGTGCGGCCCGCCCCCAGAACGACGTCCTCCTGGCCGCCGTGGGCCTGCAGAAGCACTTCCCCGTCAAGGGCGGGCTCCTCCAGCGGGCGCGGGCGAAGGTCCGCGCCGTGGACGGCGTGGATCTCACGATCGGGCGCGGCGAGACCCTCGCGCTCGTCGGGGAGAGCGGATGCGGGAAGACGACCCTGGGGCGTCTCCTCCTCCGGCTGATCGAGCCGACGGCGGGAGACATCCTGTTCAACGTCCCGAGTCAGGACCTCGACCGGCTCCGGGAGGCCCGTGCGGAGCCGACCGAGAATGACGGCTCGCCGTCGCACGACCGGGCGACCAAGGCGGTCCTCGACGCGTACAGCCTCAGCCGTCTTCGGATGCGCCGGATGAAGCCGTTCCGCCGTCACCTGCAGCCCGTGTTTCAGGACCCGTT
>OFHG01000257.1_pt1 | contig 22819 bp, 23 predicted proteins | sample 1521931 | NCBI WGS metagenome assembly OFHG01 (sample SAMEA2468438, study PRJEB22500) | soil metagenome | biome: Glassland; feature: Farmland; material: Clay | place: Australia | collected 2013-01-31 | depth 0.55 m
GGGCACGGCGCTGGGTTTTGTGGTATCAGCCCCGTCAGCAATGCGCGAGAAGAAAGAGGCGGCGGTCAAGGCGTAAAAATTCGCAAGATGCGGGGCGACAAGCGTGAGAAGCGGACCAGACAAGAAGGCGGTGAGAAATCACCGCCTTTTGTTCTTAATCTATAAAAGATGATATATTTTTTCGTCTCGCGCCTTTCTCCACTGTTTCATCTCAGAATAAGCATAGGTAACATATTGATACTTAATGTTTTTTATTTTTTCCGCTAGCGGCCGGCCCAATTCCTTAATTTTAGCCAGAGGTTTTACAAAAACGCTTGACAAAACTGATGAAATTGTTTATATTCGCCTTTCTTGAAAAAATTATTTAGACCAAGGCGGGCATTATGGGAACCTATTCGGCAAAACGAGAAGATATAAAAAGGAGCTGGCATGTGGTCGATGCGAACGGCAAGACCCTCGGCAGGCTGGCTTCGACTGTGGCGTCGGTGCTCAAAGGCAAGACCAAGCCTATCTACACCACCCATGTGGATACCGGCGATTTCGTAATAGTCGTGAACGCAGACAAGATTCACCTGACGGGCAAGAAGCTCGATAAAAAAACGTACTACAGTCATTCGGGATTTCCGGGCGGGCTCAAAGCCATCACCGCAGGCAAGCTGATAAGGACCAACCCCGAAGAGGTGATCAAGATGGCGGTGGAAGGCATGCTGCCGAAGACCAGACTGGGAAAACAGATGCTCTCCAAGCTCAAGGTGTATGCGGGAGAGCAGCATCCGCACGCAGCGCAGCAGCCTGCAGAAATGAAAGTTTAAAAATTTAAGATGAGCGGTAAGGAATACCTTGAGGAGGATTTGATGTCAGCGGCGACAGTTTCCAGATATTATGCAACCGGAAAAAGGAAGAATTCCATTGCACGGGTGTGGATGATGCCTGGCAGCGGTAAGGTTACCATTAACGAAAAGCCCATGGAGCAGTATTTCGGCAGGGATGTGCTCAAGATGATCATTCGCCAGCCTTTTGAGGTTACGGGGACGCTGGACAAGTTCGATGTTCTTGTGAGCGTGCTTGGCGGCGGCAACTCGGGTCAGGCCGGGGCCATCAGGCATGGAATTTCCAAGGCGCTCCTTGCCGTGGATGCCGAGTCCCGGAGCAAGCTGCGCAAGGAAGGACTCCTGACCCGCGATCCCAGAGCCAAAGAACGAAAAAAATACGGCCAGAAGGGCGCGCGGGCACGGTTCCAGTTCTCGAAGAGATAAGGGATCATATACCTATTATCTGGGCTCCATTGCGTTACAGATCCTGTTAAGACGAAGGGAAGGTAGAGATGCCTTCCCTTTTATTTTGCTTTCTGCCCCCAAGGTTGAGAGGGGGAGCGTAAACACCTGACATGAGTAATGCCAAGCTGAAAATAGCGATTGTCGGTTCGAGCGGTTATACCGGCGGCGAGCTCTATCGGATACTGCTACACCATCCGCTGGTTATGGTTACCGTCGTGACATCTGAGAAGTCGGCGGGCAAGCCTATCACCGATATATTCCCACACCTGGCGGGGCTCACCGACCTTGTCTGCGAGCCGCTCGATCCGGACAGCATTGCGAAAAAAGCGGACTTCATTTTTCTGGCGCTTCCCCATGTGACTGCGCAGGAGGCGGCATTCCGGTTTCACAAACTCGGCAAAAAAGTGGTGGATCTTTCTGCCGACTACCGGCTCACTGATCCCGCCCTGTATGAGCAGTGGTACGAACATTGTCACCAGTACCCGGATCTCCTCAAAATCGCTGTTTACGGCCTGCCCGAACTGCACCGGGACAAGATAAAACAGGCACCGCTCACCGCGAACCCCGGATGTTACCCAACGAGCGCAATCCTCGGACTTGCGCCGCTTCTCAAAAAAGGAATCGTAGACCCACAAAGCATTATTATCGATTCCAAATCCGGCGTGTCCGGCGCAGGCAGGAGCCCTTCGCTGGCGCACCACTATCCGGAAGTGAATGAAGGATTGATGGCATACAAGATCGGCACCCATCGTCATACTCCCGAGATCGAGCAGGAGTTATCATTTCTGACGGGAGGGAAGGTCACCGTTTCGTTTACGCCCCACCTCATCCCGATGAACCGGGGAATCCTGAGCACCTCATACGCACGGCTGGTGCACGAAGCGAATGCGGCCGAGCTCCACGCTCTTTACGACGAATTCTACAAGAAAGAGCCCTTTGTGCGGCTACTCCCGCCCGGTCGGTTCCCCAATGTGCGGAACGTGCGGGGGTCGAATTTCTGCGATATCGGCGTCTATGCCGACCAGCGCACGGGGCGCGCCGTCGTGATTACGGCTATCGACAATCTGGTAAAAGGGGCCTCGGGTCAGGCGGTCCAGAACATGAACCTGATGACGGGGTTTGAAGAAACCGAGGGGCTGAAATTCGCGGGACTGTTCCCGTGATAGTATCCAAATTACTACTGACAGGGGTAGAATAATGAGGATTCTGGACACAAGAAATTTTTCTGTGACGGGGTTTAAGGTCTGGGGCATCCACTGCGGTATTAAGAAGACCGATAAGAAAGACCTTGCTATCATCTCATCCGAGCGCGAGGCCGCGGTAGCGGGTGTTTTTACCAAGAACAGGGTGAAGGCTGCCAGTGTGCTTCTCGACTCAGCGCGTGTGAAATCAGGAAAAGGGCAGGTGATCGTTGCGAACAGCGGCTGCGCAAATGCCTGTACCGGCAAGCGCGGCATGGCCGATGCACGCGCAACTGCCGAGATCGCGGCGCTTGAGTTTGGCGTCAAGCCCGATGCGGTATACCTGGCATCAACGGGCGTGATCGGTGAGTTTTTACCGATGTCGAAAGTCGAGACGGGCATCAAGACCGCTGCGGGGCTTTTGTCCGCTACCGGCTGGGAGCAGGCGGCAGAGGCCATCATGACGACGGACATTTACCCGAAGCTCTCCGTCGTACAGGAAGAGATCGGCGGCAAGACCGTCACGCTCGCCGGGATAGCAAAGGGGTCGGGCATGATACACCCGAACCTTGCTACCATGCTTTGCTTTATTGTGACGGATGCTAATATCTCGGCGCCAATGCTCAAGAAGGCCCTGGTCGCGTCAGCGGAAAGGTCTTTCAACTGCATTACCGTTGACGGGGACACGAGCACGAACGATATGATTCTCTGCATGGCTAACGGGGCCGCAGGGAATAAAAAGCCCGGCGTAGGCAGTAAAGACGCCAAGAAGTTTCAGGCATGCCTGGATTCGGTAGCGCGCTCACTTGCCAAACAGGTAGTGCGTGACGGCGAGGGCGCTACGAAATTCGTCGAAATCGACGTGCGGAACGCAAAGAACCCCCTCGAGGCGAAACGCGCGGCCATGACTGTGGCCAAGTCCAGCCTCGTCAAAACCGCGCTCTTCGGCGAAGACGCCAACTGGGGCAGAATAATGGCGGCCCTCGGTTGCGCCGGCGTGGAGATGGACGAGTCAAGGACTGACATTTACTTCGGCAAGGCCAAGCTCGTAGAGAAAGGTCTTGGCCAGGGCAAGACCGCAGAGCGCGACGCCACGCTCGCCCTCAAGCAGAGGGAAGTGCAGATCGTCATCGATCTCCATAAGGGCAAGGGCAACGCTACGGTCTGGACCTGCGATATGTCCTGCGAATACATCAAGATCAATGCAGCCTATAGGAGCTGAAGACTCCTATTCCCGGTGTTTAAGCGTATTGGATTCGGCTATGGGCTATGGAAAGGAATTGAAAATTTAGCATAAATTTCTCTTGACATTCATCGGTGGAGTCGTTAATTTAAATGATTATGCCGCTTTCTGCCGCAAAGAAGCGGTTTTACTGTTTTTTCTAATCGGCTGGTCGTAGTCTCACTTGCTTTAGTAATTAAAAACTTTAATTTACAATAAGATATAAGGGGGGGGGTGTCGCGGTTGCCCAGCATCAGATTACGTGAGAACGAGCCTTTTGAGGCAGCACTCCGGAGATTTAAAAAGAGCATAGAAAAAGAGGGGGTGCTTTCTGAAGTCAAAAAAAGAGAGCATTATGAAAAGCCAAGCGTAAAGCGCAAGAAAAAGGCGCTGGCAGCAAGAAAAAAAGCTGCTAAAACAGCACGCATTTTCAGGCGCACCTAAAATAGAATCGCCCTGAGTTTTGTTGCAGCGGCATGAACGCGACAGGGTCTAAAGCTATAGTGAGGAGAGGGACGAATGGGATTACGGGAGAAGATTGATGCCGATACGAAAGATGCCCTCAAGTCCGGCGCAAAAGACAAGCTCTCGACCCTGCGGATGCTGAATGCAGCTCTTAAGAACAAGCAGATCGACAAGCGACGCGCGCTCACTGAAGAAGAGGTATTCGAAACCGTACGCTCGCTCATCAAGCAGCGGAAAGACTCGATCGAACAGTTCGCCAAGGGCGGCCGGCAGGATTTGGTCGACAAAGAAACTGCGGAGGTCGCGGTGCTTGAAGTTTATCTTCCTCAGCAACTTCCCCGCGAAGAACTTGACGTCCTGGTCCGGGAAGCAATATCTCAGACCGGCGCGCAGGGCGCCAAGGATATGGGCAAAGTCATGAAGGCGCTCATCCCCCTGGTCGCCGGACGCGCTGATGGGAAGCTGGTGAGCGAACTGGTAAAAAATGCGCTGGGGTAGCGAGTTGCGTCAGGCAGAGGGCGAGCAGTTTTTCCTACTACTGGGCTGAACAGGGGGCCATGATGACCAAGGCCCCCTGATTTTTTTAGGAGTTGCTGTGACAGGCGGGATGTCGATCTTTAAGAAGGACACGCTTGAAAAATTTTCACAATCCATAGTTGTGATCGCAGGGCACATCTCGAGCGATACTCTCGGATTGACGCTCCCTGCTTCCCTGCAGGCCCGCGCCCCGGCGGGATTAAAGTTTAAACAAATCAGGCAACAGACCTGATTCCGTATGAATGAACACACCCTGAGGGTCCTGGAATATGACAAGGTAAAGAGCATCATTGCCGCGTATGCCGCGTCGGAAGCCGGCAGGGCAGCTGTAGACGAGCTCTATCCCGCAGCGGATGCGCCGATGGTTGAGACGCTGCTCAGGGAAACGAGAGAGTTTACCCTGATTCTTCACAGCGGAGAGAACCCGCCGCTTGAAGGAATTCCGGACATCAGGCCAGTAGTCGAAAGACTTGGCATCATTGGCTCCATTCTTTCCCCGGGCGACCTTCTGAATGCGGCAACGACGCTCGGCGCCGGGAGGCGGGTTAAAGGTTTTTTTCATCGCTTCGGCGGTAAGGGCGCGTCGGCGAGGCTACCCGTCCCGCTCTTGTGTGCACTGACTGATGGCATAGAGCCGCTCAAGCATATCGAAGAGGCGGTCTTTGCCGCCATAGATGAGAAGGCCGAGGTTAAGGATTCGGCCAGTCCTGCTCTCCGGAAGATCAGGAAACAGATCATTCGGATGCGGGAAAACATCCTGGACCGCATGTCCGGCATCCTTCAAGACAGCGGTTTTCAGAAGGTCATCCAGGAGCCGGTAATTACAGTCCGCGACGACCGGTACGTGCTGCCGCTCAAGCCCAACTTCAGGCAGAGTCTTCGGGGCGTGGTGCATGGTCAGTCGGGCTCGCGGGCCACGCTCTTTGTTGAGCCCCTCGATGTGCTGGAGCAGAATAATCGTCTTGCGGAACTCCGCATGGAGGAGCGAGAGGAAGTTGAACGCATTCTGCGCGAGTTGACGTCCCTTCTGTCCCAGGGTGCCTGCGGGATCGAAAAGACGGTTGTCGCGCTTACCAAGATCGACGCGATTTATGCGAGGGCGCGGTTTGGCATCGAGTATTGCGGCACGGTGCCGGGAATTTCACATGGCCGCAACATACGGCTTCGGGCGGCGCGGCATCCGCTGCTCGTCGGGAAGTCTAAAGTCGCTGTCGGCCAGACCGGCGTGACACCGAACGATATCGTGCTTGACGGCGAGTATCGGGCACTGATCCTCAGCGGGCCGAATGCAGGCGGCAAGACGGCGATCCTGAAGACCATCGGGATTCTTTGTCTCATGGCGCAATCCGGGATGCCGATTACCGCCGCCGAGGGAAGCGAACTTCCCTGTTTCGGCTCGATATTCGCCGACATCGGCGACGAACAGAGCCTTGAGCAGGATCTGAGCACTTTTTCCTCGCACGTGAGCCAGATCGCCGTAATCCTCCGGCAGGCGAACAGGAATTCCCTCGTGCTTCTCGATGAGCTGGGTTCGGGAACGGACCCGGGAGAGGGCGTTGGATTGGGCGCTGCGGTACTCGAGAGCCTGATTGAGCGCGGCTGCCTGAGCGTGGCCACGACACACCATAATGCGCTCAAGCTGTTCGGATCTCAAACGAGCGGGGCAGTGAATGCGGCCATGGAGTTCGATCCGCAGACGCTCAAGCCCACCTACCGGTTGATTCCGGGCAGGCCGGGCAGGAGCTACGGGCTGGATATGGCGGCCCGGCTTGGCGTTCCGCATGAGGTGATCCTTAAAGCGCGTGCACGACTCGATCAAGACGGCGTAAAGCTCGATCAATTGCTCACCCAGGTGGAAGAAGGCTCCCGACTGCTTGCGTCGGAGAGGCAAGCAGTCGACCGAACGCTCGCCGCGGCGAGAAATGCGAGGGACGAGGCGGACGCGGCGCTTCGTATGGCACAAGAAGAGGCGCGGAAAGTAACAGCAAAAGCCAAAACGGAATCTAAAGAGATTCTTTTCTCGCTCCGTCAAAAGCTGCGCGAGCTGGTCCGCGCATCGAAACTTGAGCGGGAAGAAATAAAGAAAATAAGTACCGAGGCGGAGGCGCTCGGCAGGAAGCTTGAACCCGATATCCCCGAAGGGTTGCCCCCTGTTCCCGGATTCACGCAGCATCTTCATGCCGGGGATGCGGTGAGGATCGCGAGGCTGAATAAGATTGGCACCGTGCTTGCCTCGCATCGGGGAATGCTTGAGCTTGAGGTCGGCGGTAAAAAGATCAAACTCTCCGCGGCTGAAGTAACGCCCGCAGAATCTGCATCGAGCATCAGGCAGACAGCGGTAATGTCCGGATGGGGTACGGAGCTTCATGAAGCAGAAGGCGCGCCGGACCGTCTTAATATCATCGGATTTCGCGTGGCTGACGGGTTGGCCGAGGTGGACCGCTTTATCGACCGGGCAGGGATGGGAAACCTGCCGGTGGTGACTATTATTCACGGTTTGGGGACCGGGGCGCTTAAGTCCGCAGTAGCGGGCTTTCTGAAAAACCATCCGCTGATTGCATCCTTTCGGCCCGGAGAACCGGCCGAGGGCGGCGCGGGAGTGACCGTAGCGGAGCTGAAAAAATAACGTGTTTTCCGAAGATATCATAAGCCGGGTCAGGGACAGCGTCGACATTGTTGATCTTGTGTCCGGATATGTGTCCCTGAAAAAAACGGGCAAGAACCACACGGGACTCTGCCCCTTTCATGCGGAGAAGACCCCGTCGTTCTCCGTGAACTCCGACAAACAGATCTTTCACTGCTTCGGATGCGGCGCCGGCGGCGATGTGTTCAAGTTTATCGAACTTCAGGAGGGGTTAAATTTTCCCGAGGCGGTGCGAAAACTGGCCGGTCAGGCAGGGATTCCACTGCCGGCAGACAGCGTTTTCCGCGGCCCGGATAAAAGAACCGAGGGCGAACGTAAAGCGCTCCTCCAGATAGTTGCCGAGGCAGCGGAGTACTACCGAAAAGAGCTCGACGGCCCCGCCGGAAACACAGCGCGGGCGTACCTCAAGAAGCGGGGTGTGAGCGAGCAGGTCGTGAAGGACTTCGCGCTCGGTTATGCACGGGCCGAGTGGGACGGCTTGCTTCGATATTTGAAACAGAAAGGATCCGCTCCCGGCCAGATGGAGCGAGCCGGGCTCATCGTCAAGCGAAGCGAAGGCGAGGGACATTACGACCGTTTCAGGGGCAGACTCATGTTTCCCATTCGCGATATCTCGGGGAACGTGATCGCCTTCGGCGGCAGGGTGATGGACGACTCGCTTCCGAAGTACTTGAATTCGTCCGAAACGCCGCTTTACAGCAAGAGCAATACGCTTTACTGCCTTGATATGGCCAAGGAACAGGGCCGCAGGCAGGGATACTTCATTATCGTTGAGGGATACCTCGATGCGATCGCCTGCCACCAGTACGGCGTCCGAAATGCAGTCGCAACGCTCGGCACGGCGCTCACCGAAGGTCATCTCCGGCTGATGCGGCGGTTTGCCGATAAACTGGTGCTGATCTTCGACCCCGATCCAGCCGGCGTGAAGGCGTCGCTCCGCGGCTTCGATCTTTTTGTAGCGAGCGGAATGAGGGTGAACGTGGTCTCGCTTCCGGACAACGACGATCCAGACACGTATTTACAGAAACACGGCCATGATGCCTTTGCCGCGCAGCTGCGCCAGTCGGTCAAGTTCATGGACTTTGTGCTTGCTCAGGTGGTGAAGAGCGGGACCCCGGCATCGATAGATGACAAGGTCGAGAAGGCCGGGGAGATGCTGGGGTTCATTGCCAGGCTTCCCAGCGGCATCGAGCGGGACCACTACCTGAAAAAAACGGCCGAAGCCCTTGACCTCGACGAGGCCATGCTGAGGCAGGAGATGCCGAAGCTGGCTAAAGGCCAGGTGCGTCATCCTGCCGGAGAACAGGCCCGGGCAAAACCGGGCGGGCACCGGCCCAAGGCCGAAGAGATACTCGTCCACCTCATGCTGAAGGACGAGGGGCTTGCTCGAAGTCTGAAAGACCAGATCCAGGCTCAAGATTTTACGGACCCTCTTCTGCGGCGCGCGGCGCAGCGGGTCTTTGAGGTCGTGGAGGCGGGCGGCAGTCTTGATTGCCGGGCGCTCTGTCTTGAAGGCGACGAAGAGCTCAATGGCCTGATCACGCATTATTCCGTTCTTGATGCCGATTATGACGATCCTCAGAAGCATTGTCGGGACTGCGTGGATCTGATCAAGCAGAAGGATCCCGAGAAAAAAATGAAGCATCTGTTGAAGGCCATCGACGAGGCTGCTGCAAAGGGAGATTGGACTGAGTATCGCGGGCTGCTCGAAGAGCAAAACCTGCTGGGTAAGAGGCCGGGCAGGAAGATTCCTGGCAAGTAAAACTGGGTCAAAAAAACAGGTTACGGCCTGAAGATACCGAAGTATCATGTAAAGGAGCACCAAAGCATGTCAAAGCGGGGCAAGGCAGGAGATCCAAAAAAACCGGCAGCAGCCAAAGAGCGGAACTATGAACCCTACGAAGAGACCAGTGATGCGATCCCGCACGAGGATGTTTCCACTGAACAGCTCGACAGCATCATTTCCCTCTTCGGCGACGGCGAGATGGACATCGACATTAGTGATTCCCGGCACGACGGGAAGGTTCGCCAGCCCGCCGACGATGAGCTGGAAGAAGGCGTCGAGACCGAAGAGACGAGTCTTGATGAAGTCGCGGAAGAAGAGGCCGAAGAGGGGGAGGTCGAGGTCGGCGTAGGAAAGACCGATGACCCCGTCCGCTTGTACTTGAAAGAGATGGGGACGGTGCCGCTCCTGTCCAAAGAGGGCGAAGTGGCGATCGCGAAAAGAATCGAGGAGGGCAAGCGGGACGCAGCCCATATTCTCTACAACCTGCCGTTCTCGCTCCAGGACATACGAGAACTCGGGGACAAGCTGCGAAAGGGCAAAATCAGCATCCACGAGGTTGTGCATGCCGGCGATGATGATTTTGAAGACCTCCAGACTCAGAATGAGGAGGAACTCCATGCGCGGGTGATTAAGCTCATCACCGAGATTGACCGCCACAGCAAGGAGCTCAACACCCTTATCAAGCACGTAACCAGCAACCGCTGCAGCGAAGCCCGCAAAAAAAGCCTGCGCGACAAGATACAGACAACGCGTCACGCACTTTTCGACAAGCTTGAGGCGCTCAATATCCACTGCCGTCAGACCGATCGCCTGGTCATGAAGCTGCGCGAGATGGTAAGCGAGGTGCTCCTGTCGGAACGCGAGATCCACGGTCTCGAGCGGAAGTCTGGGCTGACCATTGCCGAGCTCAAAGAGGTATTCAAGAAGATGCGTCTGGGAGAACGCGAGCTCAAGAACGCCGCCCGCAGGCTTGAGATGAAACAGGAGGCGCTTCTCGGGATTGAGAAGGCCTATCGCAATGCAATCAAGCGAGTCAGAAAGATAGAGGCGGACTGCAGTGTCGCCGCCGACGACCTCAAGAAGGCGCTCCGAGCGTATGAACGGGCCGAAGAGCGCGCCAAATATGCCAAAAGCGAGCTTGTAGAGGCGAACCTGCGGCTGGTAGTTTCCATCGCGAAGAAGTACACCAACCGCGGACTCCAGTTCCTCGACCTTATTCAGGAGGGGAACATAGGCCTCATGAAGGCCGTCGATAAGTTCGAATGGCAGCGCGGCTACAAGTTCAGCACCTATGCCACCTGGTGGATCCGGCAGGCGATCACGCGGGCGATCGCCGACCAGGCGCGCACAATCCGCATTCCCGTGCACATGATCGAGACGATGAACAAGCTTATCCGCACCTCGCGCGGCTTGGTCCAGGACCTGGGCCGCGAACCGACGACCGAGGAAATCGCCGCGTCGATGAAGCTGCCCGTCGAGAAGGTCCGCAAGATCATGAAGATCGCAAAGGAGCCTATATCGCTCGAGACGCCCATCGGCGAAGAAGAAGACAGCCACCTGGGAGATTTCATCGAAGACAAAAAGGTCGCGTCGCCGCTCGAGTCGGCAATCCGCAAAAATCTGCATAACCAGGTCCGGAAGGTTCTGAACACCCTGACCGACCGGGAAGAAAAGGTCCTGCGCTGGAGGTTCGGCATCGGTGAGCAAACGGACCACACCCTTGAAGAAGTGGGGCAGGAGTTCGACGTTACGCGCGAGCGCATCCGCCAGATCGAAGCTAAGGCGCTCAGGAAGCTGCGCCATCCGAGCCGCAGCAAGCAGCTTAAGAGTTTCATGGAATAAGCTGGTCAGGTTATACCGTGCCATGTTGCGGCAGCAGTGCTTGACATTTTGCGGGGGTTGTGCCATTATACGCAGTCGTTGCGAGCTAAACAGGGCCCATAGCTCAGTTGGTAGAGCTACCGGCTCATAACCGGTTGGTCCCAGGTTCGAGTCCTGGTGGGCCCACCAACCATTTACAGTATAGAGGAACTGCAGATGACGGGAACGCGGTACGTGCTGAATCACAATATTGACAGGCAAGACCACAGTACCGATTAGATAAAAATGCGCCGCGAGGCGCATTTTTTATTTTGGAGGCAGGATGGAAGAACAGCTGAGCTTGCTCATACAGCTCCAGGAAATAGATACGAAGATTCGCTCTCTCACAGAGCAGAAAAACCGGCTGCCTGAACTGCTGGCATCGCTCGATCGTCAGCGGGCAGAAAGCAAAGAGGAACTGGACAAGGCAAAAGAAGCTCTTCAGGCGGCCCAAAAGAACAAGCGGGACCGGGACAAAGACCTGGAGGCGGGAGCTCAAAAGGTCGAGAAACTGAAGGCGCGCACGTCCGAGATCAAAAACAATAAGGAATACCAGGCGTTGCTCAAGGAGATTGAAACCGCGGAGCAGGAAAACAAAACCATCGAGGACGAAATCCTTGTTCTGATGGAGAAGATCGACGCGGCCGCCGCTGCGATAACGGCGGCCGAGAAAAAGGCGGTTGACGACGCGGCGGCGATCTCGGCCGAGCAGAAAGAGCACGAGGAGGCTGTCGAAAGGATAGAGGGAGAATTGAGGACCATTGAGGAGCAGCGGAAAGAGATGGCGTCACGCGTCCAACCACCGATCCTCACGCAGTATCGGAAGCTCCTTGCGTCCAAGGCAGGCTCCGCCATTGCCGAGGCGCGCAACGAATCCTGTTCCGGCTGCTACATGAGTATCCCTCCCCAGGTATTCGTAAACGTCAAGAAGAACGAGAGCATCATTACCTGCCCCCATTGCAGCCGTATCTTGTACTATAAAGAAACAATCGTGCAGAAGTGAACGGATGGGTCAGGGAGCCGGAGCACCAGAGATACCAAGAGGATATTGAATGGAATTGACCATGTTCACCGACGGCGCATCGCGAAACAATCCCGGCGAGGCCGGCGCGGGAATTTTTATCCTACGGGACGGCAAACCCGTGGACAAGATCGCCCGCTACCTCGGAACAACGACAAATAACATTGCAGAATATCAAGCGGCCATTATCGGACTGGAGCAGTGCGTGAAGCTTGGCGCTTCGATGGTCAGACTGCACGCTGATTCAGAGCTCATGGTGAAGCAGCTGAACGGACAGTACAAGGTAAAGAACGAGGGCCTGAAACCGCTTCACGCCAGGGTCAAGGAACTAATTGCAAAGATCGGCACGGTTGAGGTACAATATATTCCGAGGGAGAAGAACAAAGAAGCGGATGCCTTGGCGAATCAAGCAATAGATGAGAAGATACGATAGCTTTTCTTCCTTCCCACTTCTTAATTGAAACTTTTGTCACAATCAGAGCGGGTGAGGCGATCGCTCCCCGGCAACGGGGGGAGGAAAGTCCGAGCTCCGCAGGGCAAGGCGGTCCCGAAACGGGACAGGGGGCGACCCCATGGACAGTGCCACAGAAAAGAAGACCGCCCCTCTACAGGGGTAAGGGTGAAACGGTGGGGTAAGAGCCCACCAGATCCGGCAGCGATGCCGGGTGCTTGGAAAACCCCGCCTGGAGCAAGATCGCATAGGGAAGCGTCTCCCGGGCAATCGGGAGTACGGATGGCCCGTCCTAGACTTCCGGGTAGATCGCTCGTGCTTTCGAGCAATCGATGGCCCAGATAAATGATCGCCACCCTGAGCAATCAGGGGACAGAACTCGGCTTACGGCCCGCTCTGATTTTTTTCTCGTATGTCCCTCCCCTCAGCCCTCTCCCCGGGGGAGGCGACCAAGGGGCGGGGAGGATTTCTGGCTGTTTTGTGAGCATGTTTTATGGGCAACAAATGTTTTACCATCCGTCCCTTTGAGAAGCTCAAGAAAAAGATCGAGAGCAAACAACCTGTTCCCGCGTCCCCTCCGGTTCGTCAAAAGAAAAAAGAACTATTCACCGAAGAAGAGTTGCTGAGAAGTGCCATGGATGAGGTCCGTGAGATCGAGTCCTTCAGGGCGCTGAACTGTGACCGTTATCATCCAAAAGGGACCTCTATGGCAGCACACCCCGCCCCCGGAGAGGAGGCGCTCACGATCCTGGGTGAGATCGCAGCGGGTCAGCGGCCGATGCACCTGCCGGACACCCAGGAATACGTCGAATGGATCAATCCCGATTATCATGACATCATCATACGTAAACTGCACGAAGGACACTTTTCCGTACAGGCCTGTCTCGATCTTCACGGCTGCACGGTCCCTGAGGCTGAAACAGAGCTCGAGGACTTTCTCCGGGACGCATTCAAGAAGGGGCTGCGCTGTGTCAAGATCATCCATGGCCGCGGTCTCCGCTCCGTGAAGGGACCGCGGATAAAGGATGCTGTGGCCAGGCGGCTCGCAGGCCGCCATCACCGGAACGTCATCGCATACGTGACCGCGCGTCAATGCGACGGCGGGCTCGGCGCCCTCTATGTGTTGCTCAGAAAATAATTAATTCCCATCTCAATTCCCGTCTCAATTTGTAGACAATCCTATGAAAAAGATTGCAACGACGATTTACCGGAACAAGCGCGACAAACCACTGACATCCGCCCGGATCCGCGCATTCCGAAAGAAGATACACGATTACTACCATGTCAACGGTCGCGATCTTCCCTGGAGAAAGACGCGAAACCCCTACTGCATACTCCTGTCCGAGATCATGCTTCAGCAGACGCAGGTCGAGCGCGTACTCAAAAAGTATGAAGAGTTTCTCGCAGCATTTCCGGATTTTTCAACGCTCGCCAGGGCGCCGCTCCGGAAACTCCTTCGGATTTGGCAGGGCATGGGCTATAATCGTCGAGCTCTCGCGCTCCGGGCCCTTGCACAGAGAGTCGTGAATGAACACTGCAGCAAGCTGCCGCCGGAACACGGCAAGCTTCTCGCGCTTCCCGGCATAGGCGAATACACCGCAGGCGCGGTCCTGGCGTTCGTCTTTAACAAACCCGTGGTTTTCATGGACACGAATATCCGGCGAGTGTTCATCCATGAATTCTATCATGATCGTGAGAGCGTCCATGATGAGGAAATCATCCCGCTTGTTGAGCGGACGCTGGATACCGGCAATCCCCGGCAATGGTATAATGCTCTTATGGACTACGGGACCATGCTCAAAAAAGAGCGAGTAAATCCCAACCGGAAGAGCGCGCATTACGCGCGCCAAAGCCCCTTCGAGAATTCCAACCGGCAGGTGAGAGGCAGGATACTCAAGATACTCGTGGCTGAGTCGCCGCTTACAGCCGCGAAGGTAGTGGAAGTGACGGGAATGGACGCAAAGAGAGTGCAGAAAAATCTTGTCGATCTCCAGCGGGAAGGGTTTGTCCGGAAGAAGGGAGGAACTTATTTTATTTAGCTATATTTTATGCGTGTGAGTCAACTTGCACCCAGCGTCTACGGGTGTGGACGCGAGTGCAGGGTGTGTTCACCCGTGGCAAAGACTAATTGAAATCATGAGAAACGGTCCTGACTACATTCAATTCTACCCCACGCTCCGGTGCAACCGGTCGTGCGATTTCTGCTTTAACCGGGCACTGCCGGCTGTGCAGGACATGACCTGTGAGGCTTTTCGCGCGATGCTCGACAGGCTGAAGGAGTTTTCCGTCAAGGCCCTCGATATTATCGGCGGCGAGCCCACGATGCATCCCGACATCATCCGGTTTACCTCTCAGGCGGTCGAAAGCGGTTTCCGTGTTAACCTCAGCTCGAACGGAACAAATACTGATGTGCTCGAAGAGATTTTGAAAACAGGCGACAACGTTAGCGTCGGGGTGTCGATAAATGAGAAGAAATCATTCAATCAGTTGAGAGGGTTCATTCAAAAAAACCATCCGATTGTAAAAACAGTATTCACCCCTTTTGCCGATCCTGCTTTGATCGCCGGCATTCTCCCGCTCAAGCCGGAAAAGTTCTATATGATCTACCGCGATGCAATATCGCGCGCGGAGCTCGAAGAAACAATTCCGTTTCCGCAGTTTATGAAGACGGTGGCGACCCTGTTTAAGTCCGGGGAGGCCGGCATGGTGTACTGCTCGGGCTTTATTCCCGATGCGGCCTACCCGGAACTCTCGGACGTCCGATGTCCCGCGGGGACCACCAAACTCGGCATCATGCCCGACGGGGCGGTCTATCCCTGCAATCTTTTCTTCGGCAGAGTAGACTTTCTGCTCGGGAACATCCTTGTCGATCCCTTCGAAACTATCTGGAACCATCCGACGCTTACTTTTTTCCGTACCTATGCGCATAACCATTGTCCGCAAAGTTCCTGCGGGCATCATGCACGATGCCACGGCGGCTGTCCTGCCCAGGCCTTTCATCTGTCAGGCGACCTCGCTGCTCCTGATCCGCGCTGCATCAGAATGACAGCAGGGGGGATAAATCTGCTATAATGAGTCAAAATCTGCTTTGTGGAGGAGATACATGGTTACTGCCCTGGTTCTGTTGAATGTTTCGAGGGACAAAGTAAATACCATTGCCGAGGAGCTTGCGGGCATGGAAGGCATCACCGAGGTTTATTCGGTTGCAGGAAGATACGATTTAGCGGTGATTATCCGGGCCAAGGACAATGAACAGCTGGCGGAACTGGTGACCAGTCATATGCTCAAGGTAGACGGGATCATAACGTCGGAAACGCTTGTCGCCTTCCGTGTTCATTCCCGCCACGATCTGGAGAGCATGTTCTCCATCGGCTTGTAAGCCCTTCGTCGTGCGGCAGAGCTGTTGACGGCAGAGGTCCTCTTCCACCCGGTTCAGACCCCTCGTTTTGCGACCTGTCTCTACGAAAATATCATTGCATAGGCTTCTCCGGCAGTTTAATATGATTGCACGTTGTTACGCTCGCAGCACGACTACGCCGTTCAGGAGGAGTTCATGAAACAGACCAAGATCGTTCTCTCTGACAAGGAAATCCCGACCAAGTGGTACAACATCATGGCGGACATGCCGAACCTGCCCAAGCCTCCGCTACATCCCGCTACCAAACAGCCCATTAGCCCCCAGGACCTGACGCCCATCTTTCCCATGGCGCTCATCGAGCAGGAAGTGAGCAGGGAGCGCTGGATTGACATCCCCGAAGAGGTGCTCGACCTCTATACGTTCTGGAGGCCGTCGCCGCTGTTCCGGGCGCACCGGCTCGAGAAGGCCCTCGGCACGCCGGCGAAGATCTATTATAAGTACGAAGGAGTGAGCCCTGCCGGAAGCCACAAGCCGAACACCTCGATTCCGCAGGCCTTTTATAACAAGAAAGCTGGCATCAAGCGCATCGCGACCGAGACTGGAGCGGGCCAATGGGGTTCGTCCATGGCGCTTGCGGGCAAGCTGTTTGGCCTCGACGTAACGGTTTACATGGTGAAAGTGAGTTACGGCCAGAAACCATACCGCAGGATAATGATGGAGACCTGGGGCGCCACTGTCCATGCCAGCCCATCCACGGTAACGAACTCGGGCAGAAAGGTCCTTGAGGCGGACCCGGACAGTCCGGGCAGCCTCGGCATCGCCATCTCGGAAGCGGTTGAGGATGCTGCCACGCATAACGACACGAACTACGCCCTTGGCTCGGTGCTGAACCACGTCTGTCTGCACCAGACCGTGATCGGGCTCGAGGCCAAAAAACAGATGGAGATTGCGGGAGACTATCCCGATATCGTGATCGGGTGCTGCGGCGGCGGGAGCAACCTCTCGGGTGTCAGCTTCCCCTTCCTCCATGACAAGATCAACGGCAAACAGCTCCGGGTCATCGCCGTCGAGCCCACGTCCTGTCCCACGCTCACGAAGGGCGCGTTCCGCTACGATTTCGGCGATGAGGCCGGCCTCACGCCGCTCATGACCATGTATACGCTTGGCCATGACTTCATGCCGTCTGGCATCCATGCCGGCGGTCTCCGCTATCACGGCGACTCTCCGCTCATCTCGCAACTCTACCACGACAAGCTTATTGAGGCCAGGGCCTATCACCAGACCGCGGTTTTCGAGGCCGCCGTGCAGTTTGCGAACACGGAGGCGATTATCCCGGCGCCCGAGAGCGCACACGCGATCCGCGCCGCAATCGACGAAGCAATCCTCGCCAGGGAAGAAGGCAAGCAAAAGATCATTCTCTTCAACCTGAGCGGCCACGGGTACCTCGACCTCCAGGCCTATGCCGACTATCGCGAGGGCAAGCTGATGGACCACGAGCATCCGGAAGCGGACATCAAAAAGTCGCTCGAAAAGCTGCCGAAGATCTGAGGTCCCGACGCTCCGTTCTTCCGAGGTTCCTTCCGGTGACCGGGGTGAGGACGCGTATGCCCGAATCGCTCAGAACGATGATCATGCGCTGGAGGTTCAATTTCTTTCCGGCTTATCGCGGCACGGGGCTCCCGGATCACCTGTGTCGCGGCCGACTGGCGCGAAGTGCGGATCAAACTGCCCCTCAACTGGAGGACGCGAAACTACGTCGGCACGATCTACGGCGGCAGCAGGTACGGCGCCGTGGACCCCATCTGCATGCGGATGCTCATCAAGATACTCGGCCCGGAGTATGTCGTCTGGGACAAGGCGGCAGCGATTTCCTTCTATGTCAGGAAGAAAGAAATGAAAGATGAGTATCGACGGGTGTAGATTTAAGAAGAGGACAACTGGCCAGGCATTCCACCGGCAAAACCGAGTTAGCTTTTAACTTCCTGCATTTCCCGCTTGAACTCCGAGGTGAAGTGGAATTTGATCTCGGGGCTGGCTTCGATCATGTTCCGGAGCACCCAGTCCGATTCGGCGAGAAAGACGATGTTGCCGTCCTTGTCCGTGGCAATGCGGTCCGACTTGAACCTGCAGAACTTTTCCATTTCGGCTTTATCAGTCGCAGTGATCCAGCATGCCTTGAAAATCTTTATCGGCTCGAAACGGCATTTCGCACCATACTCGTGCTCCAACCGGTACTGGAGCACATCGAACTGGAGCTGGCCCACGGTGCCGACGATCCTGCGGTTTCCCTGCTGCTGGGTGAAGAGCTGAGCCACTCCTTCGTCGGTGAGTTGCTCGATACCCTTCGCAAGCTGTTTGGATTTCGAGGGGTCGAGGTTCACCAGTTCCTTGAACACCTCGGGCGAAAAAGTCGGAATGCCCTGGAACATGAGCTTTTCGCCTTCCGTGAGAGTGTCGCCGATCTTGAAATTCCCCGTATCGTACAACCCGATTACGTCCCCGGGAAACGCTTCATCCACGATGCTTTTGCGCGCACCCAGGAAGCTCGCGGGGCTGGTAAAGCGAATGTTCTTGCCCAGGCGAACATGGAGGAACATTTTGTTCCGCTCAAATTTGCCGGAGCAGACGCGGATGAAAGCAATGCGGTCGCGGTGCCGTGGGTCCAGGTTCGCGTGGATCTTGAAGACGAAGCCGGTGAAGTCCTTCTCATCGGCGTTAATGATGCGCTGGTCAGTGGGGCGACTTCCGGGCGTCGGCGCGATCTCGGTAAACGTGTCCAGAAGTTCCTTGACGCCGAAGTTGTTGATCGCGCTGCCGAAGAAGACAGGCGCGAGCTCGCCGCGCAGGTACGCACTGACGTCAAAGGGATTGTGCGTGCCTTCGATCAATTCCACATCTTCCCGGAGCTTTATCGCATAGTCGCCGAGCTGCTGGTCGAGGACCGGGTCGCCGATGCCCTGGATCGCAAGCACGTCGTTCGCGACCGTGACGCCGCCGGGACGGAAGAGGTAGAGGCTGTTATTGTAGAGATTATAAACGCCCTTAAAGGAGGTGCCCATGCTGATGGGCCATGAGAGCGGCTGCACTTTTATGGCGAGCTTCGTTTCGAGCTCGTCCAGAAGCTCGAACGGGTTCTTGCCCTCGCGGTCGAGCTTGTTCACGAAGATAATGACCGGGGTGCTGCGCATGCGGCAGACTTCCATGAGCCGCAGGGTCTGCTCCTCCACGCCTTTGACGCAGTCCACGATAAGGATGACGCTATCCACGGCAGTAAGAGTGCGGTAGGTGTCCTCGGCGAAATCCTTGTGGCCCGGGGTGTCGAGCAAATTGATCTTGAGCCCGTTGTAGTCGAAGCCCATGACCGACGTGGCAACGGAAATGCCGCGCTGGCGTTCGATGTCCATGAAGTCCGAAGAGGTGCTCTTCCTGATCTTGTTCGACTTTACCGCGCCCGCCACCTGGATTGCGCCGCCGAAAAGCAGGAACTTCTCGGTAAGCGTGGTCTTGCCCGCGTCGGGGTGGCTGATGATGGCGAAGGTGCGCCGTTTATTTATTTCGTCTGCGTAATCCATGGCCCGTATGCCCGTTAATGGCGGGCCATGTAAAATAACAACTAGAGGCCGAAATGTCAAGGATTTTGCAGCAGGGTATATTCTGAAGAAACACCCCATGAAACATCTGCCCGCAACAGCCCGGCTATAAAGCGTTCCGCCGCCTGTCTATTCTTTGTAATGGGCTTTTGCCCGTTCATATGCCTTTTCAAACTCATCCATGGCCGCATCGGTCTCGGATACGAACTTTTTCCACTTCTTGACGGATTTCTTCCGCATCTCTTCCAGCTTTGCTGAAGCGGCCTTCTGCTTTGTCCGTGCCTCCGCGATGCCGCGATTTATGTCCTTCTTCATCTGTTCGGTCATGGTAGCAGCCTTGGCATTAAGCTCGTCCAGTTCTCTGCCGAGCTTTTTGAAACGCTCTTCCATGCTCTTTTCGTACTGTTCTTTCTGCTGCGCGGCCTCCGGCGATGTGACGCTCGTCGTCTCTCCGGTTGCGTACGATCTCCACGGAGCAGCTGCGAGCAACAACAAAACGGCAATCATCATTGGCAAGTATTTCATCATTATTCTCCTTTTATCTATTGGCAAGCGTGATGTGTTTTGGCTCCTGGAGGGCTTGATACGCCGCGCAAATCGCGTCGTGCGCCTGATCTGCCAGCTCTTTGCGGGAAACATCGGTATGCGCCGCGATGGTTTTGAGAGGGATAACGTCGACATCGATGGACTTCTGCGACATGAGTCTCGGAAAATGACTGAAAAATGTCATGCCGCCGTAGTAGAAGACCGCGTCGCGGTTGCCGGCTGTCACGGATTCGCCGTTTATTTTGGTATACCGCAGACAAAAAGGAAGAACATCCGACCTGGCCGACACGGCAGCATCGAAGAGAGCTTTTTTAAATTGCTGCACCCGGTCCCCATTCGAGGTAGTGCCTTCGGGAAAGAGGACTACTGAGAAGCCCTGATCAAGCACCTCCGCAATGTCATTGATCTCCCGTTTCAGCCCGGAAGGGTTTCTCCGCTCTACGAAGATGCAGCCGCCGAACCATGCAAGCGCGCCGAGCAAAAAAGTGCGCTTCAGTTCCACCGAGGTTACAAATACAGAAGGTACGAGCGACGAGATGATCAGCACGTCAACGTACGAGATATGGTTTGAAACAACGAGGCGTCCGCCGCTGTTCGCGTGCAGCCTTTCGCCGTGGTACACATGAGCCCGGATGCCTAACATCGCCAGAGCTAGCCTTGAAAAAAAAGAGGTATTTCGTACTCGCATTGCACGTCGCAATTTACCGGACACCGGGAATATAGTAATAAGGCATGACGTCAAGAGATAGGCGATGAGAAAAAGAACGGTCTCCGTCGTTTTGAGCAACCTGTTCATCGTGTTTGTCCGGCCCTTCGCGTTTTCCGAGTATATCGATGATTTGACGCTCGCATGGATGGCTGGTTTTGTTGTAAAGTATTGCATACATTATCATGATTTTCAAGGTTAAAGCGCTTACCCGACATCCTTTACAGACCGGAGAACAGCGGCTATACTTGAATTAGAAGTCGATGAAGTGTTGGACAATCTGTAGCATTATGCATACCCCACTGCGGAACAAAAGGAAAAGGAGGAAAGGATGAGTATGCTTGTTGAGTTCAGCGTGGTTCCGATCGGCGTTGGCGTGAGTGTCAGCCCGCAGATCGCGAGGGTCCTTAAGATCGTCGCAGAGAGCGGTATCCCCTATAAGGCGAATCCCATGGGCACCGTGCTCGAGGGCGAGTGGGACAAGGTGATGGGAGTGGTGAAGAAATGCCATGCAGAGGTCATGAAGGACACGGAGCGTGCACTTACCTCGATAACAATCGACGACCGCAAGGGCAAAGAAGAACGGCTGGAGAAGAAGCTCGAATCAGTGGAAAAGAAGCTCGGGATGAAGCTGAAAAAATAACGAGAGCGAGGTGGCCTATGAATAATAAAAAGAGCACAAACGGCACTGCAGAAAGGCTCAAGATCCAGGAAAAGGCCCTATCGAACCTCGCCGATACGCTGAAGAGGCAGGAGGCCGAATACGCCGAAGAGATCCGGGACATCCAGGCGGAACTGAAAGCGCTGAAGATGTTCCTCACACGAACCATCCCCGAGTTCAAAAAGCAGTTTCCCGAGATCCAGCGAAAAGTGAAATAACGGTTCACGAGAGTGTTCCGGCGTACAAGGAGGCGGATGCTTATGAAGATGATCGGCAAAGGAGAAAGATCGTATAAACAGACCTATAAAAAGAAGACATCTAGTGCAGATCCCTATCTCCCGAGAGGCGCAAGCCAGAAGACATCGGCGTGCGAAGGGTGTCATTCCGTCTACAAGAACAAGCGATGGTATGCTGACCCTGAGCTCTACGACGCGGCGATAAAGATTCCCAATACCGCTGCTACGGTCTGCCCTGCCTGCTTAAAGATTCGCGACAATTTTCCCGGCGGTATTGTTACCTTGAAAGGAGATTACGTACTGCCGCACAAGCAGGACCTGATGAACCTGGTCAAAAACGAGGAGGCGCGGGCGCGCGGTTTTAATCCGCTTGAGCGGGTGATGTCGGTGAAAGAGAACGGCTACGGCAGCATCGTCATCTCGACAACCAACGAAAAACTTGCCCAGCGGATCGGCAGAGCGATCAAAAAGGCCTTCCACGGTGAAGTATCATACAACTGGTCCCATGACAACAAGCTGGCGCGGGTGGACTGGGTGCGGGCGGCGTAAAGATCTGACGTTTACAAGAGGTTGCGGAAAAGAGGGCTGATTTCGATTATGAAATCGGCCTTTTTATTGACATTTTCGTTGACAAAATGCGTGACAAAATAGGGGACATAATGTCTATTTTTCATAATTTTTCATGAAATTTCAATATGTTTAAAGTCCTGTTTTTTGACAAAACCAAGGACATTTTCTGCCTTTTTTTGGCATTTCACCCTTCCTGGGACAAGAGAATTGTAATATACATTTTTTATCAATTGATAAATTTTTGTTGACAATTATATTAATCAGTACTATTATTTACCCAAGCATGAGGTGGAGTTAAGACCAGAAGGGAGGTGAACCCATTGAATGGATAGCATAAAAATAGCGATGGTAGCAGCGTTTTTGAAGGAGTTCAAGAAGTTAGCCGCCAACAGTGAAGTCGATATTTTTATTCAACGTGCAGAATTTAAAGCCGCCCTCCTTGAATTGGAGATTACTATGTCGGACGCATATAACGAATTAATGTCCTTATCCATTGAAAATTATTGCAGCGGCCCGAAACCAGACAGAGACAGGCCCGGCACCTTTATATGGGAGTTCGGGACAACGATAAAAAGGAAGGAGGTGTATACCAAGCTTAAGATTGCCGAAATAAACGGCAAAAAATATGCTATCTGTATTTCCTTTCATCCTGCTAAATTTCCTATGTGCTACCCTCTTAAAAATTGAGACTAAAGGTGAAAACCATGT
>OFHG01000258.1_pt1 | contig 22779 bp, 4 predicted proteins | sample 1521931 | NCBI WGS metagenome assembly OFHG01 (sample SAMEA2468438, study PRJEB22500) | soil metagenome | biome: Glassland; feature: Farmland; material: Clay | place: Australia | collected 2013-01-31 | depth 0.55 m
CACCTGCTGGACACCCGCGAACCGCACGAACAGCGCAGCGAAATCCGCCGCATGGCGGATCGAACGGAAGAAAAACAAGAACAGCCGTCGGGAGCGAAACCCGGCGGGATCGACGTTCTGGCCTAGGAGCCTGTCGGACTTAACGTCGGCAGGCAATCAATCGCCGCCAGCCCGGCACGAATTGCACCATTATGCTGCATGTTTTCGGTCTTCAGCGCCAAATAATCCCAAAACGAGCGGAATTCCCCGCCTTTCATGCCCACTGGGCGGATTGCGGGCGCAATGCGGCCATGCGTTTCAAATTCCAAGCGAGGCAGGCCAGCGTCCATTCGTTGCCGACCTTGTCCAGCCCGCGCAGCATGAACTGGCGAAAGCCCATTACGGATTTGATGATGCCGAACACCGGCTCGACCGTCTGCTTGCGTAGCCCATAGGCGGCGCGGCCAGCCTGGGTCTTGAGGCGGTGCTTCATCTGTTCCACGGGGCTGGCCGCTTCGCTCAGTGGGCCAGGTTCCTCGAAGCGCTCGCGCCAGTGCGGATGGTGTTCATCGCGCCCCACCGCGATCAAAGGCTCGATGGCGGCCGCGTGACAGGTTTCGACATTCTTCTCGCTGAAGTAACCCGTATCGGCGAGGAGCGTCTCGGGTGGGTTGATCTCCTCGGGCAGGGCCTGGAGTTTTTCCACCATCGGCCCGATCTGCTCCTTGTCGTTGGTCGCCTGAGTGACGTGCGGGACCATGACCAGCATGCTTTCGGTGTCGACCACGACCTGGGCGTTGTAGCACTGCTCGAACCCACCGCCGTTCACCTTCATGATCCGCGAGTCTTCGTCGGTCAGATTGACCTGGTCGTCCGGGCGCGGCCCCGCTTCAGGCGGCTGTGGCGGCTTGCCGCCCGGCTTTTTGCCGGTGGCGGCCTCCTTGGCCGCGCGCTTGGCCTGCTTGGCTTCGTACTCGGCCTGTTCGCGCTCGAAGCGCTCCCTGGCGCGCGCTTCAATCTTGGCCTTGGCCTGCGCGATCGCCTCCAGGCGCTCTTCCCGGCGACTGATCTCCTCGGGCAGGCTCATGCCGTCGGGAACGGTACTCTGGTCGGCCGCCTCTGCCAGCTCGAGCATTTCCTGGACTTCGGCCTTGAGCTGGGCCTCGATCTTCTCGGCGTGTCCGTAAGACAGCGCGCTGTGTTTGCTGGCGTTGGCGTGGATCTTGGTGCCGTCCAGACTGACCGTGCCGAAGCGCGTGAGTTGGTTCTCGCAGGCCACTTGCAGCACTTGAACGAAGATCGCCGAAAAGTGCTCGCCGAAGCGGCGGCGGAATGTGGCCAGGGTGTCGTGGTCTGGGTGCTGGTCGCAGGCGATGAACCGAAACGCCAGCGAGTCGTAGGTGGCCCGCTCGATCTTGCGGCTCGAGTGGGTGCCCGTGGCGTAACCGTAGATGAGTAGCGAGAGCAGCAACGCCGGATGGTAGGCCGCGCTACCCCGACCGGCATAGGCGCGCTCCAGTTCCGACAGGTCCAGACTCTCGACGACATCCACCACATAACGCGCCAGGTGCGACGCCGGCAGCCAGTCTTGTACCGAAGGCGGTAAAAGGTAATCGGTGTCGCGGTCGATCAGTCGAAAATGGCTCATGTCGTCAGGCCTACGGAAGATGGCGACATTCTACCAAAGCGGAACGGAAAGTCCGACAGGCTCCTAGGCACTGATTATTCGAACGTGCGGATACCGGAATGTGCGCTTCGCGCAGAAGATTTTGATGCGGGGTGCCCCGCGTTCTTTCCCCGGCGTTAATTATCAATCACAAGGTATAAACCACCGGCTTTAGCCGGTCAGCTTTAGCTGCGAAAATGGCCGCCTCAAGGGAGGTGCGGCATGAATTATCGATACGGCAGCCATACGGTATATCAGATCGAGTACCACTTTGTATGGGTAACGAAATATCGTTACAAGGTACTGACGGGGGACGTTGGTGGCCGTGTTCGAGAACTGGTCCGAGAGACCTGTGAAGCCTTTGAGATTCGTATCGTGAAGGGTGTTGTGAGCAAGGATCACGTCCATATTCTGGTTAGTGCTCCGCCGAACATGGCGCCGAGCGAGATCATGCGACCGATAAAGGGACGAACTTCGAGCAAACTGTTCGAAGAGTTCCCCCACCTCAAAAAGCGGTGCTGGGGTCGGCATTTCTGGGCTCGGGGGTACTTCTGTGCCACGGTAGGCCAGATGACCGAAGAGATGATTCAACAGTATCTGGAGCATCACTTTGAGCCGAAACCGACCGACGATTTCAAAATGGAACCCGATTAAGACGCGTCGTTCAGTCGACGCGTATCCGGACTTTCAGTCCGTAAACCCTAACCCACCGGCTTTAGCCGGTGGTTGTTGAGTTATTTGGGACGGATTGAACAAATATTCAGAGGGGAAATTACAGAAATAATTGAACACAAAGGTTATTTCATAACAGTTGACATACGCCTTGTGTGGTTACAGGGATGCAGTTATGATTGTCGCTCGGTGTCGTTCATACTACGTTCATTAAAGATGTGTTCGATGCGGTTGGGATATTGATGTAACCGCATCTAAGGGAAAAAATATAAAAGCTAGTTGGACGGCGTCGTTTCTCAGATTTGGCAGTAGGGACTTGTATTTCTGCTTGGGGGAAAATTGGAAGCTCCACCGTGGTTCCGCTTTTATGCGGGCATCTTATTTGTCTTGGGCGTTTTGTGTTCAGCCCAAGTCTATGCTGACGTAGCAGTAGATATTCGTGCGGCCGCACCGCTTGCGGCGCAAACGGGTTCTGCCAGCTACGTCGCGTCCATTGCCGATTGCACCTCCCTCGCTTCGATAGACGTTGTTGCCGGTGCAACCCAACAGACGTTGTCCCCTGCGCAGTCGACAAGAATTGCAGGTTCGGCCACGGGGTGTGAATTCAGCTTCCAGGGGGCCGGCGCCGGCTTATTCGACCCGCAAATAACTCTCCATTTTCAGGACGGTAGCTCCCAGGTACAGATTGAGCACTATCAGGTTGAGTCAAATGCCCCAAGCCTGACGTTTAAAGGTGTTTCGTTATCCAGTGTCGACGGTGCGCAATTTCTGAATGTCGAGGTCAACGCATCCGATGATGTCGACTTGGACTATGTCGGATTTTCGGTAATCGGCCTCAAGGCCTCGGATCTTCATGCGGCCGGAGGCGTGGTTTCGGTTGCGGAGCAGAGCGCTTTTGCCAATACCGATGGAACCGTCAAAGTTTATCCTCAGCGCGACAAGCAGGGAACTTATTCGCTCGCTGTTCCGGTATCCAGCGAACTCAGCGCAGACGAAATTGCACATGACGGTGTGGTATTGCTCGATCTCGTTGCTGTCGATGCCTCGGGAAATCAGAGTACCGTTTCAACCTTGGCTTTTACCGGCAGTGATGTTGTCGAACAAGCAAGTTCACTTCAGGCGTCTCCCCAGAAGCTCATTTTCAACAATTTGCTGGAAACGGCTGCGATCGTTCCCACCGTCGATTTTCAATTCCGCGGCCCCACAAATCTGACGGGGGCCGGTAGCGGGGTAACCTACCAGTCGTCTCAACCCGATGTCGTTGCAGTGACCTCCGCCGGCGTGGTCTATCCACTAAAGGCGACAAATGGGCAGGATGTCACCATTACGGTGAGTTATCCGGGGTTGACGCCGGTACAAATTCCGGTAAGCGTTGACCCGACCAAGCAACTCGTGAACTTGCAAGTGGATGGACTCAACGCGAATGGTCAGTTCGTGCTGGATCATCTGAACGGTGCCGTCGCACTGCCGAAAGTGTATGCGTTGTTTGATGACGGCTCGCGTACGGAGGTCGGATCCCAGTTTGCACTGGATTTTAGCGCCGGTTCCGGCAGTACCGGGATACTTGATGTCGACCAGAAGGGCAATCTGATCGCTCACGCGATAATACCTGCAGACGCTCCGATACCGGTAACCGTCAGGTTGCACGATCAGCCTGATATCAAGGTCGATATCCCGGTAGTCAGTCAGGATGGATTGCCTGCAGCAACGATACAGGCACCAAGTGCCGTTCAGACCGGCGATACCCTTACCGTAACCGCTCAGGCAACGGACGATGTCGCAGTAAAGGAAGTGCGTTTCTATATGGACGGCGCTCCCGTTGGCACAAGCCAGCGCGCGCCGTATCAAATTTCCGTTCAGACCACCTCGGACCTTGCCAATCAGACACTGAAATTCACGGCCGTAGCGATTGACAGCGCCGGGCAGGCCAGCCAGGCGGCGGAGCAGGATGTCACGGTACAGCCCAAGGTCGACAAAACCGTCCCGGCACTCGCATGGGAGGGGCCGACCAATTTGCAGCGCGTCGTGACCGGTTCACCGGTGCAATTCACACTGTCACGCAAGATTGATTTTCAGAACTATAACGCGGAAATATCGTATGTAGACTTTTTTGTGGATGGTACCAAGATAGGTACGGCCAATTTTCCTCGCATTGAAAAGCGACAGGAGGTCGACTCATCGGGGAAAAAGGTCGATGTCTATTACGAATTGTGGCAATACCAAACGACCGCTCCCCAAACCTCGGTGGATGAAACGAGCGTCGCCTTCTATGCGATGGAACATGGGGCCAACGGCGGAAGCCTGCAGACTTCATCGCAACTGCTGCGAGTGATCAAAAATAGTCCGCCGTCTATCCAAATTGTTTCTCCAACATCAGGGAGCTCCATCAGCGTCGGGCAGACCCTGACCGTAAACGTGCAGTTCAGCGACGATACGTTACCGGTCGGTGCCGAGGTGGAATTACTGCTGGATGATAAATCTGTTGCACAGTTCCAATACGCCGATTCTTCAAATCGCTACGCGGATCAATTTACGGCGCAATCTGCTACGCATAGTTTCACGTTGCCTGTCACCGAAGATGAACTGGGGTCCACACTTCGGTTGCAGGCCAAGATTGTCGATGCGGACCAGATGGAATCCTTGTCCACAGTCGTCAAGATCCCTGTGCACCAGGATCAACCGCCTACCGTCGCCATAAGTTATCCGACTAACGGTGTGCATATCGTTGCGGGGCAGCCGATCGAGATACGCGCGACCGCCGAGGATGATGTCGCGGTAAAGCGGGTTGATTTCTATGTGAACGGCAGGATGGTCGGTTCGGATAACACCGCACCGTATGCATACAGTTATGACACAACGCCGGGAATTTCCCAAGAACAGGCGATGACGGTCTATGCCGTCGCTGTCGACAGCAAGGACCAGGAGAGTACCAGTGCATCGGTTCAGGTGACGCTCGGCAAAGATGAAGAGTCACCTGTCGTCAATATCGTCTCGCCTGCAGTTACGAGCACGGAAGCGGGCACGGAAATGGCACAGGTGATTGAGGACAGTACGACGGTATTCAAGGTCACGGGTTATGACAATGTCGGTGTCACCGGTATTGAGGTGCATGGCATAAAGAAGGTCGGTACGGACTATGTTCTGACCGGCAATATGACGGATGTCCTCAGCGGGAGCGATGTGGCTCCGCAACAGGTTCCTGGGGCATTGCACGCATTTTCCAGTCTCAAATTGATTAAAATCCCGTTATTTTCACACGCGGCGAATGTTACCTATGACCAGTATCCGGTGGAGGTCATTGCCAGTGATGCTACCGGAAATACATCAACGAGCAAGTTGACTGTTGCGGTTGTAGGAGATCAGGACCCCAGTGTTGTCAACGCGCAGCAGGATCATGACAGTTACTTTCCCAAGTCTACGGTGACCCTGGATGTCCAGACGCGTGATGACAGGGCTGTGTCTGCCATCAAGGTTTCCTATTATCTCGACGATTCCACGACACCTATTTACCAGGATACCCACGACTCCACGAACGGTATCGTTCCCGGCGCCGAGGTGCAGAGCAGTTTTGTGCTTGACCTGTCAACGCTGAATCTTTCAAACGCAAATCATACGATTCGCGCCCAAATCGTTGCCATTGACGATCGCGGGCACAGCTCTGTCGATCATGGTTCGCCATATGAGTTGCAAATACCTGTCCACCCCGATACACAGGCACCGTTGCTTGGGGTTTTGGAGCCCATTCAGGGCAGCACCTTGTATGCCGGTCATACCATCACCGTAAAATGGCATGCGACGGACGATTCTGAACTGAAGAGCGTGCGTGTGCTCGCAAATGGGGCAGCAATACAGAGTACGCCGGTTTCCGGACAGGATATTACGACGCAGTTTACATATCAGGTGCCTTCCGGAGCGAGTTCCCTGACGCTGGAAGCTCATGCCACCGATATCTATGGAAACGACGGTGTTACCTCATGGAAATATACGGTCACGAAGGATTTGCCGCCAACCGTATCGATCAGGGCGCCGGCGCAGGGTTCAAGGCTGGTTGAAGGTGAGCCGTTTACGATGTCCGCTTACGTGGCCGACGACGGCAAGGTCAGCTCGGTTACGTTCTTTATCCAGAACAACGGTGCCGACATATTCAGTAAGACTATCGATTCCGGGACGATAGCTGCAGCCATAGCCGCGGGGCAGCCCGTCAGCGCAGCGATGCGAGTGCCGCACCGGCCTGACGCGGGTGAGGGTACGGTAACAATCGGTGTGCGGGCTACGGATGATGCGGGACAGACATCTCAGGTGTTGTTGGTTATGGATATCCTCGACGATGAAGAGGCGCCAAAGATTCAGCTGACCACACCCGACAAGGCATTCTCGGTGATGCCCGGTGCCAGCTTCGACATTAAGGGCAGCGGCAATGACAATATCTATATCGACAAGCTGATACCGGTTATTATCGATTCGGACGGCACCGAAACGGTGTTGCCATGGCAGGTGCTGAGCCGAAATGACCACATTGAAAGCATAACGGTACCGAATCCGGACAGTTTTGGCAGTGTTACCGCGGCACAACGTTTCGACGTCGATTTTACCGGACGGGTGTTATTGCCTGCTTCCATGATCAGTGAGGCAGGCAAAACCTACAAATTTGAACTTAAGGCGCAGGATATGGGGGTGAATACCAGCGCGACGCAGGCGCTTGAACTGACCATCCAGAAAGACACTTCAGGACCGGATATCCAGATTCAGGATCTTCCCGATACCGTATACGACCGCCAGCCACTCAGTCCCAAAGTGACATTGAGCGATAATGTGGCGGTTGCGTCATACAAGATATATCTGAGCGATGATGCACAGGATCCTCTGGCGGATGAGAGTGGTTTGTCTGAAGCGACCATAACAACCGATCCGTTACCTATCGACTTGAGTCGCTATGACCCATTACCTGCCGACGGTTCTGTCATGACAATGGTCGTGGAGGCAACGGACACGGCCGGCAATGAATCACGTGTGACAAAAGCCGTGAAGGTGATGCCCGATCAGCCGCCGCAACTGAGCGTCGCCGACTCGTATCCGGGTACTACGTCGTTGCAGGGTGGGCTGACCTTCAATGTCATTCATATGAATGACGATTATGTCAGTGGTGCCGCACCGGTTGAGTATTTCGCCGCGTATACCTCGCTCAGTGGTCTGGATACTGGCGGAATACGGTCTCTCATCGGCAAGTCGGCATTGGATAACAAGGTCGATGTACCCTATATATCGCTCAATTATCCGGAATCCAACAGCCAATCCGTTTCGTTGAACATAGGCGGAAAGCCATATATGGGGACAGCAGATAATGTCTTGTCCATATGGCCGTTGCCGAAGTCCAATGGCAGGCTGAAATTGGATGCGGGTACCGGGAACACGGTGCAGTACGAGGTCAAAACCTACAGTAACGCTTCGTGTACAGCGCTGGTAAATGATACGGTCGTAACTGATTCGGCCGGCGTGGATCTGTCGTCACTGTTGCAGAACGATGTCACGGTTGCCCAAATCACGCCGAAAGTTCTTGATGCGAATGGTGGAGTTGTAGGTGCCTTCATACATTCAATTCGAATCGACTCCGTAGATTTGCAGAACAGTTCCGCCTATAGCGTAAATACGCATCTTCGTCAGGTCGATAACAACTATCAGATTAGCGTTATTGTGGCGGACCAAGGCAATAGCGCCAGCGGTACGGCGGTGATTGCAGCACCAAGTATGGTTGGCTCCGCCACTGCCAGTCACGACCAGGGACAGCTCTTCCATGTTCCCGTAGGTTTCGGTTTCGATAAGATATCGGTGTTGGGGCATGCCACCGACAGGTTCTCTATCGACCGAGGGCCTTTATCGATTACCCCATTGACGACATACGCGATCAATTCCGATCAAGAACCCCCGCAAATGACTGTCACCTCGCCGGATAGCGGTATTACCGTGGTGCCGGCACAACGTATTCTGATCAATATCCATGCAACGGATAACGCCGGATTGCGTTCACTGCAACTGGTGGATGCCAGCGGCAATATCGTGCGTGAGATTGGTGCGAGTTACGGTAGTTCGGATTATGTGATTCCCTATCATGTTCCCCTCACCCAGACAAGCAGTCTGGCGCTTACTGTTATAGCGGTCGACCAGTCGGGGGCCACGACAACCCAGACGTTGTCGTTCCCGGTGGCCCCGAATTTGCCGCCACAGCTGACGCTGAAGAAATTCTCTACCTACATGCTCAATGGGCACTACCAAAAGGTATTGGATACTCCTGACCGGGTTAACTATGGCGAATTCTGGGTTCGTGTCGGTGAGCCTTTCCGCCTGGACGTTCAGCTGGATGACGATGCCGGCTTGGCCAGTTATACGATCAATCGCATTGACCGTTCCGGGAATCGCATTCAGGAATTCACGGAGGATCTTGATACGCCATGTCCGAAGCCGTCTACGTTGACCGCGAAGATTGGTGCGGACATTGTTTTCAAGCAAACCGAGACGACCGAGTACGAGGCGGTTGTCGTCGATACGTACGGTAACAAGACGGTTCGCAGTTTCGTGGTTCATCCGCTTGGCAACATGGCACCAGAGATTCGAATCACATCGCCTGCGGATGAACAGGACATCGTGGCCGGTACATTCCAAATCAAGGTTGGGGTGGTCGCCACGGATGATCGGGCGTTAGGTGATTCGGCGATTGCGTTGTATGCGAATGGTGTGCGCCTGACCTCGGTGGGTGGTCCCGCAACGCCGGGCAACGACCAGGACATCGGTGGCAGCGGCGCGGTGCAGCAGGCGTTTGCGTCGATGTACGACGATATCGAAAAGAATTACAGCGTCGACATGGCGGACTCCTACGGATTCAGCAATAGTCCATACGCCATTGAACAGGAGTACCACATGTCCATCCCCGCCGGTTTGGTGCGTTTTAACGAACCGGTAAAACTGACCGCTGTGATTACCGATTCGGATGGCGCTGTATCGCGCCACGAGATCACGCTCAACGTCGCACCGGATACGATCAATCCCGAGGTCGCGATTACAAAACCTGCAATCGATTACGGGCCGACAGAGGCATCCGATTTCACTCTGGGTTTTGAGGGTTACGACAATGTCAAGGTGGCCGAGCTGCAGGTTTATGAAGCCTACGGCGTGATGCTTCCCGATAATCAGTATGTGATGACCAACTATGGTAATCCTGTCAGAACTGTAGATTCCATCGATGACAAGGACTTTAATCCGATTACCACGGTTAATATCGATACCCCGGAATATCTGCAGACCATTCATGTGGACCGCCTGCAGGACATCATTAATCAGTTCCCGCAACTCTCCTTGAGCGGCAATGAGAAATACGATGTATGGATAAAGCTGGTTGCCCGTGATGCGGCGGGAAATGTCAGAGAAAGAGAGGTTCGCTATCCGGTACGGATAGATGAGCGGCCGGTTGTTGACATCCTTACTCCCACGACAGGTGCCAAAGTCGTGGAAGGGACACCGCTTACAGTCAACGTCAAGGCATTCGATGACGTCGGTATTGATTCGCTACGCTTGACTGCCATGCACGGCACCAGCACTGCGCAAATCTATAACATTCTTCTGCGTCAACCGCCCTACGGCTTCCAGTTGAAAGTGCCCGCGTTCGACGCGTCGAATTCGGCAAACAATCTGGTTACTCTCCATGTGGAGGCGATCGATACGTACGGTGCGGCCTTTGGGGATCTCGACAAGCATCGCGCGCAAGAGGATGAAACGCTGCAAATTGTCCAGGACCAGCCTCCCAGTGTTGCTATTGGAGCCCCGAAGGACGGCGCTACGGTCACTGAAGGGGAGCATCTCCTGGTTCAGGTGAATGCTGCGGATGATGTCGGTATAGATCGTGTCGTGCTCCAGGTTGCTGGATTGGCGGGAGGCGACCGCGTCTTTACCGATACCAGCTATCCATTTGAATTCCTGGTGGATGTTCCCTACGGACAGGCAGGCCAGGATTTGACGCTTTCGGCCAGTGCAGTAGAAAAGCGGTATTCGGGAACTGCGCGTGTGGCTACGACACTTACGCCGGTGCATGTCCATGTGGAGCGTGATACGACCGCTCCCGATTTGACGGTATCGCAGCCCGCCGCGACCGGTGCCACAGTGGTGGAGAAGCGAGCGTTGTCATTTGTCGCCGATGCGCACGATAACGTTGCCGTCAGTACGGTCAAGGTTGAGGTGGCCGTCGATATTAATGGCGACGGGCAGTTCACGCCGGACGAGGTTATTGCGCAAAGAACGCTGCTCAATCCGCCCTACGCAGGCAGTATTTCCATAGGGACGCTAAGCGATTATTTGGGTGACAAGGCGGCCGGTGTCGATCACCTGCCATTACAGCTGACTATTACGGCGCAGGACGGCGCCGGTAACCAAAGTGTGGTAACCCGCCCGGTTATGCTCGTGCGCAACCAGCCGCCCAGCATTGATGGTATCGAGATCCTGGATGATCAGGGCTATAGCCTGGGCACCAATGTCAGTCAGATTACCGAGGGCCGCAATATCGTAGTGCAGGTCGCGGCGCATGATCCGGAGGCGGGTGTGCAGTCTGCCCGCCTTTATCAGGCAGTGAACCCTTCGGAGGCCGCCAGTTATACCAAAGTGGGTGAGGATAATGCCGCCCCGTTCCAATTCCATATCAAGGTACCGGAAGGGAGCGCAGGCAGCGTTCTGAGTTTCGAGGCGGACGCTACCGATGTCGACGGATACCAGTCGGCACTGTCGGCAGTGCACAACATCAGTATTGTCGCGGATCAGCCTCCCACGGCCGGTATCGTCAAACCGGATAACAGTCAGGCGGTGGTGATAGACGGCCAGGACGTTGAGGTCTGGGTCAAGGCGGATGACGACCTGGGACCGGACGGCATCGATCGCGTCGTGTTTTCGGTCAATGGAACGCCAGTACAGACTGTTTATGACAGTCTTTCCAAGCAAACCGGTTCCGCCAACCAGGATGATATTTATCGCGCGATAATCACACCGCCTCCCGGGACAACCGGTTTTGTGGTGCAGGCCACTGCCTATGATGTGGCGGGGCACAGTACCCAGACCGCACCTCTGCGCATCGGCAAGGTCGCCGATACGGTTGCGCCGAAGATCAGCATAATGCAGCCATTCGATGGGGATGTGCTGACGGAAGGCGAGAATATCCACGCAGTGGTAGCTGTGGATGATATCGGCAGCGACGCTGTTCGACACGTCTATCTGCATTGGGTTCGTGAATATCAGGATGCTGCAGGCAACTGGAAGCAACTGGCGAGCGCCGATAGGGAGATCAATCGCGACGATACGCGTGCGTCGGGTGATATGACGCCGGTGAGCGATCCCGACAATAATCACTATATCTATTGGGGGAATTTCGTCGACAGTAATGTGATCAAGCGTGAGCAATATCGCAACGAAAGGGTGCGATTGGTGGCGGAGGTGCGCACGCCTAATCACGACGTCACAGTGCAGAGTACCTATGAAGTAGGCTTGCCGGTCAGCGAACGCCGCTTCCTGTTGCCGGCGGCACCCGCTTCGACCGGGCTGAGTGACTCCGATCGTAGTCGAGCGCAGAGTGTTTATTACACGGCGGTTTCGCAATTCCAGAGCAGCGACCAGACCGGGGCGATGCTCGGCTCGTGGTCCACGGTCGATCCGATGCGTCTGGAGCAGGGACTGGGTAACGTGCTGTTGAATGCGCAAAGCAGCGATCACCCAGTGCAACCCCTCACCGGTCTGTTTATTGCCGACGATACCAATGATGCCTACCAGAACGGTGACGAACACTACGTCTATTCGGACCTGCTGGCCGGGGCGTCGGAGCTGTTCGCCGGCACGATATCGGAGATTCATAGCGACGCCAATTTCGTTATGGCTTCCAAGAGCGGCCTGCTGCCGGGAATGACGCAGCAGGGGAGGAGCGTGGACGCCTTCGCCGGGGCGCTGATCAATGAAATCAAGAAGAACCCGGATAGCGGCGGCATCCATCTGAGCGATAGCGGTGGTGAGTTGCTGATCTTTACCGTGCACAACGGCGATAACCAGTTCGGTCTGCCTTATCTGCTCAAGGGACGGGTCGATTTGCCCTATCCCGACGTCTACGGGCTGGATCGAAAGGACAATCTGGCGTTTGTCGCCAATGGCAACGGCGGCGTTCAGGTAATAGACATCAGCAATCTTGCCGCGCCTTATCACGTGGGATATATCAAGCCGGACGGTTTCGCGCGCGATGTCAAGATCAAAGGCAATTTCGCCTACATCGTCGCATCGCATCAGGGACTGGTCGTCGCCGACATCAGCAATCCGTCCATGCCCATTGTCGCCTCGCTGGACACGCTCGGTATTGCAAATCGGTTGCAGATAGTCGGCAACAAGGTATATGTGACCGACATGGTGGAGGACGGGACCGGTTCCGAGCTGAATATCATCAGCATCGCGGACCCCTATCATCCGAAGTTGCTGCACACGGTTGAACTCAATCCGGCGCGCAAAGACCTAGTCCCGGGCGGTGCCTACGATGTGACGGTGGCCGGCAACAAGGCATTCGTCACGGTCATGTACAAGGATCAGGAGAACCAGCCGAGCCAGTCGCTGGTACAGGTGATCAACCTAGCAGCCCTCGACGATCCCACCGTTGACAACACCGTTCCGGTAATGATTCATCGCAATGCCACCAGCGACGATTTCGCCGCTCGTGGGTTGATCATAGCCAGAGGGGCGTTGCAGGTCGCTGCCGGCAAGCACGGCATCGACCGCATTGATCTGCCGGAGCTTACGGTCCTGAGCCAACAGCCAGCACAGGATGCGACCAACGTTTCCACCGAACTCGGCGCTATCGATATCGAATTGTCGTCGGTGTTGTCACCGGACACCGATCTCAGCAAGTATGTGCAGATCCTGGAAGGTGATCCGACCATCGGCAAGGATGTAACCGCCGATTTCCAACTGGGTTTTGCCCAGCGTAATGGTGCTCCGGCCTATCGCTTCCTGCATCTGGTGCGCAAGGACGGCGTTGCCTTGTCGCAGGACACCCGCTATTACGTGGTTTTACGCAAGGGACTGGCGCCGCTCACCGGATTGCCCATGGCCCAGGATTACCAGTCCAGTTTCGTTACCTCGGCGGTGGGTGCGGCCGCCGGGCCAACCATCAATTCTGTTTCGCCCGATACCGGCAGTATCCAAGGTGGTACGCCGCTCATCGTGCGCGGCACCAACTTCGGCAGCTCGCCCAGCCTGTATCTGGGGGGACAACGTCTGGTGATCGACAAGATCGAGCCTGCCACGAGCGACGATCCTTATCAGAAAATCTATGCACGTACCGTACCCAACTATGCCGGACCGGCGGCAGTGCGCGTGGTCAATGCCAATGGCCTGGATGCGAACGCCATCGGTCTCTTTACCTATGTGGACATCCTCAGTATCTCCTATGTCGATCCGCCCATAGTGCGGGTGAGCCAGGCGGGGCAGGGCGATATCGTCGATGTGGTCGGCTACGGTTTCGACTCCAGTGTGACGCTCAAGGCCTATCCCAGCGGACATCCCGAATTGGCAGTCACCGATACGGTCGATCAGGATCGACTGAAGCTCTACAGCGCCGAACGGATGACTTGGGTGGTGCCTGACTTCGGCGGCAGCTATCGTGGCTATGTCGACGTGGAGATATCCGACACGGATGGGCGCAAATATCTCTTGCCTGATGCCCTGTTCTACGGCCATCTGACCGTAGACCGTGAATTGGAGGCGGAACAGCCGTTAAAGCCGCCGTTTGACAATTACGTACCCGATGCGCTGAAGCTGCCGCCCGGCCGCATCGTCGACCTCGCCTCCGATCCGCAACTCGGTCTGATCTATGTACTCGGTCGTGGGACTCGGGATCCCGACGTCACCAGCCCCCAAAGCGTCAACAGCGTAGCGCAGTTCCATGCCGATTACGCGCCGGGATGGATTTCGCTGGTCCACTACCAACGCGACGCCCTCGGTAATGCCGCACCCATGTATGGCTTCGGCTACTACAACCTGCCGCAGGAACTGGTGCCGACTGCGATGCAGCTTACCGACAAGCAGCTCTATGTCGCGGCCCAGGGGTACCATTTCTCGTTCATCGATACGCCTTACGAAGACCAGCGCGTGATACTGGTCTACGACCGGGAAGATCACCTGCCCGGCACCGGCGACCCGGCGGGCAAGAACCGCGACATCCTTTACAGCCTGCCGCTGAACTTCAAGTCGATACCCGCATCGATGGCCCATACCGGCGATCTGCTGTTCGCTGCCAGTGCCGCCGACGGCGTGGCGGTGATCAGTGTCGCCGATCCGAAGAAGCCGTCGGTGATACGCGTGCTGACCCAGGGGAATGCCGACGGTGAGACGATCAATCTGACCCAATACAACTCCCTGCGGGTGCAGGCCATCGACGGTTATCTGCACGTCATTACGCCGGGCGGGCGCTTCGTCTTCGACGTCAGCCGTCCCAGTATGCCGCAGGTGGGTTACTTCCCGAGCGGCAATGTGTCGGCGGCGATGGTGGATCGGCCGCAGCTGGTTGCCCCAGCCAAGGGAACGGATCTGGCGCTCTATGATGCCAGCCGGCCCAATCATCTGCAGGAGCTCGGCAGCTACGATGATCTCGGCTTCAGGCTCCAGGGCAACATAACCTCCATGGCGGCGCTGGATACCTTGGCGGGCGTGACCAAGATCGATGGTTGCAGTGAGCCTCCTGGCTACAAAGGTTATTTGAGTCTCTATGACACCAGCCGTCCGCAACAGATCGGCCTCCTGGATGCCACCAAGCTGTTCGATTGTGAGCCTGGCGGCGCCATCGGCAGGACCCTGCTGACACGTGATGGCATCGTGGTGCTGGACCACGAGAACAATACGGTATCGCAGCTGATGATGGTCGATACCCTGACACCGGATCTGGTGACTAGCTTCCCGGCAGACGGTGCCGTTGGGGTGCCGACCAACGCCACTCTGCAGCTGAAGTTCAGCGTGCCGATCGCCATTCCGTCGGGCAGTACGGCGCTTTCCTATCTCTCGAAGTACCTGGCGCTGCTGTACGACGATGGCAGCCAGCAGGGTGTTGCGGCCGCCTTTACGCCGTCCATCGATCCGAACGACCCTACGCGCGTTCTGATCACGCCGACCGACGGCCTGGTCGCCAACGGCCATTATCGCCTGGTGCTGAAGGGTGAACTGGGCAGCCTCCGTACCGTTGGCCTGTTCGATCGTACGATCCGGTTTACGGCGGCGGCGGACAGCGCGCCGCTACCCCAGTTGGGCGCGGTAGCGCCCACAGTGCTGGTAACCGGCGGCGGTGCCCTCGCCGTCGACGTGACCAACGCCGATAACCCGACCTTCCTGGTCGCCGGGCAGGCGGCGTCGGTGACGTCATCCGAAACGGTGAATGCCACCACCACCCGTTATCATATCGAGGCGCCGTCCAACCTTGCCGGGCCGGCACAGTTGACCGTGGTCAACGCCAACGGCGGCGAAGACAGCCGGATCGGCGCCGTCCAATATGTCGAACCCTTGCATCTGGACGGCGCGACGCCGGCACAGGGTAGTGTGAACGGCGGCACGACGGTCACCATCACCGGCAGCGGTTTCCGTCCGGGATTGTCGCGGGTCAGCGTGACGTTCGGCGGTATTCCGGCGGACGACAGTACGGTCAAGGTGCTCGACGCCCATACCCTGTCGGTGGTGACACCTGCCGGTCGGATCGGAGCGGCGGACATTACCGTCAGCCTCGACAACGGCGAGAGCGCGACGCTTCCCGGCGCATTCAACTATCAGCAGCCGATCCAATCGAACATCGAGGCGAAGGGCCGTATCTACGCGGCCGTGCTCGATCCGACGCAGAATTATCTGGTGGCGGCCGCCGGCACTGGCGGTGTGCGTATCTACAACGTCAACGCCTCGACCTATACCGGCGATCCCAATCATCCGCTCAACGCCGACGACCTGCGTCACCTAATCGATCGCAACAACGATGGTATCGACGACCGCCTGCTGGCCCGGGTACCGCTGCCGGGCGGATACGCCGCTCTATGCGTTGCCACCTACTTCGAACACGGCGAAGACCGTGTGTTTGTGACGGCGGCGAGATTGGGCGGCGGCGGCAAGCCGGTTGCGGGCAGCGCACAGCTGTTCATCGTCGCTTTCGATTCCGACAACGTAGCAACCGCCACTGTGGTATCGGATCTGCCGTTGCCGGCGGATTTCGCGCGCGGTATCAGGGTGCAGAACAATCAGGCGCTGGTGGCGATGGGTAACGGCGGTGTCGGCCTGGTGGACGCCTATCTGCACACCAAGACCTATCTGGCGGCGCAGCTGACGCTGCCCCAGGGGCACGAGGCGCTGGACGTGGCGCGGCTGCCCGCACAGCCCGGCCAGCCGTCGCGTTACGCCGCCGTTGCCGGCCATTTCGATTTCGGCAGTAACACGCTGCTAGATGCGGGCGATCCGTCTTCTGGCGGCTTCTACCTGTTGCAGCAAAGTCCCACTACCGGCTTTACCGTCGTCGGCAGTCTTGCCGTCCCGGCCAGCCGCGTGGTGATTGTCGGTCATTACGCCTATCTGGCCGCCGGTGAACGCGGTCTGGTGATCGTCGATATTTCGGATCCGACGCAGCCGAAAATCGTGTCGCGAGTGACCGGTATCGGTACCGTCCACGATCTGGACGTCAACGGCAATACCGTCTACCTGGCGCTGGGCAGTGCCGGTATCCGGACCGTGGACGTTACCGATCCGCTCCATCCGCAGCTCACTGCCGGCATGGAATCATTCCACTCCGATATCGATGTGGTGGTCGCGGGCAGTTACGGTGCCTACGGTACCGGCGTGGCGAGCGATGGCAATAGTGTGGTGCAGGTGACTCCCGATGTGATCCTCAAAATCCAGGGTATCGATCCTGCAGATGGAATTCTTGACCAGGATGCGCTCGGCCACCTGACCATCGATTTGCGTTTCAACAAGGCCATCGACCTCGCGCCGGACAACCTGCACCGCTTCACGGTGCTTGGTCCGGACGGTGGGGCACTGCCGGTGACGGTACAGATCGTCAACAACGACGCCATTCTTACCGTTACCGATGCGAGCAGCCTGAAGGTGGGCGATCATCTTACCGTGGTGGCCAATGCGGGTATCGCCTCGGTCAAGCCGTTGTCCGACGGCCGTCAGGTCGTGCTCTATACGCTGGCCAAACAGCAACGCTTTATGCTGACCTATCGCGGTGTCCGCCCCGATACCATAAGCGTCGATTCGGTGGTGCCGCGCCGCATGCCGCTGGGCAAACCTTCGCTGATCACGATTTCGGGACAGGGGATTCCGCAGGACATTTCTCTGCTCAAGGCCTACGTGGGCGGTGTCGCCGCGACGGTTCAAGGTGTCACGGCAAGTACCCAGACCACCGGCGCCTCCATCGTTACCGTACAGGTGCCTGCACTGAATGCACCCGGCCTGTTTGATGTCACTCTACAGGTGAACCAAAGCGGGGTCTGGCAGAGCGCCACGCTGTATGGCGGGCTGATGGTCGATGCCCCGATCCGGTTCGATACCATGTCACCGCGCTGGGGTCCATTGACTGGCGGGACTGTGGCGATCATCACCGGCCAGGGTTTCGAACCGGGCAATACGGTCATGGACGGCCTGAAGATCCGGATTGGCTCGGTGCCGGTCGCCAGCATCCGCGTGTTTTCCACTACACGGTTACAGATCGTGACCAGGGAAGGGACACCGGGACGGCATGACGTCTCCGGCGAGGATCGGTACGGCGGTACGACAGTGCTCAGTGGCGACAAGGGCTTCGGCTACGGCATCAAATTCCTCGGCAGCCAGCAGGCGAATAATGTGTTCCCCTCGGATGTCTGGGTCGATCCGGATACCGGAGTTGCCATTACCAACGCGGGTTATGTGACTACAGGGTATATGCTGCGCTCGGTCAACGGCGTGCCGTTCCCCGAGACGCTGCGTGCCGCCAGCTTTGACATTCAGAACCCGACACAGCCGTTGTTGGTGGGGGGGGTGTCATCGCTCCCCAGCGGACCGGAGGGGCAGACGCTGCTCAGCGACAAGGTAACGATTGGCATACTGGAAGGAAAGCAGATACTTGGATCGTTGTCGGCAGCCGAGCAACAGCAACTGGCTGCATTGAAGGGCGCCGATACCTTGTTGGCGATGCCTGTCGACTCGATCCGGATTCAGGCGGTGCAGGAGCCCGAGAACGGCGTTGTGCACAAGCGGCTGTACGTGGCCAACGGCAGCGGCGGTGTGGCTCGCATCAACCTGGATGATGAGAACGGCATGCAGCTGTTGTCGCAGGTGCCGGACGAAAGTGCCGACGATCAGGTCACCGACGTGCTGAAGTGGGGCAGCACCGTGTATGCGGTACATGCATCGGATTTGCCTCCCCCGGTAAATCCACCGCAAAATTCCTGTGATCATTTATCGGGCAAGATGGGCGGCACGAACTATGTCGACCGCCTCAGTTATGCCGACGTCAACGACCCAGTGGACATGGGACCGCTGCCGTCGGTCGAAGGCGGAAACGCCATTGCCCGCGACAACGAATGGATCTACGCCGGCGGTATACGCAGTGGTTCCGAATGGCTTACAACATTAAAGTGCGTCGAGTTCCGCTCCATGACCGCAGACCGCCCGGGCGACGCGGCGAGCGGCACCATCACCGCGACCAACCTGTTCGATCCCGAGCTCACCCGTACCTACACAGTGCCGGGTAACGTGATCGATATCGCCTCTTATGGCCATTACTTGATTGCGGCATTGGGTAGCGGTGGTGTCGAGATCCTCGACAAGGACGCGCCCGAGAAACGGGTCAATATCCCTCTCGACCGTACGCTGATGGACCATGTCGGACGCGCGGCTCGTCTCAAGCGCTTTGGCAACCTGCTGTTCGTGTCTGCCGAAGGCGGCGGGCTGGTGGTGCTCGACCTGACCAAGCCGTTGGCACCACGTGTGATATCGGCGGGCAATGTTGAACTGATTCAGGCAGCGGATGTATTCAAGGGGCGTGTCGTTACCGGCGCTGCGGGGAGCGGCGTGTCGGAATTTGAGCTGCCGGGCTCGTTTGCCACCACTGCGTCGGTGGATGAAGGCGGCCTGATCGCCGATGGTGAATCGCTGACACTGACCTTCAACGAACCGATGACCGTGGCGTCGCTACAAGCGAGCGGCGCGGTCAGCGTGACACGGGCCGATACCGGCGCCCAGGTGCCGGTCACAGTCACCCCGGTGATTCCGGCCAGCGCCAGCGACGACAGCAGCAGCGACAAATACACTTTGGATTTCGCCCGCGTCCCCGGTGTCGGTTATACGGTGAAAGTCCAGAGCGCGAGCAACCTGCGCAGCTCGGACCTGTGGGCGCCGTTCGTTCTCCACCTGCAGGCGGCCCCGGCAGGTGCGCAGCGGCCGCAGATCACTTCGGTGGACGGCGGCGTATTCCATCGCGGCGACAATCAGGAGGTGGTGATCCACGGGACCGGTTTCCGCCAGAGTCCGCTGCCCCAGGTCTACGTGGATCAATACCAGCTGACGCCCGAGTGGGTAGACGCCAACACCCTGAAGCTTCCCGCCGGCAGTCTGGAACTGCTGCCGTTGACGCCGGGTGCCCATAACCTGCGGGTGGTCGACGGCGGCATGGAGGCGACGCTGCCCGGAGCCATCGTGATGGGTGCGCCGGTCGCCGGGGCGAAATTGACGTTGACGCCGACCTCGGGGCCGACGACGGGCGGTGCCTACGCCACGATCCACGCCAACCTGCAGGTGATCCTGCCGGGCAGCAAGGTGATCATGCGCTCCCTCAGTGGCGATGAAATCCGTACTCAGGAGATTACGCCGGGTGTCTACGCCTCGAATCTGGAAGATAACGTCAAGACCCTGACCGACTTCCAGTTCCGCGTCCCGGGCGTGGCACAGCCGGGTCTCTACAAGATCTATCTGGCTTCCGGCGGCCAGGAGCTGTATGTCGGCGACTTCTCCTACACCATGACGCCGGGACGCACCCTGAACCTGCCCAACTATCCGCCGATGGTGATAGGCGGCGCCGCGCGGCGGGGGAACACCTTGTTCATCGGGGTCAAGGCGGGTGCCGACCCGACCGACATCGATCCGTTCCTGATGAAGTCCGGTCTGGAAATCTACGACGTTTCGGTGGATGACAACCCGGTGCGGTTGTCGCAGCTGCGCACCGATCAGCCGGTGACCGGTGTGGCCGTTTACGGCGATAGCGCCTACCTCGCCGCCGGCAGCGACGGCCTGATGGTGGTGGACATCACGGATCTCCAGCATCCGCTGCCGGTTGAGAATCTGCCGGTGCCCGGTAATGTCGCTACCGATGTGGCGGTCAATCAAACGCACAGCGTGCTGGCCATGTCGGTGGCGAACGTCCTGGGTACCGGTTACGTACGTTTCTTCGATCTGAACAGCCCGCAACTCGACTCGCCTGCCGGCTTCGATACCATCGCTTTCGGCCGCGGACATCTGCAGGGGCAGCCGGGGGATGTGCAATTGCAGGGTGAGCGATTCGCCGGCCCGGCCCAGCGGGTGGATGGAGCTGATGGCAGCGCCCCCCAGGCTGAGGTTGCGGATGGTGACCGGGGTGGAGTTGCCCATGGCGTCGCTGGCCACGGTGGCGGGCAGGGCGAGGGGGATGCGCTCGTACTTGCGGGTGAAGCGTATCGTCACCTCGGCGGGGCGGGCGAAGAGGGCGGTGAACTGCGCGGGGTCCACCTTCTCCGCCTGGGCGGTGAAGGAGAAATCGTAGCGGCCGTTGAATCCGCTCAACTGGTAGCGCGCGCCGGTGCGCATGGCGATCCGGGAAGGATCGTTCGCGCGGATGGAAACCAGCACGCCCTTGCCGGGATAGGCCATGACGAACTGCGCGCGGTGTTCCAGTTGCTGGCCGGTGTCGTCGTGCACGTCCAGCTCCACGCCCGGCCTGAGCTTGAACTGTTCGAAATCGACCCTGAAGTGGTCCGGTTGATCGTCGGTGACGGTCTTCATCGCATCCTTTCTCCTCCGCCTGCCGGCGGCATCATTGCATGGTCTGATTTTTCGCGGCGGACGCCCCAGCGCGTATTGTAGCCAAAAAGCGCGCCGCGCACGCATGCGCCGCGCGCCCAATTGTGAGGATGAAATCGGGAGCGCAGTCCAATCAACGGCCTGGGTGCGGCGCAGGGGAAGGGCGGCGCGGCGGGGCGCAGACCCGGCCGATGGAAGCGGGGTGAATGGGGTATCATAGGAACAATGGCAGGGGCGGGGATGGCTGCATCCCGAACTGCGTGTCCGCTTGCGGCGCGCCCGGTCCGCCCCGTGTGATGATGCCCGTAACGAAACAGAATATGTCTCCCATACTCGTCCTTTTCGTCTTCTTCGCCTGCGGCGTACTGATGTGGAAGCTCATCGCCTGGCTGCCGCCCCGTCTGCGCGAGCCGACGATGATCATCACCGCGACGGCGGCGATCTACGCGGTTTCGTTCTTTCTCGTCGGCATGTTCGCGGTGTATATGTTCGTCCACCTGGTGGGGAAATACTCCCACGTGCTGCCGCAGGGCTTCTATTATCCGGTGCTGATCCTGGCGATTGCGATGCTGATCTTCGTGCCGGGCTACGCGACCCGCCATTTCTACGGCAAATGCCGGCCGCGCACGCACAAGCCGCCCACGGTGCGGCGGCTCGCGGGGCGCAAGCCGCCCGGCGGGCGCGGGCCGCGGCCTGGGCGATTCGCTCGCGGACGCGCGCGACGGCTGGGGCGATGGTCGAAGGGTCGCTTGGCATCGGGCGGATTTTAGCACGAGGAAAAATCCGGGCCGGCCGCGCGGGCGGTTGCCGCTCCGGCGAGGGAGGGATACACTGTGCCGTTCATGTCCGCTCGCGGAAAATTGCTGGCCGTTGAAGGCATCGACGGGGCCGGCAAACGCACACAGGTGGAACTGCTCGACCGCGCTCTCGATGCCCGCGGCATCGCGCATTTCGATATCAGTTTCCCTCGCTACCAATCGTTTTTCGGCCAGGCCGTCACGCGCTACCTGACCGGCGAATTCGGCCGGCTGGACCAGGTGGACGCGCATTTTTCGGCGCTGCTCTATGCCGGGGACCGGCTGGAGGCGAAGCGAGAACTGGAAACGGCGCTCGGAGCGGGACGGCTGGTGATTGCCGACCGCTACATCGGCTCGAATCTGGCGCATCAGGGAGCGCGGGTGCCGGCCGAACGGCGGGAAGAGATTCTCGCGTGGGGGCGGCGGGCCGGCTACGGAGGTTTTTGGCTCCCGCACGAGGGTTTTGTCATCCTTCTTCCTGGCCCCGTGGGGGGAGCCTCCCGGCGGACCCCGGCAAGAGAGGAAACCCCCGGGGGCGACAATCAGGAAGGCGGACACGGGGAGCGTGGGAGGGCGGGCGGCGGGTTCCCAAGGCTGGCGCAG
>OFHG01000259.1_pt1 | contig 22767 bp, 24 predicted proteins | sample 1521931 | NCBI WGS metagenome assembly OFHG01 (sample SAMEA2468438, study PRJEB22500) | soil metagenome | biome: Glassland; feature: Farmland; material: Clay | place: Australia | collected 2013-01-31 | depth 0.55 m
CTCGCCGCGCGCAAATTGTCCCGAAAAGGTGGGCAGGGCGGCAATGGCGAGGGCCTGGGCGATGACCACCTGCGGCATAGTCATGATAGCCCAGGCGTATTTTATGGCAGTCAGGCTGCCTACGGGTTGGGCGGGGGAGGTCGCCAACATGGCGTTCACCACGGCGTTGATCTGTACCACGGCCACCCCCAGCAGGCGCGGGCCCATCAAGCGCGCCACCTCGCGCACCGCCGGCAGGTGCAGGCCCAGGGTGAGGGAAAAGAGTCTCCCCGGCAGGCGCAAAAATGTCGGCACCTGCACCAGGAAATGCAAGCCGGCGCCTAAAACCGCCCCCCAGGCCAAGCCATAAATGCCCATGGAAGGCGCCAGGAACAGCACGCCGAAGATCATGCCCAGCCAATACATGCTGGGAGCCAAGGCCGGCCATAGAAAGACCTGGTGCACGTTGAGCACACCCATCAGCAGCCCGCTCACGCCGAAGATCACCGGCGAGATCAGTAAAATGCGCAGCAATTCGACGGTCATCGCCTGCAGCTGCGGATCGAGTTTGGGCTTAAATATGTAGATCAGGCGCACGATATGGGGGGCCAGGAACACCGAAACCAGGCTTAGGGCGGTCAGGAACAGCAAGACCAGGTTGATGATCGAAGAGGCCAACTGCCAGCCGCCGCGCCGGTCGCCTTGGGACAGAAAGCCGGCCAGGGTCGGGACGAAAGCGGAGGCCAGTGCCCCACCGGCAACCAGGTTGAACACAAAATCGGGATAAGTAGAAGCGGCATTATAGGCGTCTAATTGGATGCTGGTGCCGAAAGCGTTCGAAACCAGGATCTGGCGCACCAGGCCGGTGAGGTTGCTCAATACGAAAGCCGCCATCACCGTGCCGGCCGCTCGGGCGATTTGGCGGTTGGCAGTTACCGCAGAAGTGGTCACAGGTTTCGATTATAACCCCAGTTCGATCCCCTAGATCAAAGGCTCTTTAGGAATCGCCGTGGTTGAATCCCGGGAATTCCCAAAGAACACTCAGCCTCTTGACACCGAACATATTTTCTAGTATGTTTACCTTATCGAGAACACTGGTGAGAACCTGTCGAAGAACTGGAAAAATCCGGCGAGGGAGGTGCCAATGCAAGCTGGTTACACGTCTCCACCCGATCCACAGGGATATAACGCCCTGGTTTGGGAAATCGTAGGACAAATCCCACCAGGCAAAGTGAGCACTTACGGCCAGATCGCGGCGATGATCCCCCAGCCGTCTGGGATGGACACGCGCCGTTACGCCTCCTTCAGCCCGCGCTGGGTGGGCGGCGCGATGGCAGCCTGTCCGGAGGGCATCCCCTGGCAGCGGGTGATCAACAGCCAGGGAAAGGTCAGCCTGCGGCCGGGCGGTGGGGCGCAGCGCCAACGCCAGATGCTCGAAGCGGAGGGGGTGGAGTTCGATGAGCGGGAACGCGTCAATTTGAAGCGCTTCGGGTGGAACGGGCCTGCGCCAGAATGGTTAACAGAGCATGGCTTGCAAAAACCGCCGGCGTTAGCCAGTCCGGACCAACCCAGCCTGTTTTAACCCTTTCAAAGGCATTGCGATGGGCAAAAGGGAAGTACACGACCCTACCTTCGAATTTCATCCGTTGACAAAGACGCGCTGGCAAGATTTCGAGACCTTGTTCGGGCCCAACGGGGCAGTGGGCGGCTGCTGGTGCTCCCTCGCGCCACGCCAGGCTTACCCGGCCCTGGATCGTTCGATCCATTTAAAAAAAGTGGACGAAAAGCCAGTTTGGTCGATCGTATGCTTTTACATCCACCGCCGTTACCGGCGGCGCGGCCTGAGCCTGGCTTTGATCGAGGCGGCGATTGGTTACGTCCGCCAGCAAGGCGCACAAATCCTGGAGGCCTATCCGCTCGACCCGGGGCAAGCGCGCCTGTCATCCAGTTCCGCTTATACCGGGTTAGCCCCAGCCTTCATCCAATGCCGCTTTGTGGAAGTCGCCCGCCGTTCCCCCACTCGCCCCATCCTGCGCTATACGATCCAATAAGAGGTGCCCATGGAAAGCATTCAACGCTGCGCCTGGTCCACCAGTGACCCCTTATACATCACCTATCACGACCGGGAATGGGGGGTGCCGGTTCATGATGACCGCCTGCTTTTCGAATTCCTGGTACTGGAAGGCGCCCAGGCTGGCCTGAGCTGGATCACCGTCCTGCGCAAACGCCAGAATTACCGCCAGGCATTCGACCGGTTCGACCCTCAGAAAATTGCCCGCTACGGCGATGAAAAAATCCTCGAGCTGCTGAACAACCCGGGCATCATCCGCAACCGCCTCAAGATCAACGCGGCAGTCGGCAACGCGCGCGCCTTCCTCGCAGTTCAGGAAGAGTTTGGCAGTTTCGATGCCTATATCTGGCGCTTCGTGGGAGGCAAGCCCATCCAAAACGCCTGGACTGAGATGGCTCAAATCCCTGCGAAATCCGCCGAAGCCGAGGCGCTGAGTAAGGATCTCTTGCGCCGGGGCTTCAAATTCGTTGGGCCAACGATCTGTCACGCTCACATGCAGGCCACCGGCATGGTGAACGATCACACCATAGATTGTTTTCGTCATCAGGAAGTTCAGCAAATGGGTTAAGCAAACCTGTCCACCGGAAACGGTGGACAGGTTCGTCTTTTAATCACCGAGAGCCGGGTACGCCGCTCCCGGCTCTCTCTAAGGAGGAGAAGAAGAGAAATCGCCCTTCGACGCTAATATTATCAGATGGCCCATAAAGCTGCTTGACGTTTAACCTACGATTACCCCACGGAAAACCTACGCAATCCCATCAATTTTGAGATTTTTAAAAAAGTTTCTATGCATTTTGGATTGAAAGGTTCGATCAAGAGATGAAAAAACTACCATCCGTCACCATTGGCGAAGCCTCGCCAACCCCCCTGGGACCTATATGGGTCGCCGTTTCTGAGCAAGGCCTGGCGGCAGTGGCGTTCGTAAACAGCGCAGAAGAAATGACCCGCTATGTGACCAAATTAGGTTTTTCTTGCGACTCCCAGGAAGCGCAAGAAACAGAAACCGCCTGCCGGCAAATTTGCGAATACCTGGGTGGGAGGCGCCGGGCGTTCAGCCTGCCCATCGACTGGTCGGCCATGACGCCCTTTCAGCGCCAGGCGCTGCAAATCACGTTCGCCATCCCCTATGGCTCAGTCATGACCTATGCACAAATCGCCCGGCAGATGGAAAGGCCGCGCGCCGCACGCGCTGTTGGCCGGTCAAATGCCACCAACCCGATGCCGCTGGTCATCCCCTGCCACCGCGTGGTTGGTTCGGATGGAGGCCTGCATGGCTATGGTGGGCGCGGAGGCCTGCAAACCAAAGCCCGCTTGCTCCAAATGGAGAGAGACGGTACAAAATTCCCGGCAAGCCACGATCAACCTGGGCCGTTTCCCGGCTAATACCCAGGTAGAAGCTTTGCTGGGCCTGCCAGGTGAAAGCGCCAATCTGTTGGTAGCCAGTGGCCAGACCAACGACAACGGCTCCACTCAGCTGGATTTCGTCATGCCGGAAAAGTGGCAGGATGGCTCGCCGCTCTCCGAACAAGATCTTCTGCTGGAGGTACGTAGCGTTGACGGCAGCTACCGCCAGAGCGCCACGATCCAGTACGACCATTGAGAGCCAATCTGAATTTAAGGTAAAGGTTTCCGACGTGCAAGCGGGCTCTATCACCGCTTGCACGTCGGCTTTCTCAATATATGACATTTATCGGGGGTAAATTAAGAAGGTTATAGGAGCAGCGGCAAACAAATGGTGGTATGATTGATTAGCAGGTTTTGCCGCTTGCCGTTTTTTACAACCGAATATCAGATGGAATGAGGCGCCTTGCCCCCGGATGGGAAGGCTTAATTGCGAAACCGGTGAGAGTCCGGTGCTGTCGCGCAACTGTAATTCGGGATTTCTTATTAGCATGCCCGAAAAGCCAGTTCGACTGCCTCATCTCCAGATTTCCTAGATCCTCGCGGAAGGGAGATGGAAATATGCATCGACCAGCCCCTTGAAACACGCTCCAACCGATGACGCCTCCCCTGACCATAGGACAGGGGTTTTTTCGTTTCTGGGCCAGATCGCCCGATGCGAAAGGACAAGTTGGCGCCCAGCCGCAGCATGGCGGGGATGCCAGTTCTGAATCAGTAATCAGGAGCCAAACGAGAAATGAAAATTCGCCATTTAATTCTTGGCGGGATCCTGGCAGCCAGCCTGTTGTTAAGCAGCTGTGCTGCCAATACTACGAATCCCCAGCCTGCCACCAGTCAACCGGTGGCCACCATCCAGGCAACCACCCCGCCCGTCCCCGCCTCGCCAACGGTGATGGCAAGCCCAATGCCTACAGCCACCCCGGCTGCAACAGATACGCCTACCGAAACCCAGGGGCCCATTACCCTGACGGACGGCCTGGGAAACAAATTCACCCTGGATAAGATACCCCAAAGGATCATTTCCCTGGCGCCCTCCAACACCGAAATTCTATACGCAATTGGTGCCGGTGGGCAGGTCGTCGGGCGGGATGATCTCTCGAACTATCCGGATGCAGCCCAGCAGGTTCAAAGTGTGGGCGGCGGCGTTGGCCAGCTGGATACCGAAAAAATTGTGTCATTACAGCCTGACCTGGTGCTGGCAGCCTCCATCACCGCCCAAGATCAGGTGCAGGCCCTGGAAAAACTCAATCTAAAAGTGTATTACCTGGCCAACCCCACCGACCTCGACGGCATGTACACCAATTTAGAAACGGTAGCCCAGCTCACCGGTCATCTGCCCGAGGCTCAGGCCTTAATCCAGTCCTTGAAAAGCCGGGTAGATGCGGTCGAGAAGAAAGTCGCCCCTCTTTCTGACCATCCCCTGGTCTTTTATGAATTGGACAGCACCGACCCGAACGCACCCTGGACTTCCGGACCGGGCACCTTCATCGACTCATTACTTGATATGGCCGGCGGGTCCAATGTGGGCCACGTTTTAAACAGCAGTTGGGCCCAGATAAGCGTCGAGACCCTCATTCAACAAAATCCGGACATCATCCTGCTCGGCGACTACACTTACGGCAACGTCAAGCCAGCAGACGTGATGGCACGCGCCGGTTGGAAAGACATCAAAGCGGTCAAGGATGGCAAAGTGTATCCATTCAACGACGACCTGGTCAGCCGGCCCGGACCACGCCTGGTAGATGGCCTGGAAGCGCTGGCGAAGCTCCTACACCCGGACCAATTCCCGTAAAAGATGACTGGGGGCGGGTGATAAAGCTCGCCCCCAAAATGATGATGCAACACCGCCTGCACCCTTATCTCTTGAATCTGTTGTTGCTGGTCCTGGCAGCCGTATTAAGCGCGGGAGTCGGATCCGTGTTCATCCCACCCATGACCCTGGTTCGCATGTTGCTGGCGCGCCTTCCGGGGCTGATGATCCAAACGGATTGGCCAGAGACTTTCGCCACGATTCTGTTTCAGATTCGCCTTCCGCACAGCGCCCTGATCGCTTTGACCGGTGCCGCCCTGGCCAGCAGTGGCGCAGCTTACCAGGGTTTGTTCCGCAACCCACTGGCAGACCCGTACCTGATCGGCGTCGCTTCCGGCGCCGGGTTGGGAGCGGTCATGGCAATGAGCCTGCACCGGCCCTCCGATCTTTTCGGGCTTTACACCATCCCCGCCGCAGCCTTCTTGGGCGCCGTGTTGACCGTGTTCGTGGTTTATTTCCTGGCGCGCACCGGCGGCAGCGTGCCAACCACAACCCTGATCCTGGCCGGGGTAGCATTCAGCGCTTTCGCCACCTCGCTGACCTCTTTCTTGATGCTGCGCTCGCAAGCGCAATTACAACAGGCAATAGCCTGGCTGCTGGGCGGCGGCGTTTTGAGCGGATGGGAGCCGGTTGAGGCCATGCTGCCGTATGTCTTGCTCGGGCTAATCGTGCTGGCTGCCTCCGGCCACACGCTCAACGTGCTGCAATTCGGCGACGAGCAAGCCCGCCAGCTTGGACTAGCGGTTGAGCGCCGCAAGATCATCCTGATCCTGGCAGCCTCGCTTACCACCGCGGCTGCAGTGGCTTTCGCCGGGATCATTGGTTTTATTGGTTTGATCGTACCGCATCTGATGCGCCTGATTTGGGGCCCGGATTACCGCCAGCTCATCATACTCTCCATGCTGGGCGGGGGCACCGCCTTACTCCTGGCAGACTTGCTGGCGCGCGTCGTGCTTGCGCCGCAAACCCTGCCGGTCGGGATCGTGACCGCGCTGGCAGGCGCCCCATTCTTCTTATGGGTGCTCCGGCGCGCCAAATCGCAAGGCGCCTGGTAAGCAAAAGGAGAATCCTTATGCTGCAAATCCAATCTCTCAGCGTTCATTATGGCAACCGCCAAATCCTGTACAGCCTGAATCTGACGGTGCGGACGGGTGAAGTCCTGGCCGTCGTCGGCCCCAATGGCGCAGGTAAATCGACCCTCATCCGGGCAGCCAGCGGTGTGCTACGACCATCAGGTGGGCAGGTGGCAGTTAACGGACAGAATCTGGCCACGCTCAGTGATATGCAACGCGCCCGCCTGCTGGCGGTCGTCCCGCAAAACAACCAGCTTCCCGGCACATTCAGCGTGTATCAAACCGTGCTTTTAGGCCGTACACCTTATTTAAACTGGTTGGGGCAGACCGGCCCTAGCGACCATGCCATGACGCAGTTGGCCCTGGAGCAGACTCAGATAAGCTCATTCGCCAACCGGCTCGTCGGCGATTTATCCGGTGGTGAAAAACAACGCGTGCTGCTGGCGCGCGCCCTGGCCCAAGATGCCCCCCTGTTGCTGCTCGACGAGCCCACCACTTACCTGGATCTGCAGCACCAATCCAGCCTGTTGAACCTGATCCGCACACTATGCCAGGAAAAAACATTGGCGGTATTGATCGTTTTACACGACCTCAATCTGGCATCGGTGTATGCCGATCGCGTGGCTCTGCTGGTAGATGGTAAATTACAGGCGACGGGCAGTCCGGAACAGGTGCTGACCTCTGAAACCCTCACGGCGGTATATCATGTGCCCGTGCATGTCATCCCTCATCCGGAATATGGGACGCCACTGGTGCTGCCAGACGGTCGCCTACCCGCCGGACAGAGGCAGGGCCATGCCTGAGCCGGCGCGCCGCCGTTCTTCCTCCAGGCGCGGCCTGGTGATCGTCAACACCGGCGATGGAAAGGGCAAAACGACCGCTGCCCTGGGCCTGTTGATGCGGGCTGCCGGGCGTGGGATGCGCGTTTGCATGATCCAGTTCGTGAAATCCGAGACGGGCAAATGGGGCGAAAGGCGTGCCGTCCAGCAACTCGCTATTGAATGGCACCAAATGGGCGACGGGTTCACCTGGACATCCAAAGATCTGGATGAAACCAGAGCGAAGGCCCGGCACGCCTGGGAATTCGCCCAGGAAAAGATCCAGAACGGAGGGTACGACCTGATTGTGCTGGACGAGTTCACTTACCCGCTGGCATTTGGATGGCTAGAAACCAAAGCCGTCATCGATTGGCTCAAGCTCCACCGCCCCGATGGGCTACACCTGGTGATCACCGGGCGCGATGCACCGCCCGAATTGGTCGAATATGCCGACCTGGTAACTGAAATGAAAAACATCAAGCACCCTTTTGAAAAAGGGATCAAGGCTCAGGCAGGCATCGAATTCTAAATCAAGCACGCTGACTTCCATTTGGCAGCATCAATCCAAAAAATCAAAGAACCGAGGAACACCCCATGTCGCTAGACCATCTCCTGTCAAAAATCGCTCCACTCGATGAAACCGCTATGCAAGCCGCCCGCGCCCGCCAGGACCAGCTCACCAAGCCTCAAGGCAGCCTGGGCCGCCTGGAAGACCTGTCCATACAGATTGCCGGCATCACCGCCCAATCCCAACCCATCATTCGCCAAAAAGTGGTCGTCGTCATGGCCGGCGACCATGGGGTGGTTGCTGAAGGTGTTAGCGCCTTTCCGCAAGACGTGACTCCCCAAATGGTTGAAAATTTTCTACACGGGGGAGCAGCCATCAACGTACTGGCGCGCCACGTGGGCGCCCGCGTGGTGATCGCCGACCTGGGTGTGGCAGTGGATTTGGATCCCCACCCCGACCTGGTGGTGCGCAAGATCGGTTACGGCACGCAAAACATCGCCCGCGGCCCGGCCATGAGCCGGGCGCTTGCCGAAAAAGCCATCCTGGCCGGCGCAGAAATTGTGGAGGCGCAGATCGCGTTGGGCATGGATGCATTGGCGACCGGCGATATGGGCATCGGCAATACCACCCCATCAGCCGCCATCGCCGGAGCCCTCACCGGGCACCCGGCGAGAGAGATCGTTGGGCGGGGAACCGGGGTGGACGACCAGGGTCTGGAACACAAGATTGGGGTGGTGGAAAAAGCCCTCGAAGTTAACCAACCGGATGGAAAAGACGCCCTGGACGTGCTGGCCAAAGTAGGCGGTTTCGAAATCGGCGGCCTGGCGGGAGCCATCCTGGCAGCCACTGCCAACCGCAAGCCGGTGGTAGTGGATGGCTTCATCTCCACTGCGGCGGCCATGCTGGCGGTCACATTGGCCCCAGTGACGCGTGACTATTTGATCGCCGCACACAGCTCAATGGAGCGCGGCCATCACCTGATGCTGGATTGGCTCCAGCTTACACCCCTCTTGGATCTACAAATGCGCTTGGGCGAAGGCACCGGCGCAGCTTTGGCGCTCTCCTTGCTGGAGGCTTCCTGTAAAATATTAAGCGAAATGGCAACCTTTGGAACGGCTGGAGTCTCTGGAAAGATCGAAACATGAGCGAAAGTACCACACAAACCCAGGAAGCAAACGATCGATCGCCCGGCCCGCTGGTTGCACTGCTGGTCGCGCTGCAGTTCCTGACCATCATGCCCGCCATTATCAAGCGCGCCTTCACCCCGCGTGAGCTGGGCCGGGCGACCGGCTTCTTTCCGCTGGTAGGCTTAATTCTGGGGGTCTTGCTGTTAATCGCCAACCTGCTATTGGCGCACCTTTTCTCCGCCGGGATACGCGCCGCCCTGGTGCTGGCTTTGTGGGTTTTTTTGAGTGGCGGCTTGCATCTGGACGGTTTTTTGGATGCCTGCGACGGCCTGTTGGGCGGGTTCACTCCGGAGAGCCGGATGGAGATCATGCGCGACGAGCGCGTGGGTGCGTTTGCGCTGGCAGGCGGCGTCCTGCTGCTTTTGGTCAAATATTCGGCCCTGCTCGCCATTCCGATCTTATCCCCCGGCCTTTGGCTGGCACCGGTGCTTGGGCGCTGGGGGATGGTCGCTGCGATTTATTTCTTTCCCTATGCCCGGCCGCAAGGGTTAGGAAAAGCCATGAAAGATCATACTTCCCATTGGGAGATCCTGCTGGCGAGCCTGTTGACCCTGGCTTCGGCCGGGCTGAGCGGCAGCCTGCGCGGTCTATTGGCCTGCCTGCTGGCGGTGGGGATCGTGTGGCTGGGAGCCCGCTTCACCTTGCGCCGCATCCCCGGCCTGACCGGTGACATCTACGGCGCTTTGAACGAATTGGTGGAAGTGGTGGTTTTACTGGCCTTTGCCGCCGGAGCTACCTCAACCGGGCTGGCGATTCCGGGGCTGCGCGCCTGAGCCGGATCACTCCAAACAGGTTCAGCCTCGTAATTCACCTGGAAAGAAATTTCCAAAAAATGACTCAACTGTATCTGGTGCGCCACGGCATCACCCAAATGAATGAAGATGGTAAACTGCAAGGGCAAAGCGACTTGCCCTTGAATCCGGTAGGGCAGCGCCAGGCGGCAGCGCTGGCTGCACGCCTGGCGCGTATACCCCTGGAGCGCGTCATCGCCAGTGACCTGCAGCGTGCCATGCAAACCGCCCAGGAAATTGCCGGCCGGCAGATTGCCGTCCGGCGTCACCTGGCAGTCGAGGCCGAGCCCTGCCTGCGCGAACTGCACTTCGGTGATTGGGAGGGACTCTCTTACCAAACGCTTCAAGAGCAATTCCCAGGGGAGCTCGCCAAATGGCAGGCCGATCCATATGGATCTGCGCCGCCAGGCGGCGAATCGCTCAGCGAGCTGGCCCAACGTGTGGCAGACTTCTACGAAAGCCTCGTATCCTATGGGGATCAGGCAAACGTGCTGGTCGTGGCTCATGGTGGGCCCCTGCAGGTTTTGCTCTGCCTGGCGTTGAAACTGCCGGCCCAAAATTACTGGCAATTTCACTTTGAACCGGCGTCCCTCTCTCAAATTGGCCTTTACCCCCAGGGAGCTATCCTGAATGTGCTAAACGATACCAGCCACCTCAAGGGAATTCCAAATACGGAGGCAAAGCCATGGGCAAGCTAACCTTGATTCTGGGCGGAGCGCGCAGCGGCAAATCCAGTTATGCCCAGCGATTGGCAATCAAACATGGCGGGCCAGTGGTCTATGTGGCCACTGCCCAGGCACTAGACCCTGAGATGGAAAATCGTATTGAAAATCACCGCTTGGAAAGGCCGCAAGATTGGATAACCCTGGAGGCATCGCGTGGGGTGGCGGCTGCCGTAGGGCAAAAGCCGCTAAATGCCGGGGTCATCCTGTTGGATTGCCTGACACTGCTGGTCACCAACCTGCTCATGGGCGCCGCGCCTGACGAAGACCACCCGGACGAAGCGGCTGCCGTTCAGGCTGTAGAACAGGAGCTGGCCCAACTGCTGGTAGCCATACGCACATCGCCGGCCGATTGGATCGTAGTGTCCAACGAAGTTGGATTGGGATTGGTTCCCCCGTACCCATTAGGACGCCTCTACCGGGACTTGCTAGGGCGTGCCAACCAACAACTGGCAGCCACCGCGGACGAAGTGTTTTGGATGGTTGCTGCCATCCCGGTGCCAATCCATACCTACCGTTCAATCTTTTAGTTGAGCGAAAAATTCCGCTCGCCGGGCCGCATCCAGCTTGAATTCCCCCAGGAAAGCCTGGGTGGTCAGAGTGGCCTGGGATTTCTTCACTCCACGCATCATGGCGCACATGTGTGAGCCTTCCAGTACTACCGCCACACCACGCGGCCGCAGGGTCTCCTTCAAGAAGCTAGCGATCTGTGAAGTCATCCGCTCCTGCACCTGCAAGCGGCGCGCGTACATCTCGACAATTCGAGGGATTTTACTCAATCCAATCACCTTGCCGTTAGGAATGTATGCGACATGCGCCCGGCCAAAGAATGGCAGCATGTGATGCTCGCACATACTGTAGAATTCGATGTCCTTGACCAGCACCATCTCGTCGTAATCCACGTCAAAAACGGCGCCATTGATCAGCTTGATCGGATCCACGTTATACCCGGCGGTCAGTTCATCGTACATGCGCGCCACGCGGTCGGGAGTCTTCAACAAGCCGTCACGCTGTGGGTCTTCGCCAATATTTGCTAGAATATCCTTTACCGCCAGGCGAACATTTTGCCGCTCAACCGGTTCTGGTTCTTCCCCTAGAACGAAATCTTGCAACGTTTCTTCAACGTCGGATAGATAAGTCTGAATTGTCATCGATTTTGAAAAAACCTCTTTCCATTAAAATTTGGGGCCAGTGCTCCTTGGGGAAGACCGATCTATTCATTACAAATGCTGTCTCTGTCTCTCCCCCACCCTTGCGGATACCCAAAGCGGTGTTTCTTGGGAAGCGAACTAAGCTTACACCTGAAGCAAGAATATGCTTTTCATGGCCTTAGAAATCATTCTACTACGCAAAGCAGATGTTGTCAATGTTATGTACACCTTTTGCACAATTATCTGTGTTTACTCCCTTGATCTCTGGATGCGTAATCTGCAAGGACCCGCATTCATTCATTACTCCCCATGGCCTTAGATGCGCTTCACCTGAAGATTCTTACCTTATTTCTATCCATTTCCGATCCCAATTCTCGCCGATTGGGAAGCGATCGTTTGCAGACGAGTGCCCGATTGTCCGGGCTTGAAATAAATCTGCCTGGCAGGCCAGATGGTACAATCACAATAAATGGCGGGCAAATTGCTGGCAGGATATGCAGCAAACCAATCCCGTAAAAATTGATTAGAGGAGATGAAACCATATGCCTGAAGCTGTGATTGTCGACGCCGTGCGCACCCCTATTGGCGCTCTGGGTGGTGTGCTCGCTCCGGTACGGCCTGACGACCTGGCGGCGGTTGTACTGAAAGCCATCATCGAACGTACAGGCATCGATCCGGCTCTCGTCGAAGAAGTGTACCTGGGTTGCGCTAATCAAGCTGGTGAAGACAACCGCAATGTGGCCCGCATGGCTACCTTGTTGGCGGATTTCCCGGTAGAAGTGGCAGCCGTAACCTTCAACCGCTTGTGCGCCTCCGGTTTGAATGCCGTCAATCAGGCAGCCCGCGCCATCCGAGTCGGCGAGGGGGAAGTTTATATCGCCGGTGGGGTGGAGAGCATGTCACGCGCCCCATATTCGGTACCCAAAGCCGAGCGAGCCTTCGCCTGGGGCAACCTGACGATGTGGGACACGACGCTTGGCTGGCGTTACCCCAACCCAAAAATGGAAGCTCTTTACAAAACCGAGGCGATGGGAGAAACGGCAGAAAACATCTGGGACCAAACCCACATCTCGCGCCAGGATCAGGATTTATTTGCGCTCGAGAGTCACCAGCGGGCGATCGCAGCCATCGATTCCGGGCGCTTTTCCGAAGAGACAGTACCGGTCCCTACGAACGGCCGCGGCGTGACACCAGCCTGGAAGCGTTGAGCCGCCTGAAGCCCGCCTTCCGCAAAGACGGCACGGTTACCGCCGGGAACTCGTCGGGCCTGAACGACGGAGCCGCAGCCCTGCTTTTGATGAGCCTGGAAAAAGCAGGGCAATTGGGCCTCAAGCCCATGGCGCGCATCGTGGCCTCGGCGGCAGCGGGCGTGTCGCCGCGCACGATGGGCCTGGGACCTATTCCGGCCACACGCAAGGCCCTGGCACGCGCCGGGTTATCCCTGGAACAGATCGGCTTGATAGAGCTCAACGAGGCATTTGCCGTGCAGTCTCTGGCGGTGATGCGTGAGCTGGGCATGCGCCTTGAGATCACGAACGTTAACGGCGGTGCCATTGCGCTCGGGCATCCGCTCGGTTGCTCTGGAGCGCGTATCCTGACCAGCCTGCTGCACGAAATGCGCCGCCGGGCGCCACAAGAAAAACGCCCTTATTACGGTCTGGCGACCTTATGCGTTGGCGTTGGCCAGGGCGAGGCTACCATCGTGGAGTGGGTGGACTAAATTATTAATTTAGCGATTCAGGCTGCCTGGGTGATGAACCGGGCAGCCTGTTTCTTTTAAAGGTGGCCTCCAAACTATAGGACCTTATGTTTGGTTTAAAATGAGAGTTTTTTCATCCGTTCGCCCTTGGGCAAGGCTTAAAATTCCGGCTAAGGCTGGGGAATCTTGGCTCTCTGGGAATTTCCGGGGAAGGCCTCACGCCAAATCCTGGAGAGCCGGAATCTTTGCGAACCTATTCGCATGGGGAGATGGTTGCATGGCGAAGCGTAGAGCATTTTTAGCGGATCATGATTGGAGAATTTATGAAGCCACGCACATCAAGATACGACAGTCCATATTGGAAAAGCATTACGGCGGCGGGGTTGCTGCTGACCATGCTTTTAAGCGCCTGCACACCGGGAGCAAGCTCCGCCCCCACACAAGGTCAAACAACTCAGGTACCCGGGTCAACGACGGCCGCGCCAACCAGTGCACCAGCCCCAACGGAGACAGTAGCTACCCCATCTGCGACGATTTCCAGCACCGTAACGATGGCGGCCACACCTACAACCACGCCGACCAGTACAGCCAGCTTACCAGCATTCACCTGGATAGACATGATTGACACGCAAAACGGCTATGGTTTGGATGAACAAAATCTCTATCGCACCCAGGATGGCGGGAACCAATGGAACGTCGTCACGCCCCCCGGTGTCACGGCCAACTTCAGCACCTTCTTCTTGAATGCCCAAAGTGGGTGGATGCTGGTCGGAAATCCACAGGATTTATCCGAGAGCACGTTATACCATACCGCAGATAGTGGGCAAAACTGGACAACCACGCCAGCTCCCTTCGGTATGGGGCGCCTTCAATTCCTGGACGAACAAAATGGATGGGCGATGGCCAATATTAGCTGCGGTACCGGATCATGTGACCTGGATATCTTCAAGACGACCAATGGGGGCCAAACCTGGGACAAAGTCTCCTCAGCCACCCCTGAAAACAACAACCAGCCCAGCACCCTGCCCTTCGTCGGGGATAAAAACGGCATGACCTTCCTGGATATGCAGCACGGCTGGGTAGGGGGAACCGAACCCCAAAATGGCTATGTCTGGCTTTTTGCTACCAAGGATGGCGGACAAACCTGGAAGGAAGTGAACCTGCCATTACCCAGCGGTTACACCACCAGCACGATTTCGGTTGATCCACCCAAGTTCTTTGGTTCCCAAGATGGCGTTATGCCTGTCACCCTTTTCATCGACAGCTCTCACAGGGTTTTATACACAACTCATGATGGAGGCCAGAACTGGACGCACAGCAGTGTCGTGGATAGTGGTGGACTCATTACGATCCCAACGGCACAAGATTTTTTTATTTGGGACGGCGGTACCCTGCATGCCAGTCACGACGGTGGGCAAACCTGGATTGCTATCACTCCGAACATCAATTTGAGCCAGATCATTGCACAACTTGATTTTGTCGACAAAGATAACGGTTGGGCTACATCGATGGACAGCAACATGAAAGTTGCGCTCTACAAGACGAACGATGGTGGACAAACCTGGGTGGCGGTGGGGCAATGAGCTGAGATGCCTGCTCTCATCGCCATTTAATTTGACAAGGCTCTCCAGGATCTGCCGTGATGGAATACCGGATTTGGGGGTGTAAGCGTGCGGCCGCACGCTTACACCCCCAAATCCGGAGCCTACCCCGGGAATTCCCAAAGAACCTTTGACAATTATGTCTTAATTTGGTATAGTTTTTGTATAATCAGCTCGTAGAACGCGAACCGGTCGTTTGTCTGTTGACGGACCAAACCGAGCTCACGGCCAAATTCAGGGTTCTGGTATACTTTGTCGTAAGCTGAACAAAATGCCAGGAAATGGCCAGGGGGAAATCAACCAGGTGTTGATACCGGGCCTAGTCTCCACCCACAACGCAAACCATGCGAAAGAACTGCAACGGTTTGGCTGGCTATCTTCTTCCGCGAAAGGTTGGTTCGTAGTATAAATTGGAATCATTCATATCCAACGCTATCCAAGAAAGGAGTAACTTTTGGATTTTATCCAACCCAATCTATTGGAACCGACTACAATGACCCAAATACCCCCTGATAACACGAATCATACCGACTGGAATGCGGACAATCCAATTCCAGAATGGTATCAACAATTTATCAATGAATTTGATTATGAACTCCCCCGCCAGGGACAGTTGCTGGAAGGGCGTATCATACGGATCGAAGAAGACGCCATCCTGGTGGATGTGGGTCTGAAACGCGACGCCATCATTCCCAACCGTGATCTAAACAATGTAGACAATGAAATTCTCAATCAGCTTTCAGTGGGAGACCAGGTCACCGTATATGTGGTACACACCCCCTTCGGCGACCAGGACCTAATCGTCTCGCTTCACAAGGGCCTGGAACACGAAAATTGGGAGAAAGCTGAGCAGTACCTGGAGCAAGAAAAAACCCTGGAACTCAAGGTAATCGGAAAGAATCGAGGCGGTTTTCTGGTAGAGTTCGAAACGATACAAGGGTTTTTGCCATTCTCACAAGTTGCCGAGCTACGGCGCACCCGCGACCCCCATCGCACGGATGAAATCAAGCGCCAGATGATGGGTACCATTATTCCAGTGAAAGTTATCGAAGTCAATCGCAAGCGGCGCAGATTGATCTTTTCGGCAGTTGCCGCTCAGAGAGAGATCGAAAAGCAGCGGCTGAACGAATTGAAGATCGGTGAGATCGTCCATGGACCGGTGGTTAACATCGTCAAATTCGGTGCATTCATCGACCTGGGCGGCGTTGATGGATTGGTGCATATCTCAAAGCTCGATTGGCACCACGTAAACCACCCCAGCGAGGTAGTTAAAATTGGCGACGAGATCGACGTAAAGGTTATTGACGTTGACGTGGAGAAAGGGCGGATCAGCCTGGATCGCAGGGCTCTCCTGCCCAGCCCAATGGAAAATTTTGCAGCAAACCACCACACGGGTGAAACTCTAGAAGGCCAGGTGACCAACGTGGTTGATTTTGGAGCATTTGTCGAGCTGGCTGAGGGGGTTGAGGGGCTGGTGCACGCCAGTGAGATCGGTTATACATCCACGGCGAACCCCAAAGACGTGCTGCGAGTGGGTGAACGAGTTTTAGTGCGCATCCTGGATATTGACACTGAAAAAGGGCGTACATCCCTCAGCATGCGCCAGGTGCCGCTGGAACGCCAGTTGGCCTGGAGTCTGGAGACGGCTGAATCCAAAACAGCCGGGGAAACCCCTCCCGAAACGTCACAAACCCAACCTGTGGATCAAGTTCAGCCGGCGGCTACAGATCAGCCGGCGGTTGAAGAGCAGCCGGCGGTTGAAGAGCAGCCGGCGGTTGAAGAGCAGCCGGCGGTTAAAGATCAGCCGGCGGTTGAAGAGCAGCCGGCGGCTACAGATCAACCGGTGGTTGAAAGCGAGCCAGCGGTTAAAGATCAGCCAACGCTTGAGGGACAACCGGAGAGCGAAGGGCCCGGCGAACCTTCCGTTGAGGAACCGACCGAAAAACCAACGGAAGAAAAACCTGCACAACCGGGCATCGAATGATTTAAGCGCCTCTTGTAGGGAAAACGGCGTTGCATCCTCAAAATGGCGCAATGCCGTCTGAGCTTATTATCAAGCTGCTATGCATGGCGGACAGCATTCAAGAAATCAGCGAACAAACCATAGGCGGTGGTTCGCGGCCCCGGATCAGCCTCGATAACAGATAGAAGGCCCAGCACATCGGTTTCGAACTGCACGATGCTCGTGGTGCCATTGACGCCGTAAAGTGGTGAATCGGGCGCGACCATCTCTGGCGCAACCCGAGCCTCGACCCCATCTGCGCCACGCAGCGCCGAACATACCAGCTTCCAGCGTTTACCTTCAACTTTTGCACGGGAAATTTCATCCGGCGTAATGCCGCGAATCCCGAGCCGGTTCACCTGCTGAGGTTTGAGAGGCACGCCCATGATGACCGTCACCAGCGCTGCTACTTTGACCGCAGCATCCCAGCCGTCAACATCACCGCTTGGATCGGTCTCGGCGATACCGATCTCCTGGCAATAGGCAACTGCCTGTTCGAAGCTTTCACCCAGTTCCATTTGCGTCAGGATCATATTGGTGGTGGAGTTGAGCACGCCTTTCAGCGATTTTAAATGTGCCCCCGGCAGAGTCTCGCGATAAAGGGAAAAGATCGGCGCTCCATCCATCACCGCCGATTCGAAATAAAACTTCAGACCCTTCGCCCGGGCTAAATCTGCCAGTTCGCGATAGCCATGCGCCACAGGACCTTTATTGGCGGTAATGGCATGCATACCGTTCTCCAGCGCCAGCCGCAGGTGATCCAGGGCCGGCTGGCCGGTATCGTAATTGACCGGCGTGTTTTCAAACAGCACGTCCGCGCCACAGCGGCGGATGAAATCGAAGGCATCTCTTGGCGCAGAAGATGCGGAGAATGCATCCAGGGTCTTTCCCTGGGACACGGCTTGTAAAGCACGTCTCACGTCCAGCCCTTGTGAATCGATTGCTGCGCCGTGACGACCCGTGGCGATTCCGGTTATAGCAAACGTGATGTGATATTCCTGCTGCAGAGTATCTCGTTTTTCCAGCAACAAGCGGGCCAGGGCCTGGCCGACATTGCCGAATCCCAGCAAAGCGAGTTTGTAGTGTGACATATTTCCATTCTCCAACAGCGGGATTCCACCCCTGCTGCTCCTGAAGACCCTAAATTTGAGGCCAGGGGTACGGTCGCCGGTAAGGATTGGGCGGCGGGAAGCGGTTGGTCTGGAGCATCCTGCGGGAGCGATCGGCGAGCGCTTTGATTTCCCGCGAGTTCAGATAGGGCTGAAGAGCCTGGACTAGCGCCGAAGGTCCATCGTCACATGGAGCGAGTTTTTGCAGGAAATCAGACAGGCTGGAACACAGTTCGTCTGGAAATGGTTCGCCTGCGAAATCCCAGATGACGGTGCGCAACTTATCCTCTTCGTGAAAACAAATACCGTGATCGATCAGCCACAGGTGTCGATCCTGATCGACCAAGATGTGGCTGCCTTTTCGATCGGCATTGTTAATAAGTAGATCGAAAAGCGCCACAGGCCTGAGGCGCTGTATATCCTCTTGTGAAAAATTGAAGTAATGGTACTCCGGGTCGTGTTCGACGTAAAGCTGTAACGATCCGGGGCCGGCAGGGCCATCGCGACGATAAACCGTCGGCGGCACCAACCGCCAGCCCAGAGCTTCGCTTACCAGATAAGCAGCCACTTCCCGGCGAGCGAGGGTGGCGACGGGAAAATCCCATAAAGGGCGCTCGCCCCGCGTCGGTTTGTACACGCCTGCCAGGTTTTCTCCGGCGTGCTCAATTTGAGCCAGGAAGGTGTAGTTCGAGCCCCACAGAAACTCACCTTTTACGAGTATCTTCCCGCTTTGCAGGGCCGTCAGAATGGCTTCGTCTGAATCAGGCATAGAAGAGACTCAGTCTAGATGCCGATGGGCAGCTAAACTTCGAGAGCGATTAGGGCTTATGGCCATTACGTTTCGGGCAGAAATGGCCCTCAGGATCCATCGGTTGCCCACATTGTGGGCAAATCGCCCGGCCTCGTGAAGCGACTTCCATCCCCCAATGACACATCGCCCGGATTTGCGAGCGCGTGCACCAAAAGCGTACAACGCTGGCTTGGGTTTCTTCGGAATCCTCCGGCAAAAGCTCACGTGTGACCAGTACTACCAAATCACGATCCTGGTCGTAGCCCAGGCCCAATTCACCTACACGAAACAAAGGGTCGACCGGCGGGTTGATGCGCATATTATCTTCAACGAAATCAGCCGTTGCCTCTGGTAAATCAGGATATTTTTCCTTGATCTCCAACAAAAACTGTTCCAGACCGACGGCCAGAGACTGAATCTGTATCTTTTCTATAATTAACGTGACCGTTCGTTCACTCTGCCAGCCTTGAATGTAGAAGACGCGTTTTCCAGGCGAGCCGATTGCGTCTGTGGTTATGTGAGTGACCGGTTGTAGGTCAATGTCGATCGGTGGCATAAAAACTCCAAATTTCGGGCCGCTTTGCCCGAGATCATCTCAAATCATAGGTACCTGACAAAGTATACCAGAATCACGGTTTGGAGAACGTAAAAGAAAGATCATAATTTAGCGTCACCAAATAGCTGCCTTTTGGCCCATGGGATAGTACCGTGATGAAGGCAGGCGCTATGAATAATCGATGGAAAAGATCTAACTAAAAAACCGTGATCCCGGAGACTAACATGAACGAAATCACAAAAGTTGACGATTTGATTCTACCAGACGGCCTGGATATGTCACGCAATGCTACGGCAGTGTTCTTGGCCAGCAAGAAACCGGAGGATGGGAGAGGTTCTTAGATGGTTAGCGTGCACTACCGCGACAGAAATTAGGCTAACATGCCGCTATACCCAACGAACTGTGCCAATGGCTGTGCGCATTGATGAGTAGTTAATTAAGAGGCACCTTTAGTGGGTTTGGATGGTGAAGTTGGTAATCATCACATCTAGCTCACTCTTCGAGGGCAGCACGTACCCGATCCAAAATGCCCGGTGTGCAGGGGGCAGGCTAACCGGATCACCAGTCTGCTTGCCGTTCAAATAGACCATCATCAGATCGTCCTTTATGGATAACAAAACATCGTGTTGAAAACCAACTTCTAGAACCGATATTTTTTGAGTAGCCTGATTACTGCCGCTGATGAGAACGCGAATTGGAGAAGCTGCCCCGGGCGTGGGTTGTTGGTAGGACAGGAATCCGCCTGTGTAAATCGAGAACGGGTCATTTTGCACAATGCCAAAGTGCAGGAACCCGACTTTGTTTAAATGCGTGCGAAACTCATTCAACTGGAGGCTGAAACGAATATCTACATCGCCGGAAATGGGCGTGTAAATCCCACGTTGCTGATCTTGAACTGGATTGGGAGCCAGTAACAACCGACCTTGATCGGTAGAAAAACCCCATTCGGCGAGATCCAAACAGCCATTGCTGATTTCTGGTTTCAACGTGGTAGGGTATAGAAACCACAAATCAGCCGTGATGCACTGAAAGATCGAGGGAGCCGTTGGTGTGGAAGGGTCAGGTTTTTTGGGTGGGAGAGTCGAGGTGGTGAACGTTGATTCAAGGAGTGGGGGTACGGATGTGGGATTTTCTCCTTGTGGCGTCGAGGTAGATTCTATGATTTCTGTACCGCTCTCCGTAGGAGTGAATTGGGCCTTGAATAATTCACCCCCTGGAGTGTTTTTGGGAAGAAGGGAGTTTTGAGAGATGACGAGTTCAGCTGCAGAAGTGGACGCCGGTGTGTCTACCTTGTTTACCAAGTTCAAAAAAAATGGGCTTCCCAAAATGGCAGTAATCAGGGTCACAACCGCGCTAATAATCGCGACCAATACAGGGGTTTCCAATTTCTTATCAGGTTTTTTTTCTCGTTCAGGCGCAGGCGGTTTCGGCGTTCCGCGCGGGGGAGTAGTACGCTCTTTTGAAGATGGAGAGGAGGGATCAGAATAGGGCATCATAGGTCATCGCGGTCCCTTTTTGTGGAGAAAATGTACAGATATAAAGGTGTAAAGTGTTCCTTAATCACAATTTGTTACATAGCTATTATCTATTGAAATTTTGTTTGTTTACTTTACACAATCGTAAGTTGTTCCTATCCAATCCGTAGTCTGACTTGGTGTTACCGGATGTAAAGGCTTGGAAGTGTACAATCCTTATCCAACGCCCAGTAAATCCATTACTGGTGAACTAAGGGCTCGGGCTACGTACTATCGGGATTGCGCTTCCCACATCCTGGAAGGCCAGGGTTATCGTTACGATCCAATGGGTAACGGTTCCCCTATTTTCCCGATACCTGACTACTTGGGTGATGCCAGGGAGTGTCAAGATTAGTGTGCCTTTCCTGTAAACACTCGTAGGGTTTTACCTTTTCTAGCTCATTAACAATTTACCTTTTCTGCCTCATCTTCCTCTTGGACCCAAAGGATCGGCAAAGCCAATTGTTGAGGATAATGAGCAGGTGGGGGCTCTCCTGGCCAAAGTAGGTGGTGCGCTTCCAGGTTTCGGGCTGGCCAACGCTTGATTTCCTGCAACTGACCCATCTCATCGGGAAAATGAGCAACGAAATCCCGGGTTGCCGGATCGAAGCGGATTTGAACAAATTGATGAGCCCAAGCCCGGCCTACCGAGTAACGTTCTTTCTCACCGCCGATGGTAATCTGGCCCATTTTGCCAACCTTACGTTCCCAGCGGAAAGTGGCCAAGAATGCATCTACCCGCTTCAGATCAAACAGGAGTTCTTCGTACCCTGGCTGATAGGCATGCAGAGGTTGGAGTAATTCCGGATGGGCAAGTAGCGGAGGCTTTCCGCCACATCCTTTCGCTCGGGAAGGGTAACCGGCGTTCAGGTCTGCCCGGCACTGGTTTAGATAGGCTTGTAATTCGGCTCTGGAAAGATGGAGTTGTCCTTGTAGGCTATAGGCATCGAGGGTCCGGTGATCTCGTTCTACCGAGCCGTTTTCAGTGGGTCGTCCGGCAGCAATTCGGCGGTGATTGATCCCCAATCCTGCCAACCATAAGGTGAATTCGGTCGGCAGTTCGACAGGAGTGGCGGCCAGAACAGGCTCTCCATCGGTTTGCACTTCTTCAGGCAGGGTTCCCCATTCGGTGAAGCAGGCTCGCAGGCTCGTTTGGACATCTGCCAGCGGCACCCGGCTCGTATGCGGCCCGGACAAATAGAGATAAGCGCCGATGTGAGCACCACTGAATGGATCCGTCACCGTATGTAGCTGGACCGTCTCTCCGCACTCCAAATGAATCTTTACCTCAAAATCAATCTCCCAGCGTTGATGCGAGTGAGTGAGCGTGATCGGGGCTAAATCCGGTGGGCGGCTTTTCGGCCGCCGCCGATTCTCGGGGTCTTCGTGCAAAAACCGCCCGATACTGGCCGGACTGGGCAGCCGCTTTCCTTTTAGATCAGTTTCTTTTTCCAGGTTCATCCGCAAGCTAACCGGTCCCCAGCCGGGATGGTTGCCTCGTAAAGTCTTGATCCGCTCCATCACCAGGGGGGAAAACTGGCTCAGCACCCCTCGTTTGGGAAAATACCATTGGCTTTTGACCCCTTGCCCCTTTTTCTGCTTTTGGCACCAATAACGTACGCATTCCAGGGATACACAACAAGCTTGGGCAATCTCGGCATAGGTCTCCCCTCGGATGCCGCGCCGATAGAATTCCAGCCGCTCTTTTTCGCTCGTCCGCTCAGCCATATCTACCTCCCAGATCGGTTCAGGATCCGGTTTTCCCTTGAATATGGCTATTGTAACGAACCGTAGAAAAGGTATATTGTTAATGAGCTAACGCGGGTATAACCCTACAAGAGTTTACACGTGACGCACTATCCTTCCGCTATTTACCCTCCATATCCCAATTTCTTCACATCCTGTCCAACTTCTATTCCCCATTTACCCTGGAACTACCCCATTTTGACAGATCTGTGAAAACTAGACCATGGCCTATGATGCGT
>OFHG01000260.1_pt1 | contig 22742 bp, 19 predicted proteins | sample 1521931 | NCBI WGS metagenome assembly OFHG01 (sample SAMEA2468438, study PRJEB22500) | soil metagenome | biome: Glassland; feature: Farmland; material: Clay | place: Australia | collected 2013-01-31 | depth 0.55 m
AACCATGGGCTCCCTCGCGCTGAAGCGCATGGCGGGGGAGGCGGGGCTCGACACGGGCGCCTGACCGCCTGCCACGCCCCCTGTTCGGCGCGCCGGTCTTGGCCTAGTCTCGGGCGTGGGTGGTGCATTTGCCTACCCGCGCCCGACATGACAGGACATTCGCCCATGGCCGACCGCCCCGACATGCCAGAGATCGACCGCATCGACCGCGCCATCACGCTGGAAGGCCCGCTCGACGCGGAGCAGCGCCAGCGGCTGATGGAAATCGCCGACAAGTGCCCGGTGCACCGCACCTTGACCTCGAAGATCGGGATCCACAGCCGGCTTGCCGGCAGGGGCAAAGAAGTCCTGGTTGCGAACGACAGGCAGGCCTTGATTCCCGCAGGGGCGCGGCTGCTCCGGAACTCTGTCGGCATAGCGCCCGGTTTTTTTCTCGATGAAGAGAACACGTTCATCGCCGTTCTTCCCGGCGTTCCCCGTGAAATGCGGGCCATGTTCACGGAAGAGCTGCGTCCGGTCCTCGAAGAGCGGTTCGCCGGAAAGCTGTTCATCAGGCGCAGGGTGCTCCACACCTGCGGCATGTCCGAATCGGCTGTAAACCAGGCCATCCAGGCCATCCTGCAGTCCGGCGAGCCGGCGGTGGGACTGACGGCCAGGGAGACCGGTGTCGATATCCGGATCATTTCGCACCAGGCTTCGGCGGAACAGGCCCAGGCGCTCGTGGACAGGACCGATGCCGTTATCCGGAAGATGCTCGGCGATGCCGTCTACAGCGTAGATGGCCAGGCCATGGAAGAGGTTGTGGGTGCGCTTCTGAAGCAGCGCAGGCTCAAGCTTGCCGTTGCCGAGTCGTGCACCGGCGGATTGATCGGCGCGCGGATCACGAACATCGCCGGGAGTTCGGAGTACTTCGAGCGAGCGGCGGTGACCTACAGCGATACGGCAAAGACGGAGATGCTCGGCGTACCCGCGGAACTGGTCGGACGTCACGGTGCGGTGAGCAGTGAAGTTGCCGCTGCCATGGCGCAGGGCATCCGGCAGGCCGCGAAAACAGACCTCGGCCTTTCGGTTACGGGCATAGCCGGACCGGGCGGCGGGAGCGAGCAAAAGCCTGTGGGACTCGTTTACATGGCGCTCGCAAGCAGCCAGGGAGTAAAAACGACCGAGCACCGGTTCCTCGGCGACCGTGAGCAGATTCGCGCACGGGCCGCACAGATGGCGCTGGACATGGTGAGGCGGCATCTCATCGCGTAGGCGGGACCCGAGGAAGGAAGCGAACGGTCGTCTATCGTCAATCAACGATTATGAGGACTTTTATCGCCATAGAGATCCCCGAGGAGATCAAAAAGCAGATGGCGGAAGCGCAGCGCCGGCTCAAAGATACCGGCGTGGAGGCGGGTTGGACCCGGCCCGAAGGTGTTCACCTGACGCTTAAGTTTCTCGGAGAAATTCCGGAATCGAAGGTCCCTGAAATCATGAGCGCGCTTACCGGCGCAGCAGGCGGCTCAGGCGGGTTTCGGCTCGAAGTTGAAGGCGTAGGGGCCTTTCCGAACCCCAAAAACTCGCGTGTGGTCTGGATCGGCGTATCGGGTGATATCGAAAAACTTACCGGGCTCCAGGCTGTTGTTGAAGATGCCATGGCCCGGCTCGGTATGAAGCGCGAGGAGCGGAAGTTCACGCCGCATCTCACGCTCGGACGCATCAAGTACATCCGCTCGAAAGAAAGCTGGCTGGGCGCGCTGGAAGAGCTCAAGGACATCAAGCTTCCGGGGTTCGACGTAACGTCGGTTAGCCTGATGAAGAGCGAGCTCAGGCCGTCGGGCGCGGTGTATACGGAGATGGGGAAGGTGGAACTGTAAGGGCCGAAGGACGAGGGAAAAAGCGTCCAATAAAACTATCATGAGACGTGCCGCGTTGCGGCGGAAGGAGATTCACTATGGCTGATAAGGACAGATTGAAGGCGCTGGAGCTTGCGGTGACCCAGATCGAAAAGCAGTTCGGCAAGGGTTCCATCATGCGTCTGGGCAAGGAAGAAGTCCCCGCCGGGATTCCCGCGATATCCACCGGGTCCCTCGGCCTGGACATCGCCCTCGGCGTGGGCGGGGTGCCGCGCGGGAGGATCGTCGAGGTTTACGGCCCCGAGTCTTCGGGCAAGACCACGCTGGCGCTCCATATCATCGCCGAGGCGCAGAAGGCCGGGGGCCAGGCGGCCTTTATCGACGCGGAGCACGCGCTCGATGTAACGTATGCGCGCAAACTCGGCGTGCGGACCGACGACCTCCTGATCTCCCAGCCCGACACCGGCGAACAGGCGCTCGAGATCACCGAGACGCTCGTCCGGAGCGGCGCCATCGACGTGATCGTCGTGGACTCCGTGGCGGCCCTCACGCCGCGGGCCGAGATCGAGGGCGAGATGGGCGACGCGCACATGGGACTGCAGGCCCGGCTCATGAGCCAGGCGCTCAGAAAGCTTACCGGCGCGATCAGCAAGTCCAGTACGACGCTCATCTTCATCAACCAGATCCGCATGAAGATCGGCGTTATGTTCGGGAACCCCGAAACAACCACCGGCGGCAACGCGCTCAAGTTCTACGCTTCGGTCCGGCTCGACATCCGCAAGATCTCGGCCATCAAGGAAGGCGAGGAGGTGACCGGCGGCAGGGTGAAGGTGAAGGTGGTGAAGAACAAGATCGCCCCGCCCTTCCGCATGGCCGAGTTTGATATAATGTTCAACGAAGGCGTTTCGAAGATCGGCGAGATCATCGACATGGGCGTGGAGAAGAACATCATTGAAAAGAGCGGCGCCTGGTTCTCCTACAATGGGACGCGGATCGGCCAGGGCAGGGAGAATGTGAAGCAGTTCCTCCGCGACCATCCGGAGATGGCCTCGGAGATAGAAATCAAGGTGCGGCAGGCCGCGGGGCTGCCGGCTGCCAGGGCGTCAGGATCCGAGAGTGTTGCGCCGGCAAAAGAGAAAGACGCCGCGTCGCCGGGAGAACGCGCGGGAAAGCCCGTCAAGGGCCAGAAGTCCGAGAAACAGGCGGAGGCATAAAATGAACCTGAATGATCTGCTCAAATTGACATTTGAAAAACATGCGTCCGACCTGCACGTCAAGGTCGGGGTGCCGCCGATCCTGAGGGTCGACGGCAAGCTCATGCCGCTCGAGGCCGAGAAACGGCTGAACCAGGAGGATGCGCTCACGATCGCCTCCGGCATTATGAACCCGGCGCAAAAGGCGAAGTTCAACGAGAAGAACGAGCTCGACATGGCCTACGCCGTTCCCGGCCTCGGCCGTTTCCGCGTGAACGTGTTTAAACAGCGCGGGAGTGTGGGCATGGTTTTCCGTCAGGTACCGGCCAAAATACTGAACTTCGAGGAGCTCATGCTCCCCGCCGTGCTCTCGAAGATCGCATCGGAGCATCGCGGCCTGATCCTGGTAACGGGCACGACCGGAAGCGGCAAGTCGACCACCCTTGCCGCGATGATCGATTATATCAATACTTCGCGGACGGCGAACATCGTCACGATTGAAGACCCGATCGAATTCCTGCATAGAGATAAAAAGAGCATCGTGAACCAGCGTGAGATCGGCAGCGACACGTTCTCTTTCAGCGAAGCGCTCCGCAGTGCGCTCCGCCAGGACCCCGATGTGATCCTCGTGGGTGAAATGAGGGACTTCGAGACCATCTCTACGGCGCTCACCGCTGCTGAGACAGGCCACCTCGTGCTCTCCACTCTCCATACGCTCGATGCGGCGGAAACGATCAACCGCATTATTACTGTTTTTCCTCCTTATCAGCAAAAGCAGGTCAGGATGCAGCTCGCTGCGGTCATCAAAGGGATCATTTCGCAGCGCCTCGTCTCCAAGGCAGACGGCAAGGGCCGCGTGCCGGCGGTCGAAGTGGCGCTCGGGACGCTGTCGGTGCGTGAAGCCATTATCGACGATAACAAGACCCGACAGGTCCCGTCGATCATTGAGGCCGGCCTTGTCCACTACGGCATGCAGACCTTCGACCAGTCCCTTCTTCAGCTCTACAAAAGGGGGCTCATCACCTACGAAGAGGCGCTTATGACCGCGAGCAACCCCGACGACTTTGCGCTGAAGGTCAAAGGAATCCAGTCCACCAGTGATCTCACGTGGGAAGACGAGGAACGGCGGAAGACAGGGACGCAGAAGCCGGGTTCAACGAGGCCGGGAGGGACTCCCGGTACTGCCCAGAAACCGGGCGAAGCCCGGGAATACAAGGCGCCCTCGACGGACAGCGACTTCAAGATCGACCGGTTCGGGGACAAATAGCCATTTCGGATCTCGGATTGCGGATTTCGGAAGCGCAGGAAAAAGAACTGGCTCGGGCAAGGAACGCCGCCTATCGCTATCTTTCGTACCGGCCGAGAAGCCGTGCTGAGGTCGAGGCGAAGCTTCAGGATAAGGAATTCAGCGAGACAGTAATTCAACAGGTACTCTCCGATCTGGGCCGGCTCGGCTATATTAATGATGAAAAATTTGCCGACCAATGGGCGCAGGGAAAGGTGAGGCTGCGCGGGCTCGGCAGGCGCAGGATCGAGCGGGAGTTAAGAGACAAAGGCGTTGATCGCGAGACCGTCCGCCGGGCGCTGACTCTGGTTTTTACGTCCGATCTCGAAATGGAGACCGCGAAGAAAGCGGCCGTTCGAAAGCTTGCTTCCCTGCAAAATTTTGACCGGGACACAAAGCGACGGCGGCTTGCCGGCTTCCTGGAACGAAGAGGGTTCTCGTACGAGATCATCAGGGCCATTTTGAAAGATACCGACAAAAGCTGATCCCATTGCCGCGGGTGAGCGCGGATCGGCACGAATACAGAACGCCTGATTTTTTTTCGGACACAGAGTTGCATTGATGCCTCGGAACTTCAAAGTTTGAATCCGGCTATTCTGCATTTATCTGTATCCAAGCCTTACAATTTGTTTTCGACGTTATCCGTGTCCATCCGGCGGCTAATCCTGTTACTTTAGATTAAGGAGTAAGATTTGAAAGCGAACGATTTGAGGAAGCTCTTTCTCGACTACTTTGCGGCGCGGGGGCATAAGATCGTGCCGAGTTCGGCGCTCGTTCCCCGGAACGACCCCACGCTTCTGTTCACGAATGCGGGCATGGTGCAGTTCAAAGGGCTTTTTCTCGGAGAGGAGTCGAGGGACTACCAACGCGCGGTAACGAGCCAGAAATGCATGCGCGCGGGCGGCAAGCACAACGACCTCGAAAATGTGGGGCATACGGCCCGGCACCATACCTTCTTCGAGATGCTCGGGAACTTCTCCTTCGGCGACTACTTCAAAAAGGACGCCATTGCTTTTGCCTGGGGGTTCCTGGCCACGACGGTAAAGCTGCCGAAGGAGAAGCTCTGGATCACGATCTACAAGGATGACGACGAGGCGTTCAAGCTCTGGCAGGAAGTGGCCGGGGTTTCCGCCGACCGCATCGTCCGTCTCGGCGAGAAGGACAATTTCTGGCAGATGGGCGATACTGGCCCCTGCGGACCCTGCTCCGAGATCCTTATCGACCAGGGGCCCGAAGTGGGATGCGGGAAGACAACGTGCGCCGTGGGCTGCGACTGCGACCGCTATCTCGAGATCTGGAACCTCGTTTTCATGCAATTTAACCGCGACGCTTCAGGTACGCTCACTCCTCTGCCGAAGCCGAGCATAGACACCGGCATGGGACTGGAACGATTGTCAGCCGTGGTCCAGGGCGTTAAAAGTAATTTCGAGACCGACCTGTTCCAGCCGCTCATCAGGCAGATTGCGGCCCGTGCAGGCGTGCCGTACCACAAGGACCAGCAGGCGGACATCTCCTACCAGGTGATCGCCGACCATCTCCGGGCCATGACCTTTTTGATCTCCGACGGCGTGCTCCCCTCGAACGAAGGCAGGGGATACGTGCTTCGCCGCGTGATCCGCAGGGCAAGCCGCTACGGCAAAATTATCGGCATCGACAAACCCTTCTTATACAAGCTCACGGGAGTAGTCGTCGACGAGATGCGCGAAGCGTATCCCGAGCTGGTGGACGGCCGGGAGCACGTGGCCAAGGTCGTGCTGCTCGAAGAGGAACGCTTCGCCACAACGCTTACCGCCGGCCTTGCGCTCCTGAACGAAACGGTAGCCAGGATCAAAGCCGGGAACGGGAAGGTGATCCCCGGTGACGTGCTGTTCAAGCTGTACGATACCTTCGGGTTCCCCCTGGACCTCGTGGCGGACATGGCGCGGGACATGGACCTGGTACTCGATGAAGAAGGCTACCGCAAGGCCATGCAGGAGCAACGGGACAAGGCCCGGGCCGCCTGGGCCGGCTCGGGCGAGGAGAAGATCAAGCCTGTCTACAAGGAAGTCGCAAAAGGCGTCAAGAAGACCGTTTTTACCGGCTATGACATGCTCGAGGGTACTGCGGAGATCGCGGCCATCATCAAGGGAAACAAGAAAGTGGACGAGGCGCACGAAGGCGATGAGGCGGAGATCGTCCTCGATCAGACCCCCTTCTATGCCGAGTCCGGCGGCCAGGTGGGGGACAAGGGAGAGCTCCTGGGCGAGGCCGCGAAGTTTGCCGTATCCGACACCGCAAAGCCTGTGGAGGGGATCTTCGTGCACAAGGGGACGGTGAAGAAGGGGAGCTTCAAGACGGGCGACGCTGTGCTTGCAAAGGTCGAGGCTGAAGATCGGCTGGACGCGGTGCGGCACCACACGGCGACCCATATCCTTCATGCCACGCTGCGGTCGGTGCTGGGAGAGCACGTGAAGCAGTCCGGATCTCTTGTCGCACCGGACCGCCTGCGGTTCGACTTTACGCACTATACCGCGCTCACGGAGCGCGAGAAAGAGCGGGTCGAGCAATTGGTGAATGAGCGGATCATCGAGAACCATCCCGTTGAGACAACGGTGATGGACGTCGACCAGGCGATCGCCACGGGTGCAATGGCATTGTTCGATGAAAAATACGGGGACAAGGTGCGCGTCGTGAACGTGCGGGACGTGAGCAGGGAACTCTGCGGCGGCACCCATGCAAAGGCATCGGGCGATATCGGTCTGTTCAAGATCGTCTCCGAGGTCGGTATTGCGGCGGGCGTCCGGAGGATCGAGGCCCTCGCAGGCCGTCGCGCTTTTCAGGCGGTCAAGAAGGAGGAACAGAGCCTCCGGGAGATCGCCGAGTTGCTCAAGGCCTCGGACCCTGATGTGGTGGGCCGCGTTGAGCGCTTGATGAGCCAGCTCCGGGAAGCTGAAAAGGAACTGGAAAAGCTCAAACACAAGATGCAGTCTTCCCAGGCCGGCGACATTATTTCCGAGGCCAGGGAGATTAATGGCGTCAGGGTGCTTGCCAAGCGCGTGGACAACATGGAGCAGAAAGACCTGCGGGATTTCGGCGACAAGCTGAGGGACAAGCTCGGCTCGGGCATCCTGGCGCTGGGTTCGGCCAAGGACGGCAAGGTGAGCCTGGTTGTCATGGTGTCGAAGGACCTCCTCGGCCGGTTTCATGCAGGCCATATCATAAAGGACATGGCCTCCATTCTTGGCGGCACCGGCGGGGGCAAACCCGACCTCGCCCAGGCAGGGGGAAAAGATCCGGGAAAGCTGGACGAAGCGCTCGAAGCGCTGTATACTATAATAAAGAAGAAAGATTGAGCCGGAGGCCGGCGTTCGCGAATACGATGTCCCAACCGTAAGAATCGAGATTCCCTGCTGCGGGGGGCTTCAATTTCAGAGCCAGAGAGAAGTAAAAAAATATTTTTTCAAGAACTCGGGGCCTTATCCCGCTTATTTCCCCATGAAATGTGCTAGACTTGGATGGTAATATCCTAGGCACGCATACGAGAGCAAGAAACCACTGGCTAAGGAGGGTACCATGACTGTTGCGGAGATTATCAAGAAGGCAATGCTGGCAGGTCTGGGTGCGCAGGAAAAAGCGAAGGAATTTATCGACGAGCTGGTCAAGGCCGGTGAGCTTTCCAAGAGCGACGCTTCCTCGCTCGTAAAAGAGTGGGTCTCCAAGGCCGAGGAAAGCCGCAAGGACCTCGACGCCAAGATCAAGGACGCGATGGCTTCCGCGATGGAGAAGCTCAACATCCCGACCCGGGACGACCTTGAAAAGATGGAAAAGAAGCTCCAGAACATCTCCGCGAGGCTCACGAAAATTGAAGGCGGCGATGGGAAGGGCGGGGCTTAGCGCAGCGCCCCGGAGCGCCCATGTCTGTGCTGGGTTTCTGGAGAAGACACTACCGGGACATTCCGAGGATCCGGCAGATCATTGGCGTGATGTCCCGGCACGGGTTCGGACAGATGGTGGAGCAGCTTGGCATGCAGCGCTTCATCTCTTTCGGACGGCGCGTGCTCACTTTCAAGCAGGAGCCTCCCCACGCACACCGGCTGAACGCGCCTGAACGGCTGCGGATGGCATTCGAGGAGCTGGGTCCTTCCTTTATCAAGTTGGGGCAGGTGCTGGCGTGCAGGCCGGACATGCTGCCCATCGAGTACGCTCAGGAACTGTGTAAACTCACCGATTCCGTTTCCCCCTATCCCTTTGAACAGGCGAAAGAGATCATCGAGCGGGACCTTGGCGCTCCGCTCGGCGCGCTGTTCTCCGAGTTCGATCCCACACCGGTTGCCGCGGCATCGATCGCCCAGGTCCACCGGGCGGTCATGCCCGACGGCGCCGAAGTCATCGTAAAAGTCCAGCGACCCAACATCGAACGGGTTATCGCGCGCGACATCAGCATCCTCCGGGGTCTCGCCGAGCTTGTCGAGGCCCACGTGCCCGAGATGGCGCCCTACAATGTCCGGGGGATAGTCGAAGAGTTCGCGAGGACGATCAACCGTGAACTGGATTTCTTCATGGAGGCCTCGAACGCAGCCCAACTCAGGAGAAACTTCGAGAAGAGCAGCGATCTCTATATCCCCAGGATTTTCCCCGACGCTTCAAGCAAGCGCGTGCTGGTCCTGGAGAAGCTCGAAGGCGTGCGCATCGACGATTTCGAAGCTCTGGACCGTCAGGGTTATGACCGCCGCGACCTCTCGCGAAAGGGCGCTGCCGCGTTTTTTCAGATGGTCTTCCGGGACGGGTTCTTCCACGCCGATCCCCATCCCGGCAACATTTTTGTGCTCAAGGACGGCAGGCTCGCCCTTGTTGATTTCGGCATTGTGGGCCGGGTGACCGAGGAGAACATGGAGTACTTCGCCAGATCCTTCCTAGCCCTGGTGAACCATGACTACGATTCCCTGGCGCAGCAGTATATGAACCTTGGGTTCGTGGCTGAAGAAGTGGTGGACATCGAGCGATTCCAGCGGGAGCTCAAGGAAGACTTCAGCGAGCTGCTCGAACCTTACTACGGCATGAAGGTCAAGCAGATCGACTTCGGCTCCTACGTGGACCGCGTGACCCAGATTCTCCTGCGGCACCACCTGCGGCTCCCGCAGAACCTCTATCTCATCGACAAGGCGCTCATCACCCTGGAAGGCCTTCTGAAGCAGCTCGACCCCGAGTTCGATTATATCGTGGCAGCGCAGCCCTACGTGGCCGATCTCATCCGCAGGCGCCGCAATCCTTTGCAGGCCTACCGCACCGCGCGGAAAAATGCCGGGGAGTTTTCCGACATGATCTCCAGCCTTCCGCGTCAGATGCGGAATGTGGTCAGGAAGGTCCTGCGAAACGACATCCGCGTCAACATCCACCATGAAGAGCTGGGTCATTTCATCCGGAACTTGGACAGATCCAGCAACCGGCTTGCCTTCAGCATCATCACCGCAGCCATCATCGTGGCATCGTCCATCATCATCCACTCCGGCCTGGGTCGCACGATCTTCGGCCTCCCCCTCTTAGGCCTCATCGGCTACGTTATCGCCGGCCTTTTCGGCCTCTGGATCCTCATCGGCATCCTGCGGTCGGGACAGCTGTAGCCGGCGTATCGAAATAAGTTATTTCAAAATATCTTTCCATGCGATATAATGTGCCATTGTCGCGCTTGTGCAGCAGGGAGACCGGCGGCTACCGGGGACTGAAGGATACAGAACATGGCGCTGAAAAAAAGCTTACGATACATACGGGCGACCTCGTCTGCAGTCAGAAAATGGGCCAAAAGGAAGTCGTGGCTGTCGTTTCTGATCGCCACGGCGACACTCACCATGATGATACACTTTTATACAGCTCTGTTCGTTCCTCCGTCAAAAGAGAAGGTCTGGAAGGAAGTGCAGATCACGGACGGCATGAGCTTCAAGGCTATCTCAGGCACGCTCAAGAAGGAAGGCGTGATCCGGTACCGGGGCTACTTCGAGATCATCGGCAGGCTCCAGGGCATCAGCCGCAAGGTGCGCGTGGGCTATTATGGACTAAACACCAACATGAGCATGTGGGAGGTGCTCGAAGCGCTGCGCAAGGGCAAGATCATCGAGTACGAGGTGGTGGTCCCGGAAGGGTATAACCTCTATCAGATAGGATGGACGCTTTCCAACACGCCGCTCATCTCCGATCCGCAGCAGTTCATCAGGCTCGTAAAGGACAAGAATTACGTTCATTCCCTCGGTATCGATGCCGATACGCTCGAAGGCTACCTGTTTCCGGACACCTACTACCTGCCCAAGGGCATCAGGCTCGAAGACATTCCGAAGAAGATGGTCCTGCGCTACAAGGCTGTTTTTGACGACAGCTACCGCGCCCGTGCGCAGGAACTCGGGCTCTCCGAGCAGCAAGTCATCACCCTTGCCTCGATCATTGAGAAAGAGGCGAAAGTTTCGTCGGAGCGCAAGCTTATTTCCGCGGTGTACCACAACCGCCTCAAGAAGGGGATGCGGCTCCAGGCAGATCCGACTGCTGTCTACGGCACGAAAGCGTGGGTCACCAAGGTGACGTTGAAAGACCTCAGGCGGAAATCCCCTTACAACACGTATCTCCACAAGGGTCTCCCTCCCGGTCCGATCGCAAACCCCGGCCAGGGCGCGATCCTTGCCGCGCTCTATCCCGACCGCGTGGATTACCTTTTCTTCGTTGCCCAGGGCGACGGCACCCACTATTTCTCGAATGATTACGGCAGCCATGAGAAGGCCGTGGGCAGGTACCGCTCAAACCAAAAGATTGCGAAGGGGCTGGCGAGAGCCAAGGCGCATGGGCAGTAAATTAAAGCGTAAATTTAACGAGGCAACGCCTCAGACCGATGAAGTAAAACCATAATTTTTGAACCGCTGAGGCGCAGAGAACTTCAGATTTTTAATTTTTTAAAACCCAGGGACTCGTTATAATTTCTCCGCGTCTCGGCGTCTCTGCGGTGAATGCTTTTGGCTTTTCAGAACTTGACTCAAAATTAAAGATGTTGGTACGTAAAGTACTTAAAAGGCTGCAGCCCAGTTGAATAAGTTTGGTGTTTGGTTTATCCGTCGCGGTTGAGTTCATTGTGCGAATAAGGTCCCGCTTGCCCTGAATATGGATATCCCTGCCACCCGTTCCTTTGTAAATTTTAGCGTCTCTCCTGTAAGACCGGATTCATGACTATTCTTCTCCCCATCTGCCTGTTTACCGGGCTCATCATCGCGCCGCAAGCGGCTGACCTGCGCCGGGTCCCTTGGCGTGGACCGAAGTATATACTTATTGTTTTGAATATTTGCTCACGCCAGTCCTCGATGACCCCGCGCTCCGGTCAGTAGCAAAAGCGCATGTATAAGGTGGAAATGCTTTACTCTCTCTGCCTCGGATCGAGGGCATCGCGAATGCCTTCGCCTAAGAGATTATAACCGAGAACGGTGATCAGGATGGCGAGGCCGGGGAAGGCCGAGAGCCACCAGGCTATTTCGATGTTGTCCTTGCCCGAAGAGAGCAGGCTGCCCCAGCTTGGCGTCGGCGGCTGAACGCCGAGGCCGAGGAAGCTCAGGGCCGATTCGATGAGGATCGCCCCGCCGACACCCATGGTGGCCGAGACAAGAATAGGGGAGAGGCCGTTCGGCAGGATGTGCCTCATCATGATGCGGCCGTCAGTAGCGCCGATGGCGCGGGCCGCGAGAACGAACTCGCGCTCCTTGAGCGAGATGAATTCCGCCCGGATAAGCCGGGCCGGCTCCATCCAGCTTGTGAGGCCGATCACGATCATGATGTTTATGATGTTCGGCTCGAGGATGGCGATGACGGCGAGAACGAGAAAGATCGTGGGGATGCTCAGCATGATGTCCACGCTTCGCATGATCACGCTGTCCACCCAGCCGCCGTAGTACCCCGCGAGCGAACCGAGGATGATGCCGATGACCGTGGCGAGTCCGACGGCGACGAACCCCACCTTGAGCGACACCCGCCCCCCCCAGAGCATGCGCGAGAGCACGTCCCTCCCGAGATCATCGGTCCCCAGCGGATGGGCCAGACTCGGGCCGACGAGGATATTTTTGATGTCGATAGCGGAAGGGTCATACGGGGCGATCCAGGAGGCGAAAATGGAAAATATAAAGACGAGCAATACCAGGAGCCCTCCGACGACGGCGAGTTTGTTCTTCATTAAATAATGAAGCGTTTGGGATGTGAAGGATTCTGAATTAGCCATCGTGGTTCCTGCTCGTGAGCTCAATGCGGCCAAAGCCTCGACCGGGGTAAGGCAAGTCCCTGCGGCCATATCATGACCGAAGGTCAAAGTTTAAAATCCAACGTTCAACGTAAAGTTAACGAGGCAACGCCTCAGACCGATGAAGTAAAGTCATAATTTTTGAACCGCGGAGGCGCGGAGGCGCAGAGAACTTCAAATTTTTTAAAACCCAAGGACTCGTTATAATTTCTCCGCGTCTCGGCGTCTCTGCGGTGAATGCTTTTGACTTTTCAGAACTTGACTCAAAATTAAAGATGTTGGTACGAATTGCAGTCAGGTACTCCCGTTTGGATCGTGGACTCATCAGAACTAACCCTCCTTTTGGGGTACAGTTCCGGTAACATGAATTATGAGTCAACGATATTTTAGTTGTTAAGGGATTTGTTATATATACGTCTAAAGTACTAGCTTGACATGGCATAATACAATTGCTATAATGTGACAATATTGTCGCTAAGTTTGTGAATCAATCGATGTGCCTGGAACTTCAGTTGCAAAGACAATGACAAGGGGGGGCTTGTGCGGGATACACACCTGATCACTCTCTATCTGACACCTGCACACATCGCCACGTTATTCGCCTCCTCCTCAGCCCGTCGATCATCAAGCCCTGTTATAGATAACGAGTTGCCTTTGATTGCGTCTTCACCGGTCAAACAACCTGGTAATAACCAGGAGCATCTTGGTAGTAACTATTAACAGAAAGGGGGTGTAGTTCTCAAGTTCCAGGTACATTAATATCGTGTGATTTACGATTTCTAACTCTCTAAGGAGGAAAGCGAACATGAAGGGTAACAAACAAAGAAGTGTTCTGATGTTGCTGGCGATTATCATGCTGGCAGCCCTGACGATGATGGCGGGCTGCTCAGGCAGCGACGGCGCGACCGGTGCAACTGGCCCCGCAGGCCCCGCAGGCCCCGCAGGACCAACCGGGCCAGGAGCAACAAGTGCGTTCGGCACACACAACATTCTCCAGGGCAAGGTGGACGCTGTCATAACGGTCACCTCCGTGAAGAACGTCAGCGGTAAGGCAAAGGTTGATTTCCAAGTTTTAGACAGCGACGGCAAGCCCGTCACTACCGTTGGAAATAGCAACCTCAGCCTGAAGATCGCCGACCTGGTCCTTGCCGGCACCGGTGACAACACCTACTCGACCGATTACTACGAGATGTGGGTTTCTGAGTCGCCGGGCAAGGCGGCCGGTGGTACAGCTCCCTACAATACCCCGAAAACCAACAATCTTGTTAATAACGGCGACGGCACTTACTCTTATACTTTTGTCACTCCGTTCGGTTCAGCGTGGCCGGGGTACAACAATGCCGGTTATGCGGCCACCAACAAGAAGCGCGTAGCTATCGAGATGAGCAGCCCGCCGACCGGATACAATAAGGCCGTCGGCATCATGGATTTTGATGGCGATCCCGGTGCAGGCAACACTGCAACCAAGATCGATTCCCAGCGCCAGTTCGTGACCATCGAGGCTTGCCGGCAGTGCCACAGCAAGTATATGGACAATGCGGCCCATGCGGACAGCCGCAACGACATCCGTGAGTGCGACTTCTGCCACAGCGCCTTGTATGGCTCCGCGCCCAAGCATGCCACGGGCTTTATGGCGAACGACAACGCCGACCTCCCGGTGTTCATTCACCAGATCCATGCTTCAAAGTACACCACGAAGACTTTTGTTGAGCAGCCGATCACCTTCCCGCAGCCGATCCAGAAGTGTGATATCTGCCACAGCGACCCGAGCGGTTCGGCCCCTGCCGACCTGACGGAACTCGACAACTGGAAGAACCATCCGACCGCTCGTGTATGCTCTTCCTGTCATACTGGTAATATCATGGGTGCTGACAACAAAAGTATGAAACATGACCCGACTTTCGTTGTTTCTGGACCTAACTCTGCTCCCACTGGTACAGTAACTGATGCAACGTGCGCCGGCTGCCATGCGGGAGCTAATACTGCTGGTGATTATACGGACATCGTTACGGTCCATGACTCCTCGCCTACCGGGCTGCTGGCAACGGGCCTGGACGTTCCGGAATACAACGTCACAGTCTCGGTGCCCACGCCTTCCAACGGCAGCTATTTCGTGAGCGGCGAGACCTTCACAGTTGACGTTACCCTGGCAGTAAATCCTGCCTTCACGGGCACGGCAACGCCTGTACCGGCTGCCTACACCGATCCTAAGGATCCGGCTGGGGCCTATAGCGCCGGCAACGGACTCAATGTTGCGAGCCTTTACCTCTATGGTCCTCGCAGCCATGCCGTGCCGTTGTTGGGCAGCCAGGCACTGAGCCTCTTCGGTACGGGCGATGCGACCGGCTTCCATTATGCCGTGACCGTTCCGGCCGGAACAGCTTCCGGGACCTACATGGCTCGTGCCCGGATCGCTGACTATTCGTACAACAGAAGCGTCCCGGCGCCAGCAGGCCAGGATGCGTACCATATCGAGTCGTTTGATCTGAAAGCCTTCCAGATCGGTTCTGCTACCGTTCAGAAGAAGATCGACGGCGATGCCGCTGGCGAAAGCGTTTGCAGCATCTGCCACGGCGTCACCACGATGCACTCAGAGGACCATGCGGCGCCGTTCAATTCCGATCACTGCGTGGCCTGCCACGACCTCTCCGGCGGTCATGCGGATCCGATCGCGAACAGGGTGCATGCGGTCCATGACGCGAATACCGAAGGCGATCTCACCGCCGGCCGCAACTGGGATGAGATCACCTACCCGTCGAACATCAAGCGGTGCAACGTCTGCCACAACTCGGGGAACACTGCCTACAAGACGAACCTCTATGCGATCCCCTGCTGGGGCTGCCACGCTGATGCAACGGGTGAACCCCAGGCGCATATGTTGTCGATGGGCGGAGTCGTATCCGGCTTCACGGCTACGACGTTGGCGCCTGAGTCCTGCGGCGTTTGCCACGCACCTGGCCAGGCCTTCGACATCTCCGACTAGCGTGAGTTCCCTTTGAAAGGGGATTCTGATTGTTAAACGTGTTGTTCTCAGGGCGGACCGTTGCACGGTCCGCCCTTTCTTATGTGTTTCGCAATGGTTCGGCTTTGTGACTGCACGAAATATCTTCGATATGATGAGGGATTAAAATGAAAAAAAATACATCATTGTACCTGGCGTTACTGCTGCTCATGGCCTCTGTGTTCAGTTTCTCAGGCTGCTCCAAGCTGTTTGGACCTTCGGATGCAGATGTGATCAAAGCCCTTAATGAGAGCGGGGCCTTCACAGGTTTTAACATGCAAGCACCCGTAGTGGTCCTGGAAAAGAACAGCCGAAAGGACGGCTCCTGGCGCGTTAAAGTTAAAATAAAATTTACGTATGAGATTGCGAACAAACAAATGTCCGCACCGGTTGAGAAAACGCCTGTTTATAACCTGATTAAATCTAAAGACGATAAGGGAAATACCGCGTGGAAGGTGAAATTCTGATTAAAAATATTTTCAGAAATTGCCGGAACGGGGAGAGGGCGTTTGTCCTTTTTTTGTGAATTGACGGATAAGCGTTCGAAAAAGAACGCTAGAAAAGAATATTCTTTTTTTATGGATTTTTCACGTGCTTTTCGGTATCATGCTTCCGATTTCCCGTTCTTGAGCTCTCTTTAAAAATCTAATCGCGGTGTAAGCCCTTTTCAGGCCAGTGAAACAGGACCATATTTCAGAACTAGAAGGGAGGACCTATTTTGAAGAGGAATAAAAGGTTGCCAGAGAGGGTATGTGGTCTCCTGATGGGAACGGCATTCGCCGCGGGGGCGCTGCTGCTCACCCCGGCCACTTCACCCGCGGCCAGTTTGACCGGCGATTCGAGCACCTATGTGCAATCGAGAGAAAGCGCGGACAGCACGAAAATTCTCGGGGCCTACGAGTATCTCGACTTCGACGTGCAGAACATCGGCAACGAAACGATCAGTTTTCATACCGGCGGCTGGCTCCGATACGATTTAAAGGATGAAGAGTTCGGGAAGAAAACGAACAATGATCTCCAGTATTCGTATTTGAGCTTCAAGAGCAAGACGGACAACACCGTCGTCAACCTCGGCCGGGTCATGGTTTTCGAAGGCGTGGCTGCGGAGAGGGTTGACGGGCTCTACGCGCGCACCGACCTGATGTACGGTTTCGGGATTTCGGCCTTCGGCGGCAATCCGGTTGAGGACGGCAACGCCGATCTCCCCGGGGACAACGTGATCTACGGCGGACGGCTGTCCCATGAGATGCAAGGGCTGTACCGGGTCGGGCTGTCGTTGCTGAAGGAAGAAAAGAACGGCGACGCGGTCCGCAAGGAAGAGGGGTTCGACCTCTGGTTCCAGCCGATCAATAAGGTCGAGCTTACGGGCAATTCCAAGTACAACATCGCGACGTTGCTGGGGGGGGCCAAGACGTCCGACTGGGCGAGCCATCTCTACGTTCTGACGCTCGGTTCCTTCGGCGGCGTGCGGCTGATCACCACGGAATCGGCAATCAATTACAAGAACTATTTTACCGCGGCAACCACGCCGGTGTTCAGTTTTCAGCCGGGCATCCTGGATCCGAACGAGAAGGTCAATATCCTCGGCGAAACCGTTTCCGTCGACGCGACCGATGCCGTCAATGTCTCGGTGGACTACAAAGCGTACGCGTATGAAATCGCCGGCAATGCGAAGTACGTGGGCGGCAACCTCACGTATCACGTCGCATCGGGAGGGGGCGGGGGCCTCTCGGTCCACAAGATGGATGGCGACACCGACCGGTTGAAGTATTCCGAGTATCGGGTCTACGGATACAAAAAGATCAACAAAACGGACCTTGCCCTCGACCTCATTGATCTCAAGTACTCCGCGCCGATCAACGGCGTCAGCAATGCCTACACTGCGTCGCTCGCGGCCCAGTACGACCTGACGGAGAGGCTGAAGATCGGCGCTGATGTCGAATACTCGAAGAACCCGGATTTCGACAAAGACGTCCGGGCGTTCCTCAAGGCCATCTACCGCTTTGATATCGGCGCAGGGAAGGGAGCCTAACGATGAAGAATACTACCGTCAAAATCACATTTCTGCTGCTCCTGGCCGCGTCTGCCCTGGCGCTCTTTGCCTGCGCGCATACGCAAAGTATTGCGGTCTGGCACCCCGTGGAAGTGCCGTCCCCGCCCATGTGCAGTGACTGCCACACGGACTACCGGGCCGCGCTGAACCATACCACTGATTTTTCGACGCGGCACCGGTTCTACGCGGTTCAGCAAAGCCGGACGTGCGGCGTCTGCCATAAGGAATCCTTCTGCTCCGATTGCCACGCGCACAAGGAAGAGATCAAGCCCAGCGACAAGTACAAGGACTCGCCGCAGCTGTCCATGCCGCACCGGGGTGATTACCTGAATCAGCACAAAATAGACGGCAGAATCAACCCTGCTTCGTGCTTCCCCTGTCACGGCCGTCAGAATAATGAGAGGTGCCGAGCATGTCACAGATAAGGAAAGCCGCAGTCCTCGGTTCGCTGCTCCTCATGGGGGCGCTGCTGATAGTAAGTTGCGGGACCTCGAACTCCAAATCGCCCTTCGACGCCGACAGCGGTGAGCATCCGGCGGGATGGCTTCCGAAGGGCCATGCGGATGCCGCAAAGGCTGACGGGGGTTCCACCTGCATGGAATGTCATGGAAGCGATCTGTCCGGAGGCATTTCGGGCGTGTCCTGCCTGTCCTGTCATGTGAACGGTAATCCGCTTGTTAAGAAGGATTGCACGTCGTGCCATGGAAACCCCCCTGATGGAGTGACTGCGCCGAACGTGGCCGGCGCACATAATACGATTACCGGCCATTTTGCTCCCCAAGTCAAATTTCCCGATGGTTGTAACACCTGCCACAACGGCGCGGGATCGGGAACTCCGAAGCACGATAACGGCACGGTAGACGTTGCATTATTGAGCAACATATACAGCGCAAGAAGCGGAACGGCCGTGCACAATGCGGACGGCACGTGTTCGAATATCAGCTGCCACGGCGGCCAGACGACTCCGGCATGGGATACGGGAAAGATCAGCTTGACGACTCAGTGTACGTCGTGTCACGCTTTTGGGAGTTCCGAATATAACAGCTTCCTGTCCGGCCAGCATGATTTTCATGTCAATACGCGGGGAATTGCCTGTATCGCCTGCCATGACACCGCAAAGCTCTCACTCAATCATTTTACGACCCTGAATACACAGGTTATGGAAGGGTCGGCAGCGGCGACCGTCGGAGGAATAAATTCGCTTGTTACGGACTATACGGGCGGCACCTGCACGAATATTTGTCACGATCCTCGGTCGTGGTTTTAGCTGCTGAAGAATGCTTTCGCGATAGTCACTGATTCATGAAAGGCCCGGAGAAACTGTCCGGGCCTTTTTTATTAGCGCGCTCGTAATGCTATCTGTCTCATCTCGCCGGTCCCGCGGCGGGGGCTATTCGTTTTGCCAGAGGTGTCTCGTTCGTAGAGGGGAGGGAGGAAGGATTGGCACGTTCTCGCGGTGAGCGCTGGTGGGGTATGCAGTCCGTGAAGGATGCTGGTGTCAAGAAAACAAGCCTTACTCATCATCCTCGTCACGTCCTGTCTTGCCCAGCCGTTTCAGGCGTCTTCTCTCGTAAGGACGCAGCGGCTGTTCCTCAGGGGGCTTACGCCTTGTTATTCCCGCGTATGGATCGACCGGAAAACGGGACTGTGCCGACGCGGCGGCCCTCGTCTCGTGGAGTATGTACATATCGTACAACGCGCCGTCGGCCCCCTTGAGAGATATATTGTCGACCCGCACCTTCACTATTTCCGACCCATCCGGAAGTTTTTCATGGAGCCGGAAAAAGGTCTGGACGCCTTTCGCATCCACGAGTACGGCGCCGCTGAATGACGAACTCCCCACCGTCCCAACCAGGCGGTAAGCCGATGGCGCAGTCTCCTGAGCGCCCGCTGCGCAGACAAAGAAAGGTGCGAGAGAGACGAGGAAGGCCATGAAAAACGGCATCAGGACGGTCACACCTGATACCGGCTGCCGGGTGCCATGCTTTCGCAACATGATCAATTATACTTTTCTGCGCCCATGGTTGTCAATGAGGATGTTTCCGGTACGTGCGTCCTGAGAGCACAAAGAGTGGGAGCTGCCCCGAATTTAGTGGGAACGCTCGCTCTTCGCGCTGACCTGGGGAGGGTTCAGTGAACGGCTAAAGCGTGATCTCGGTGCCGACGCCATCCTTCGTGAAGATCTCAAGCAGGAGCGCGTGGGGGACGCGGCTGGGCGAAGGTGTGCAGCTGTTGAAACTACACAAAATCATATTCCTTTGTTCTCTTTCTGTCAATGGCTTCAATGTGTTGCTTAAAAAACTTGTAAATAATACAGCAGTCATGCTAAACTCTTCATACCTATTCAGCATATTCAAAAGTTGGGATAGAGGCCTTGAACTCGCGCGGAGACGCGGAGGCGCGGAGAGAGAATGACAGAAAATGAGATAGGAACAATCGTGCTTGAGTCGGCCATAGCTGTTCATCAGGAGCTTGGCCCCGGGCTTCTTGAGACGGTTTATGAGGCTGTTCTTGTTAAAGAGTTGCAGGATAGAGGTCTGAAGGTCGCACGCCAGATCAGTGTGCCCATCGAGTACAAGGCAATCAGGTTCGATGAAGGCTTCCGGGCCGACATCATAGTCGATGACAGAGTCATTCTGGAATTGAAGTCAGTCGAGCGGGTGACAGCGGCTCATAAGAAGCAAGTTCAAACGTACTTGCGACTAACTGGATGTAAACTTGGTTACCTGTTGAATTTTGGCGAGGCCTTGATGAAATCCGGGATTACCCGGTGTGTTAACGGCCTTGAAGAATGATTTCTCAGCGCCTCCGCGCCTCTGCGCGAGAGGAGAATCATCTTTATGCTGAATAGTTACAACTCTTTTACACAAGGCTAAACGGGGAAGGTAAGATGCAGGTAAAAAGCCGAAGACTTTTCTATTTAATTTTCACGGCATCCGGATTTGCCGGACTTATCTATGAATCCATCTGGACGCAGTACCTTAAACTTTTTCTCGGTCATGCGGCCTATGCCCAGACCCTGGTGCTCGCCGTATTCATGGGCGGCATGGCGCTGGGCTCCTGGCTCTGCGCGCGCTACTCGAAACGCTGGGGCAACCTGTTGCTCGGGTATGCATTGGTGGAGGCGGTCATCGGCATCTGTGCCGTGCTCTTTCATCCGCTCTATGTTCAATTTCTCGACCTCGCCTATTCGAGACTGATCCCCGGCCTCGGTTCGCCCGGAGCGGTAACACTTTTCAAGTGGACCGCGGCAAGCCTTTTTATCCTTCCTCAATCCATTCTTCTCGGCATGACCTTTCCGCTCATGACGGCCGGCGTTATCCGGCGGTTTCCCGTGAACGTCGGCGCAACGGTCGCCACGCTGTACTTCACGAACAGCATCGGGGCCGCCGCGGGTGTCCTTGCCGGCGGGTTTCTTTTCATCGCCTGGTGGGGACTGCCGGGCACGCTCGCCGCCGCGGGTGTTGTCAATTTCGCGGCAGCAGCGATCGTCTGGCGGAGCGTTCGCGGGCGCAGGCAGCTCGTTGAGAAGACCGGAAAAAAAGAGGTGAAGAAGACCGATGCCGTCGCCGTCATGCCTTTCCTCTATCCGGCCCTGCTCGCGGTTGCGCTTCTGACCGGCTTATCGTCATTCGTCTACGAGATCGGCTGGATACGCATGCTGAATCAGGTCCTGAGCAGTTCCACCCACGCCTTCGAGCTTATGCTGTGCGCCTTTATTACGGGACTTGCCTTGGGCGGCTTGTGGATCAGGCGACGCATCGACGGCCTGCGGCAGCCTGTCCGGTTCCTTGCCTTTGTGCAGGTCGCCATGGGCGTGCTGGCCTTGGCGACCCTGCCTCTCTATGGGCATACCTTTGAGTTCATGGCGTGGCTCGTCAATAATCTTGAAAAATCCGCCGGGGGGTACGCGGTTTTTAATATTGCAAGCAACGGCATAGCGCTGGCCATCATGCTGCCTGCGACGTTCTGCGCGGGGATGACCCTGCCGCTCATTACCGCTATCCTGCTTCGCGGCGGACACGGCGAAAAAAGCATCGGCGCGGTCTACGCGTTCAATACGATCGGGTGCATCATCGGTATTTTATTTGCCGTTCATGTCGCGATGCCGATGCTCGGGCTGAAAGGGATGCTCGGTCTCGGCGCGGGAATCGACATAGCGCTGGGCCTGGCGCTGGCGTGGCGGGCGTTCCCCTCAGCGAGTATTCCTGCAACGGCAACGGCCGCGGGCGTCGTCGTGTTGCTGGCCGCCATGCTTGGCGTTACCTTCGAACCGAGCAAGATGGACTCGGGGGTGTATCGCGCCGGCGCCTTGCTCGATCCGCGCCGGGAAACGGTCCTGTATCATCACGACGGCAAGACCGCCACGGTCTCCGTAATAAAGATCGGAGACATCCTCTCCATCAGGACGAACGGCAAATCCGACGCAAGCATCAATATGTCCGGCGAAAGCACGTTCTACGACGACGAGTCGACCCAGATCATGCTGGGCGCCATGCCGCTGCTGCTGCACCCGCATGCCCGGACTGCCGCGGTCATCGGCTGGGGCTCCGGCATGTCGACTGCCGTTCTGTTGAGCGCACCGCAGCTCCGGCGTGTGGATTCGGTGGAGATTGAGCCGAGCATGGTGCAGGCGGCAGGGCTTTTTCGTCCCCGCGTGGACCCGGCTTACACGGACCCCCGAAGCCATATCCATATCGAGGATGCCAAGACGTTTTTCTCCCTGTATAACAGGAAATACGACATCATCGTTTCCGAGCCTTCGAATCCATGGGTCAGCGGCGTGGCGGGCCTTTTTTCAAAGGAATTTTACAAAAGAATAAAGGACCATTTGAACGACGACGGGCTCCTGGTCCAGTGGCTGCAGCTGTATGAGATCGATATGCCCCTGGTAGCTTCGGTATTCGATGCGCTTTCCTCGCAGTTTTCCGACTACGTCGTCTACGTCACGGACGATTCCGATATCATCATCCTTGCGCGGCCTTCGGGCGCGGTCCCCGGGCCCGATCCGGCGGCAGCGACTGTGAAGGGGCTTTCGAAGGAATTGAAGCGGGTGGGGATCAACGGTCTTCAGGACGTGCTCGTGCGCCGGCTCGGCAACAAACGCGCCCTTCAGCCCCTATTCGACAGTTATGG
>OFHG01000261.1_pt1 | contig 22641 bp, 22 predicted proteins | sample 1521931 | NCBI WGS metagenome assembly OFHG01 (sample SAMEA2468438, study PRJEB22500) | soil metagenome | biome: Glassland; feature: Farmland; material: Clay | place: Australia | collected 2013-01-31 | depth 0.55 m
GCCAGCAATCCCCCGGGGCGAGGCTCGATTACGACGACCGCAAGGCTTACGTGCGGCGCTGCGACACCGATTACTACACGGATGCCATTGACTATACGAAGATAACCATTATTGATACCTTTGACACCGCTGCCGCCGGTCCGGCGCAGAAGAAGCACGGCGAGGTGCAGGTCAACACCCAGATCGTGGGCTTCAAGAAGATCAAGTTCCACACCCACGAAAACGTCGGCGCGGGCGACCTGGTGCTGCCCGAGCAGGAAATGCACACCACGGCTTACTGGCTGACCCTGCCGCAGGAGTTTCTGGGCCGCCTGCCCTATGGCCGCACCGAGCGCCAGGACGGCGTGAACGGACTGGCGAACGCGCTCCAGGCCATCGCCACGCTGCTGGTCATGTGCGACGCGCGCGACCTGGGAGTTTCCGTGGGTGAGAATAGAAGGATTCAGGATTCAGGATTCAGGAGTCAGGAGTCAGAAGTCAGGAGTCAGAGGCCAGAAGCAAGGAGCCAGATTGAGGAGAGGATTGAGTCCGAAGATCGAAGTCCGTCATTCGAAAATCGGCAATCGAAAATCGGCAATCCTGAATCCCGAGCCCCGAGTCCCAAGTCGCGAGTCGCGACACTCTTCGAGCCGAACATCTACCTTTACGACAAATACCCCGGCGGCGTCGGCTTCAGCGAGCCGCTCTTCCGGCTGAGCGAAACGCTGCTTGAGAATACGCGACGCCTCATCGAAAATTGTCCGTGCTCATCGGGCTGCCCCTCGTGCGTCGGGCCGGCGGGCGAAATCGGGGGAAAAGGGAAGGAAGTGGCGCTGGCGATCCTGAGAGGGCTGGAAGAAGGCAGTAGGCAGTAAGCAGTCAGGACGTTTCGGTTGCAGAGACCGCGACCGCTGCGTTGGCCTCACCTCCTCATTGAGGAGACCGCGAAACAACGCCCCATGAATCTCGAGCAAAAACTTCGCGCCCTCAAGCAAGCCGCTTCAAAGCCCCGGCAGGATTCCGACCTCGCGCGGCAGCTCGAATACCTGCGCCGGATGGAGCAAACGCCCAAGATACTCCCCGCCCAGCGCGCCGGCAAAGGGATCGAGCATTATGTGGACGGGAGCGTGGAATCGAACGCGCACGGAGAATTCTTTTCCGCGCGCCAAGCGCTTCCCTTCGGCAGGCCTTACGGAAAAATGAGGATCGGCGACATTTCAACCGCCGAGCTCGGCCAGCTCGATATTTTTCTGGATGGAACCTCCCTGCCCGCCGCCGCGCGCCTCGCCTACCTCGATACGGAAACCACCGGCCTCGCCGGAGGCACCGGCACGTGCGCCTTCCTGATCGGCGTGGGAACCATCGAAGGGCGCCAGTTCGCGGTGCGCCAATTCTTCCTGCGCGATTATCCGGAGGAGAAGGCCGTGCTGGCGTCGCTTGAGGAAATACTCGAGGGCTACGACGGCCTGGTGACTTTCAACGGCAAGACATTTGACGTGCCTTTGCTCGAAACGCGTTACGCGCTCGCGAGGATGAAATCTCCATTTGCCCGGCTGGTGCACCTCGACCTGCTGCACCCGGCGCGCCGCCTGTGGAAGCTGCGCCTGGAAAGCTGCAAGCTGACCCATCTTGAAACCGAAGTGCTGGGAATCGGCCGCGAAGGCGACGTGGAGGGCTCGGAGATTCCGGGCATTTACTTCGACTACTTGCGCACGGGCGACGCGCGCGGCCTGCAGCCCGTCTTCTATCACAACGCGCTGGATATCATTACGCTCGCCGCACTCACCGTGGAGCTGGCGCAGGTGATCGCGCAGGGCGCGGAGACGCTCGCTCCCGGCGCCGATCTTTTCAGCCTCAGCCGCATCTTCGAGCGCGCCGGCGCCGCCGAGAAATCGCTGGCGGCCTGCCGGCGGGCGCTCGAAACCGGTTTGCCGCAGACGCTCGAGACGCGCGCCCTGTGGCATCTGGCGGCGCATCACAAGCGGCAGCGCCAGTACGCCGACGCGATGAAGCTTTGGCAGGAAGTCACGCGCCGCGAACCGCCGTTTTCAATTTTCGCACTGGAAGAGCTGGCGATCCATTACGAGCATCGCCGGCGGGATTTCACCGCCGCCCTCGCCGCCACCGAAGCGGCCCTCGATTGCCTGCGCGTCTCGCCGGATTTCAAGAGTTATGTGAAGCGGGTCACGTACCGGCGGGAAAGGCTGAAGAAAAAGGCGGCCGGGTTTCCTCCGCTGGCACAGGCAACGTAAAGAGGGACCGCCCTGCCGAACATCGATGCTCGCCCGCTAGGGTAGTGCGTCTAACACTTCTTTACAGATCAAGGAGAGCGACACGGCACGCGCAGCGGTTCGTGTTTGGAGTGCGGCGGCTTGCCGCCGCTTTCATTTACGCGTCAGCAAGCTGGCATCTACCAAAGCGGGAGCAAGCTCCCGCACTCCAAAACTGGTCGCAGGTTTGTAAAGAGATTTACAGCGCACCACACTAGTCCACGTCCTCGTCCTGGATCTCGTCCGCGCCCAGCGATTTCAAAACCACCTGCTTGGTTTCCGTGGTCTCTTTGCCGGTCATCCCGTCCACCGTAACGATTTGGAGCGCGCCCACCAAGCGCAGGTAATCGGGGTCCTCTTCTTTTTTGCCCGCGCTCCGCTCCACGCTGCCCGAGAAGCGGAAATACTTTTCATGAACTTTGGAGGTCTTAAATTCCACGTGGTCCTTGACGCGCGTGCCGATCGTGAACAGGTAACTCAGGATGTCGTCCGACTCCTCTTCGCCGGCGTACACGTTGATCTGGCCCCTCAGTTTCCCGTCATCCTCGTGAATCAGGACCGTATCCTCAGGGCCCAGGAAATGGAACTCCTTGTTGATTTCCTCGATCTTCTCCGGAGTCTTCTGGGCGCCGCGGGCGTTCGACGCCCACAGCGGCAAAAACACCAGCGCCGCGCACGCCGCTCCCAGCACCACTCGTCCTGAATTTCTCATCTTGCTTGAACCAAGTCGCAAAGTATGAGGCGTCATAAGTCTCAGGCCCCTGCTTCCGGATCTGTTCACAGGAAGGCGCGCCGAAGAGGTCTGCGCAGCCCGCCAACCTCCTAACCAGTCTATCGCCGCCGGGCCGGAGCGGCAAGGCCGGCAAGCCAGGGAAACCTGGAAGCGAGGCTCAAATTGGCTGGTTGGAAAGCAAGGATTGAGGTCGCGCCCGCTTTAGCGCGTGGCGCTGGGATAGCATCCGAGCACACGCAGGAGGCTCGTGACTTCGGCCAGGTGGGCCAGCGCTTTTTGGCAGCGCGCTTCGCGCGTGTTGCCAATGAAATCCACGTAGAACATGTATTCCCACGGTTTGCCGCGCAGCGGGCGCGACTCCAGCTTGCTCAGATCAATGTCGCGCAGCGCGAAAACGCTCAGGCATTTGAAGAGCGCCCCGGGAACGTTGCGCGTCGAGAAGACAATGGAGACTTTGTTGGCGCGCGGGGAAACCGCCGGCTTCCTGGAGAGGAGCAGGAATCGCGTGTAGTTCTCGTGATGGTCTTCGAGGTGAGTGGCCAGAATGCGCGCACGGTACACCTTGGCCGCCGTGCGGCTGGCAATCGCCGCCGCGCCGGGAATGCGCTGCTCGCCCAGCATCTTGACGCTTCCCGCCGTGTCGTAAAAGGGAACTTTCTCGACCTCGGGATGTTTCCGGAAGAATTTGCCGCACTGCGCCAGCGCTACCGGATGCGAAAAGACGCGGCGGAGGTTTTGCGTGGAAGTCTCGGGGAATGCCACGAGGTTGTGCACAATCCGCAGGCTGGTTTCGCCGACGATGTGCAAACGGTTCGCGAGCAGCAGGTCGTAGTTCTCGTAAACGGAACCCGCCAGGGTATTCTCAATCGGCACGAGGGAGTACCGAGCCCTGCCGCGGGCCGCGCTCTCGAATGCGGCGGCAAATGTTTCGCACGGCAGGACGCGGATGCGTTGGCCCAGAAGCTGGCGAGCTGCTTCCTCGCTGAACGCTCCGCGCTCGCCCTGGAATGAAACCGTCAACGATGCCATTTTCACTCCTGCTAAGACATTCGCGCGGGATGTTATCACGCTGTGCGGCGGCCGACAACGGAGTTGGAAGTGCACGGAGTTGGAAGTGCTCCGGTCTGGGGAAATGCGGGTTGGGAGGCTAGGCGCGGGGGCCGAGCAGCCCGCGGAAGAAAAAATCAATGTAGGCTTGCGTCAGTTCGCCCTGCTTGACCGGCCCCTCCGGTCGATACCACTGGTAGAGCCAGTTAATCATGCCCAGCAGTCCGAAGGCCGCTACGTGAGCGGGGAGCAATTCCTTTCCCCCGGTTTGCTCCTGCACGCGCTGGATGGTTTCTTCAAGAAGCAGAATGTACTGCCGCTTGCGGGCGTTGATCTTCTTTCGCAGCGGCCCGCGCAACGAGCGGTTCTCATGCAGGATGACGGTAATTTCCAGGTCGCGGGCGCGCACGATCAAATCAATGTGGCCCGCGATCAGGCGCCGGAGCTTTTCGCGCGGGTCGGCGATCTCCTTCACCTTGTCCACGACGGTTTCCTGCAGGATGTCCATACCGTAGTTCACGATTTCAAACAGGAGCTCGTCCTTACTCCCGATGTAGTGATAGAGGCCCGCCTTGGTGAGCCCTACCGCTTTGGCGATGTCCTGCATGGACGCGCCTTCGTAGCTCTTTTCGTAGAAGACACGCGCAGCAATGCGGCAGATTTCCCGCCGCTTCAGATGAGGATCGGAGTGTTCAGCCATGGCCGGATATAAATTCCCGGGCGCGAGTGTACCACATAATGGCGGAGCGGCCGGAAATATCGTGGGGACAATGTGACCTGCCAGAGTACCGCTGGGCGGTGCCGTATCCTGCCTGGAGATGCGGGCTGAGGTTCCTTGGAAGTCAGAGGGGGCAAGACCGAAGCGGAGAATATGGTGCGGAAGGGGGGACTCGAACCCCCACGGTCTTGCGACCGTCAGCCCCTCAAGCTGGTGCGTCTGCCAATTCCGCCACTTCCGCACGTCGAGAGTTGGCAGTCGTCAGGCATCGGCCTTGATAAAACTCATCGTGAGAATTCGCTGATCTCCGATAGCTGAAGACTGGCAACCGATCGAATCTATTTGGGCGGAGCGGGAGATTGCGGCCCGGGCAGCGCCGGAGCCGGCTGCTGCTGCGGGGCGGGCGCCTGTTGGGCCGGCGCGGACTTGCCGGGGCTCGTCTAAAGAAGCGAACCGCCCCCGCCTCGCGTCGCCCACACCGCCAGGGTGATGGAAGTCACGACAAAGATCGCGCCCAGCACCCAGGTGATCTTCGCCAAAGTCGTCACCGTGCCGCGCGGCCCGAACGCCGCCTGGCTGACGCCGCCGAATGCGGCGGTGATATCCACGTTTTCTCCACCCTGAATCAGCACAACCAGGATCAGCAAGATGCTGACCAGGAGGTGAAGCATTAGAACCGCTGTTACCATAATTCCCTTTTCCGCCCTTCCTGAAACCGAGAAATGCTCAATTCCGCGGATAATTCACAATGGCCAGGAACGAATCCGCCTCCAAGCTTGCGCCGCCCACCAGCGCGCCGTCAATTTCCTCCTGGGCCATTAGCTTGCCGATATTTTCCGGCTTGACGCTGCCCCCGTAAAGAATCCGCAGAGAGGCAGCATTGCCGTCGCCAAATTCCTTGCGCGCCAGACCTCGCAGGACAGCGTGACTTGCGGCCGCCATCTCAGGAGTCGCCGTGCGGCCGGTCCCGATTGCCCAGACTGGCTCGTAAGCTATGATAATACGGGAAAATTCGGGAGGGGTCAACCCGGCGAACCCGCCCAGGAACTGCCGTTCCAGTACGCGCTCCGTTGCGCTCGCTTCGCGCTCTTCCAGCGTTTCCCCGACGCAAACGATCGGCACCAGATCTGCCGCCAGCGCGGCTTTCAGTTTCAGGTTTACCTGGTGGTCGGTTTCACCGTGATCGTGCCGCCGCTCGGAGTGGCCGATAATCACGTGCGTGCAGCCCGCGTCAAGCAGCATGCCGGGCGAAACATCCCCGGTGTGCGCGCCTTGCTTGTCCCAGTGAACATCCTGAGCAGCAACGGCGATCTTGCTGCCGCGCGCGGCGTCCGCGACGGCCCTCAACGCCGTGAAAGGCGGGCCGACGACCACCTCGCAGTGCTCCACCTTCTCCACACTAGGTTTCAACTTTTCGACGAAGGCTACTGCTTCGCCGATGGTCTTGAACATCTTCCAATTGCCTGCAATGACTGGTTTTCGCAAGGTTCACTTCCTTGGATTAGAGTAGCCCGTAAGCAGAAGGCGGTCGGCAGTTGCCTGCTGAGGCGTTCTTTGTCTTCCCAACTGTCGGGGCACCGATCCGTATGTCGCGGGATCAGCTTGCCGGTGGCCGCACGCTGCCTGTTGCCCTCTGCGGCCGTTTACTTCTTCTCGGTCAGCGCCTCGACGCCGGGCAGCTTCAATCCCGAAAGAAATTCGAGCGAAGCTCCGCCGCCGGTGGAGATGTGGCTGATTTGGGATTCGACGCCCGCCTTGTGCACGGCCGCCACCGAATCTCCTCCTCCCACGATGGAAACGGCCTTGGAAGCGGCGACGGCGCGAGCCACCTCCAGCGTCCCCTGGGCGAATTGATCCATTTCAAAAACGCCCATAGGACCGTTCCAGACAATGGTTTTGGCCCGGGCGATCTCCGCGGCGTATTCGACGCGGGTTCGGGGGCCGATATCCACGCCCATCTTGCCGGCCGGAATCTCGCGCGTCGCGGCGATTTCCGCCTTGGCATTCGCGTCAATCTTTTCCGCGACCACGTGATCGCTCGGCAGGCAAAGCTTGATGGAGCGGCGCTCGCCAAAGGTCATCACGTCGCGCGCCATATCCAGCTTGTCGTCTTCCACCCGCGACGCGCCCACGTCCACGCCTTGCGCCTTCAGAAACGTGTAAGCCATCGCGCCGCCGACCAGGATGACGTCGGCAAAGCGCAGAAGGTTTTGCAGCAGCTCGATCTTGTCGGAAACTTTGGCGCCGCCCACGATGGCCACGTAAGGCCGCTCGGGATGTTCAACGGCTTTCCCGAGGTATTCGAGCTCCTTTTCCATCAGCATGCCCGCCGCGGCCGGGGAGAGAAACTTGGTGATTCCCTCCGTCGAAGCGTGCGCGCGGTGTGCCGAACCGAAGGCGTCATTCACGTAAAGCTCGGCCAGCGCGGCGAGTTGCCGCGAAAATCCCGGATCGTTCTTCTCTTCCTCGGGATGAAAGCGCAGGTTTTCGAGCAGAAGGATTTCGCCGTCCTTCAGCGCCGCCGCCTGTTTCTCCACCTCCGCGCCCACGCAATCGCTGGCAAAGGCGACCGGCTTCGACAGGAGTTTCGAAAGCCGTTCGGCGGCGGGCCGCAGGCTCATCTTGGGATTCGGCTTCCCTTTGGGCCGGCCGAGGTGCGAGGCCAGGATCAGCCGCGCGCCGCGATGGAGAGCGTACTGAACGGTCGGCAAGGAGGCTTGAATGCGCGTGTCGTCGGTAATCTGGCCCGCGTCGTTGAGCGGAACGTTGTAATCCACACGCATGAAAACACGTTTTCCCTTCAGGTCCAAATCGCGAATCGAGAGTTTGTTCATGGGAATCCGTCCGTTATCAAATATGCGTCGTCAGTTGTCCGTAGCCGGCGGTCGAGGATCACCGGCCACAGACGATGGACAGTCTAGAACCGCTTGGCGATGAACTTGATCAGGTCGCGAACGCGGCAGGAGTAACCCCACTCGTTGTCGTACCACGAAGTGACTTTGACGAGGTCGCCGTCGATCACCTTGGTAAATCCCGCGTCCACAATCGAAGAGTAGGAATTGCCCCGGAAGTCGGCTGAAACCAACTCCTCCTCGCAGAACTGCAGGATGCCCTTGAGCGACCCTTCGGCGGCCTTCTTGAACGCCGCGTTGACCTCTTCGACGGTGGTCGGCTTTTCCACCAGCGCCACCAAATCCACAACCGAAACGTTCGGCGTCGGCACGCGCATGGCGAAGCCGTCGAGCTTGCCCTTCAGTTCGGGCAGCACCAGGCCGACGGCCTTGGCCGCGCCGGTGGTGGTGGGGATGATGGAGACAGCCGCGGCACGCGCCCGCCGCAGGTCCTTGTGCGGATAGTCCAGAATCCTCTGGTCGTTGGTGTAGGAGTGCACGGTGGTCATCGCACCCTTTTTGATGCGGAAATTCTCGTGCACCACCTTCGCCGCCGGCGCCAGGCAATTCGTGGTGCAGGAAGCGTTGGAGATGATGTGGTGCTTGGCGGGATCGTATTTGTCGTCGTTCACTCCCAGCACGATGGTGATGTCTTCGTTCTTGGCGGGCGCGGAAATGATTACCTTCTTCACCGTGCCGCGCAGGTGCTTCTTGGCATCCTCCGCCTTGGTGAACAGGCCGGTGGACTCAACCACGATCTGCGCGCCCAGCGATGGCCAGTCAATCTCCGCCGGGTCTTTGGTCTTGAAAACCTTAATGGTGTGGCCGTCAACCCGAATCCTATCGTCGCCGTAACCCACGTCGGCAGTCAGGTTGCCGAGCACCGAGTCGTACTTCAAAAGGTGCGCCAGGGTCTTGGGGTCGGTGATGTCGTTCACCGCCACGTATTCGATATCCTTGTCGCCCAGTGACGCGCGCAGAATGTTGCGCCCAATGCGGCCGAAGCCGTTAATTCCAACTTTGACAGACATGAGAGACTCCTCCAGTTTGAATCCAGACGTGATTTAGAAACAACTATGGTAAAGGGCGGTTTGACATTAAGTCAAACACAAAGGAGGGCGGGTCACCCAACATCCTATCCTATCGCCCGATTCCCGTCAAATCCGCGCCGGCGCGCAGTCCGGCCCACTCGAGCGCGCAGTCGGCGATGATGCGGCCGTGAATGCAGTTTCGTCTTCAGTATTGGTGGACGCGCGTGACGACGTCGTTCTCGAACACGACGTAGAGAACGTGGGGGGGGAGGCCGTAGATCCAGTCTTCTTCCTCGGTACCGTCCGGGCGGTCTTCGCGCACTTTGCGGTCGGGCGGACCTTTGGAGGAGAGCACCGTGTCGCGGTCCATCCCCTCCAGCACCTGGTGTTTTTCAATCGCCTCCTTGAACTGGGGAGGAGTGGTTTTGGCATACAAGACGGTCGGCGAGTGCCGCGAGAAGTCCAAGAGGCCGGCCAGCAGGCTTTTCGCCTGATCAACGGTCAGGCTCTTGGCCTTTGCCGGAAGCCGGAGCGTAATCCACGATCCGTAGGTGAGGACGGGCGGTTGCTGGGCGATAGGCGTCGTTTGGCTACCGATGCCGATTTCGATGTGCTGATACCACTTCTTCCCCCGCTTTCCCCCACCATTGATTTCGAAGACGATTCGGTTGGACTTGAACGTCAGCTTGGTGATTTCCACCGGCATCCCGGGAAGGATGGCGGGGCCGTTGTTGCGCATCTCCTTCTCGGCTTCGGTCTTGTCGAGCACGCCCTTGGCATCCAGAACCACGCCGTGTTTTCCGCGTGGCAATTGAATCTTGGTGACAGCGATTTCGCTGGTCAGACCCCGGATCAGGTTGATGCGAACCTCTTTGGTCAGCGCCTCGTCGGGGAACACCGCCCGCGGGCTCGCCAGCAGCGCCAGCGTGGCCGCTATGGAGAAAAGACCCCACGCTCGCAGACCTCGTTGCCCCAGACCGGGCATCCGACCATGGCTAGGTTCGGCAAACATCTAGGGCCTCGCGGAACCTGTGAGCCCGCTGCCGCTCGTGTCCGCGGACGCTGGAGGCTGCGGGCGATTAGGTGGCTGAGGGATAGGAGCGAGAACCAGTTCCCTCATCTCCTTACTCACATAGATGCGTTTGGAAAGCAACAGGTAAACTGTGCCCAGAGTAATTACGCCGGTCGAAAGCAAGCTTCCTTCCGGGCCGTAAGAGCCGCCGCTCAGCCAAAGGGCGGCGTGTATTTCCGGCCTGGCCAAGGCCGCGGGCAGCATGATCCCGCTGACTGGAAACCCCAGAGCGTACCCCTGGAAGACGTTCCACGAGACGTGAAGTCCGATGGGAAGCCACAGGGCTCGCGTCCGAAGGTAAGCGACGCTGAGCGTCACGCCCACGAGCATAGTGTTTATGGTGGAGAGCCACGTATGCGACCTGTTTCCCAGATGCACCAGGCCGAACAACGCCGAAAAAACCACCACGGCCCCGACCGGCCCGATCGAGTCCACCAACCGCTGGAAAGGGTAACCGCGAAAGGACAGCTCCTCGGCCGTCCCGGCTACACAAAAAAGAACCAACGAGAACACTGCCCAAATGAGGATATGGCGCGGCGACGCAGCCGCAGAAAGCATCCACGAGAAATCGGCGACGCCGAGGACGCCTTCAAGCAGGCCGATGGCCAAGATCATGATGGCACCCAGGGCGATTCCCATTCCGAGTTCGGCTTTCCAGCGTCCATGAAACGCCAGACCGACAAAAGCCAGCGGCTTATCGTCAATCACGCTGCAAAAGAGCTTGTAGAGGGCGATGAGAACCGCCAGCAGCACGAGGTCAACCAGAAAGAGACTCACGTAGATGTCCGGTAGGAGGCCGAAGACGCGGAAAACGACCCCAAGAAAGATCCCCGTGCCCAGATAGGCGCAGAAAACCAGGAAGGCCGAGAGAAGGAACCGGAAGATGGGCCGCGGGCGCTCATCCACTGTGAACCAGCCTTTCCCTGTCACGCCGCGTTCTCCTTCAACCCTCCCGCCCCGGCGCCGAACCGTTGGAGCGAACTTCCAGGCCGGTGCGTGACACGCCAAAATGGAGGATCTCGCCGCCCAGCCGGAGCAGCGTATTCTCGACCGCGGCCTTGCTTCCCGGCTCGACCAGGAAGACCACGCACCCTCCGCCGCCCGCCCCGCACACCTTCGCCGCGCGGGCTCCGCGCTTGCGGGTCTCGGAAATCATCGTGTCAATGCGCCGGGTGGAGATGCCCTTGAAATTGCGCTTGCGGTTCTCCCATTCCAAGGCCAGCAGTTCCGCCACGTCGTTCCAGTCTCCCGCCATCAGCGCCTCGCGCATCTGCACGGCGATGGACGTGATCTGGTCGAAGTTCTTGCGCACCTTCGGGTCGCCGTCAATGTGCGCTTTCATCACTTCCCAATTGTTGATGGCGGAATCGCGCGGCATGCCCGTAAAGCAAAGCACAAACCGTTTTTCGACGTCGGCAGAGGAAAGCGGCAGCCTCTCGCGCTTCACGCCGTCACGGTCTAGGTGAATGGCGCTGGCTCCGCCGTAAAGAGCGGGGAAATAATCCTGCCAGCCGGTCGGGACCTTGATCACAATCGCTTCAACGTTCTTGGCGATTTCGAGCAGTTGCGTTTTGGTGCAGCGCTTCCCCGTCACACGCGCCAGAGCGCCGCAAATTGCGATGTTCAGCGCCGAGGATCCGCCCAAACCGGCGCCGGCCGGCACCTGCGAGCCGGTTTTCACGGTGATCCCGCGCCGGGGCTCGAAGGAAAGCACCAGCTCGCGCAGCAGCGGCAGACGTGAGTTTTTCAGCGCCAAATCAGCCAACGAAGCGTAGCTTTCGCGCACCTGCTGGTCGCGCGACCACAAGACGATGCGCCGGTCGGCGCGCGTCTCGATGGTGCAGGAAGCGTAGCTGCGCACCGCAATGTTCACCGTCTGCGCTCCGGGATGAAACAAGTAGAGCGGCCAGATATCCACTGTTCCGCCCGCCAGATCCACGCGGGCCGGGGCCCGGGCTTCAACGCGCATATCGCCTTACTCCTCCGCTGGTCACTGTTTCGAAATCCGCATCGTCTCGTCAATGCTCACCGTCGGCCAGTTTTTCTTGGCGGGGTCGCTGGGCGTGGCGGTGACATGAAAATGCTGGCCGTCGTTAAAATCCACCGTGTATTGGTAGCCGCGGCGGGTGCCATCGGAAAAAGTGGTCATCGCGTCCTGCTTGAGCTGGTCCAGCGAACCATAGCTGCCGTGGCTGGCCAGGTACATCTGCTCGGCGTGCCCGATGGCAATCAGGTCGTTCTCAACGCCGGTTGTGTCAATCACCTGTTGCGGAGGCGCGCCACCCGTCGGTCCTGTAGTCATCTGAGCTCTGAAGATGAAGTAACCGATGCCCAGAGCGAGGACGAGTCCCACCAGGCCGCCGACCTTTTTCATCGTTTCACCTCTCGTGGAGGATTGTAACGCGGGAGGAATTATACACGGCGGAAGAGACCGCCACGTAACTTAACGTGGGCCCCAGAACGCCCGCTGGCGGGCCTCCTTGCCGTAGGTCGCGGACAGGAAGGATTTCAATTCATCGAAGCCGGAGAAGATCTTCGTGGTGCAGCCGACCACCCAGCCGCTGATTTCCTCGATGGGGAGTTCGCTCACCAGATAGACAGGCAGGCCGCGGCGGTAAGCAGCGGTCAATTCGGCATGTGTGCCGCCGCCACGCGCCGCCGCGGCGTCCCAGTAGCAGACCACGTAGTCGGCGCGGCTGCGCATCACATCCAGATCGTGATTGATGATGAATCGCATCGCCTTGCGGAATCGTTCCAGGTCGGTGGTTTTCCAGCCGGGCAGGCAGCGCAGGTCCCCTTCGCTCATCAGGCGCCGCGCCTCGACAGTCGGGTCGTAGGCGGCGTGGTTGACGTTTTCCTCGAGCCATCGGCGCATCTTCTCGCGCCAATCGCGCCCGCCGTCCGGAGCGAACTCCATTGCGCCACAAAGAAAAGCCAGCATGGTGATTTCTCGGTACGCCTATTGTCTTCATTTGCGTCTTTGAATGCAACCGTTCATTTTGACCGTGATTACTACACGATAAACTGCCGGCCCGGGCGCACAGAAATTGTCCGTCCCTGCGCCAAGCCGTGCTAAGATTCGCGCATCGCCGCGGCCGCATGAACGCAGTCTTGCGCATTCTTGGATTTATCCTCTGCCTGTTGGTTTGGCGCTGGGTGGGAAGCCACGCCTTCGTGCCGCCTTGGAGCGCTGTGCTGGCCGTGGGAGGCGTGCTCTTCGTCCCCCCGGCCTCGCGAATCGCACGCGGCATCCTGGACGCCAACGCCACGATTCAGCGCGCGCAGAGAGTCACGCCCTTCTTGCACTACTTCATCATGATCGCGCTCGGCTCAGCTCTGATCGAGTCCGTGAAGATGGCTCTTGCGTCGCCGCGCTGGATGAATCCCTGGCTGGCGGGATTGGGCTGGGGCCTGACGATCGTGACTGGAATTGCGGCCACACTAACCGTCGTGAGTCTCGCATTGTGCGGCCTCGGCGCACCCTTTGCGATTTATCTCAGCCGGCGGCTCGCGGCGAGCGGCATGTATGCCTGGACGCGCAATCCCATGGTCTTGGGTCTGCTGGCGTTTCTCATTTCACTCGGGCTGTGGACGCGTTCGGGGCTTTTGGTGGCCTGGACTATCGGCTTATTCCTGCCGGCGATGCTCTACTATCTGAAAACCTACGAAGAGCGCGAACTCGAAGTCCGCTTCGGGAAAGATTATCTCGATTACAAGGCACGCACGCCCTTCCTCTGGCCCAGAAAACCGCGCTCTAAGTAGCGTGAGCCCACGGCCGGCTTCATTCGGGCCACGATCGGCCCGTGATCATGCCGCCGGCAGCCGCGGTCATTTGCTCAAGAACTTCTCGGGATCCTTGTCGAATTTGGCTTTGCAGCCGGGCGCGCAGAAATAGATGGTCTGTCCTTTGTATTCGCTCTTGGCGGCGGCTTTCTCAGAATCAATCTGCATTTTGCAGACCGGATCGGTGACCTTCATCATGCACCTCCATCCCTTTCAGAATACACCCGGAGGGCTCCCGGCGTTCAGGAGATCCCAACAGTTGTTCCGCCGGACATCGGCTACTGGCCGAGGACCAGCAGTTCGAAGCTGCCGGGCAGGATGGGTGGCCTGCGAAAGCGCTGGCCTGGCTCCCGCGGCGGCATGGGACCGAACTTCGCCGTCACGGTAAAGATGCGGTGCGTTTTGAGGTCGAGCGCCATGGTGCGCGCGCCGCGCTCGGTCGGCACGTTTTCGACCACGCTGAATTTTTCCGGCGACTCCTCGCGCACCACGGTGAGCGTGCCGTCGAAGCCATTGGTGCTGAAGGCCAGGCCGGTTCCGGGATCGTAGCGGTTGGCGTCCACGCCGCGGCCGATGGGCACGGTGGTAATGACGTGGCCGGTCGCCGCGTCCATCACCGCCATCATCTGATTGCGGCAACCGATGAAGAGCCGCCGGTGCTCGCGGTCAATCGCCATGCCGGAAGGCGATTCGCACGGCGCCAGCGGCCAGCGGTTCAGGATTTTCAGCGAGCGCGAGTCAATTTCCAGCTCTTCACTTTTGTCTTCCAGATTGTTGTAAATGTGCCCAGCTTCGTCGGAGACGGCGAACTCCGGCCTACCGCCCAGATCAATCGTGCCGACGACGTTGCCGGTTGCGGCGTCAATCGCCGTGGAAGTGTTGGCGCGGCCGTTGAAAGTGAAAACGCGCTTCGAGGCTGGGTCGTAAAGAATGGCGTCCGGTCCTTCGCCGGTCTTTGTTTCGCCGATTTCCTTCAGCGTCTTCAGATCGAAGATCGTCACCTTCGCCGCCTGGCCGTCGCTAGTGAAGCCGCGGCCAAATTCGGACGCCAAGGCGACGCCGTGAACGCCCGGCGTGTCGGGGATGTCGCCGATGACCTGGTACGTGTCCGCGTCGAGCACGATCACGTGCGTGCTGTGCGAAATGTAAAGCCGGCGGGCAGCATTGTCCATCACCAGATAAGCCCAGCCACTTTCGCCTCCGAGAGGAACTTTCTTGATCAGGTGATAACCCGAACCGGTCGCGGGCTGCGCAGCCGGTGCCGCGATTGGCGCCGCGTCCAAGAACACGAGCGACAATCCCGCAAACAACACGAATTTCTTCATGAAAACCTCCTGCACGATAAGAGAATTAGGCGCGACATGCCCAATGAATTCTGACTCCCGCAAGCCCATTTAGGTTACCACTTCTGGGAGTGATTTGATCCCGGCATCCTCTGCGCAGAGTGTCCATGGCGGCACCTGCGCCGGCATTCGCGACACTTGTGCTAATACCTGTCAGAAGGATACTGTCCCGGCTTGCTCGTCACTCGCCGCTTGTCTCTGCTTTTACGCCGAGTGGAGGGCGCGGAGGAAAGCGGCGAGTTCTTCGCGGAAGTATTGGCAGATTTCGGCGCGCGTCTGGCCGGACAGGGCCGCAAGCGCTTCGACGGGCGTGGGGAAAAGCGACTTGTCGTGGAACTCTCCGCCCATCATCGTGGAGACGGACAGGAGGCCTAGGATTTCTTCGTCTTTGGGCTCGTGGTCGGTGAAATAGGAAAGGAAGCCTTCGGGTTCTCGGGCGGAGCGTTCGATGACCAGGCGCGCTTGCTGTTCGAAATAGTCCCGAATGAGTCTCTCTTCCATGGCAACCTCGCTTCCCCGGCCCTCTTCCGGGGCACCATGGCCGCGTGCCGCCGCTCTCAGGAGCGGCGTCAGCACGTGGCGTTGCACACGCGCAAGGAGAGATGCCGCAGAAACTCCTCTTCCCCGAGCTGGGCGCGCTGCGCCTGGCAAGTCGGGCAAATCAGAATGATGCTCGCCACGCGCTCGCCTTCCAGGCGCTTGACGTCCCAGCCGGTGAAGATCGCCTCCTCCGCATCCGGCAGTTGCGTATCGCAATACCAGCAAAAGCCTTCGTGGGTGGTGCAGATAGCCTTCAAAGCTTCGCGAACGTCCATGGATCCTCCCCAAAAAGAGAAAGGGCCACCCCGAGAAATCGGGGCGGCCCCTCCAGACGGCCCATCAATTTTCCAGAACCCATTTTAATACAAAAAATAGGCCAGGTCACCTCCGCCGATGTTACGAGCACCCGCTCGTCGAACCGCAATTCATGCAGCGATAGCAAGCTCCGTTGCGCACCATGATGGCGCCGCAGTCCGGGCAACTAGGAGCGTCGTCGGTGGACTCCACTCCCGCCAGGCCGGGCTGGGCGGGCTCGAAGGTGGCGCGCGTGAACTGCACGGCGACTTCGGTGGCCTTCTCCACGTCCGTGCCGTTCAGCGAGCTGACGCTCGCGTCCTCGCGCGGCTGCGCGTCGCGCGGCAGGAATTTGAGGGCCATCCAGCGGAAAATGTAATCCATCATGGATTTGGCGTAGCGGATTTCGGGATTATTCGTCCAGCCGCTGGGCTCAAAGCGCGTATGGCTGAACTTGTCGCACAGCACCTTGAGCGGCACGCCGTATTGCAAAGCCAGCGAAACGGCGGTGGCGAAAGAATCCATCAACCCCGAAACGGTCGAGCCTTCCTTGGCCATGGTGATGAAGATTTCGCCCGGCTGGCCGTTCTCGTAGAGCCCGACGGTAAGGTAGCCTTCATGCCCCGCCACGGAAAACTTGTGCGTGATGGCGCGGCGCTCGTCAGCCAGCTTGTGCCGGAAGGGTTTGCGGCTTTCGATTTGCGATTGCCGATTTTCGGTTGTCCCTTCTGCCTCTTGGTCTCCTGCATCCGGCATCTGGCTTCCGACTCCTGACTTCTGACTTCTGTCCGCCGGCTGACGGACTGGATCCTTCTTCGGATTCGCGTCCGAGGTATTGAGCGGCTGAGTGCGCTTGGAGCCGTCGCGGTAAATCGCAATGGCCTTCAGACCCAATCGCCAGGCCTCGGTGTAGGCGTTCAGCACGTCATCCGCAGTCACGCTCTCGGGCATGTTGACGGTCTTGGAAATGGCGCCGGAGAGGAACGGCTGGACGGCGCCCATCATCCGGATGTGTCCCATGCAGCTGATGAAACGCTTGCCCTTGGCGGGCTTGAGCGAGCAATCGAACACCGCCAAGTGCTCGGCTTTCAGGTGCGGGGCGCCCTCAATAGTGCCGTGCTCGTCAATGTAGCTGACGATTTCGCCTGCCTGCTCGTGCGAATACCCGAGCCGGAGCAGTGCCACGGGCACGATGTTATTGACAATCTTGATCATGCTGCCGCCCACCAGCTTCTTGAACTTCACCAGCGCCAGGTCGGGCTCGATGCCGGTGGTGTCGCAATCCATCATGAAGCCGATGGTGCCGGTGGGCGCGAGCACTGTACCCTGGGCGTTGCGGTAGCCGAACTTCATGCCGTTGGCCAGGCATTCGTCCCAGACTTTTCGCGCCGCCTCGCTCAGCGTGTCGCGCACGTTCCGGGCGTTGTTCGCCCCCAGCGCCTGGCGATGCATGGAAATGACCCCCAGGAAAGGATCGCGGTTGACGGCGTAACCCGGGCAGGGCCCGATTTCCGAGGCGATCCGCGAAGAGGTCAGATACGCCTGGCCGTGCATGAGGGCGGTGATGGCAGCGGCAAAATCGCGCCCGGCGTCGGAATCGTAAGGCAGGCCGTTGGCCATCAGGAGCGCTCCGAGGTTCGCGTAGCCGAGGCCGAGCGGCCGGAAATCGTGCGAGTTGACGGCAATTCTCTCAGTCGGGTAGCTGGCGCTATCCACCAGGATTTCCTGCGCGGTGATGACCACGTCCACGGCGCGGCGGAAGGATTCGACGTCAAACTTGCCGTCCGCCGTCACGAACTTCATCAAGTTCAGCGACGCCAGGTTGCAAGCCGAGTCGTCGAGGAACATGTACTCCGAGCAGGGATTGGAGGCGTTGATGGGCGCGGTGTTCTTCGACGTGTGCCACTTGTTGATGGTCGAGTCGAACTGCATGCCGGGGTCGCCGCACTGCCAGGCGGCGTCGGCGATCCTTCGCATCAGGTCGCGCGCACGATAGGACTTGACCGGTTCGCCGTCGGTGACGCGGCGCGTGACCCAGTCGTGGTCTTCAACGACCGCCTTCATGAAGTCGTCGGAAACGCGCACGCTGTTGTTGGCATTCTGGAAGAAAATGGAGCTGTAGGCGTCGCCGTCGAGTGACGAATCGTACCCGGCATCCACCAGCGCCCAGGCCTTGCGCTCTTCCTTGGCCTTGCACTCAATGAACTCTTCCACGTCGGGATGGTCAATGTTGAGGATGACCATCTTGGCGGCGCGGCGCGTCTTGCCGCCGCTCTTGATGACGCCCGCGAAGGCGTCGTAACCCTTCATAAACGATAGGGGGCCCGAGGCCATACCGCCGCCTGACAGTGACTCCAGGGAAGACCTGAGAGGTGAGAGGTTCGTGCCCGTGCCCGAACCCCACTTGAAGAGCATCCCTTCCGTCTTGGCCAAACTCAGGATGCTTTCGAGGTTGTCTTGGACGGAGTTGATAAAGCAGGCAGAGCACTGCGGGTGACGATAGGCCTCGGTCTCCTTCTTGACGCCGCCCGTGGCAGGGTCCCAGTACCAGCCGCCGCCTTGAGAGGTCCGGCGATACTTGTGCCACAGGCCGCAATTAAACCAAACCGGCGAGTTGAACGCCGCCTTCTGGCGCACCAGCAGGTGCGTCAACTCATCGTGAAAAGTCCTGGCATCTTCTTCAGTTTTGAAATAGCCGCCTTCGACACCCCACTGGGCGATGGTGTCAGCGACGCGGCTGATCAGTTGCTTGGCGCTCGACTCGCGCTCGGGCGTATTGAGCTTTCCGTGGAAATATTTGGACGCCACGATGTTGGCGGCCGTCTGCGACCAGTCCTTGGGAACCTCGACGTTGCGCTGCTCGAAAATCGTCTGCCCTTTGTCATTCTGGATGGTCGCCGTGCGCACTTCCCACTCGACTTCCTGAAAAGGATGAATTCCTGGTTTGGTAAAATGACGTTTGAAACTAAGACCGTGCTTGACCGTTCCCGGCGCCGTCGCGTCTTTCATCGCCGTAGACACAGCATCCCGCTCCGCCATGATTTCCTCCCCGACCGTCGCTTGGCGCCGTGGCCCGATTATAAATTTTGCGGTGGTATCGATCCTCCCGGCTTATACCGGGGGAAAGGAGCCTTCCCGACCGCCTTCCCCTCACGCGGCGACCGGTACCGCATTCGCTGGGAGAGGAATCTAGCGCCCGTTCCGCGGCTTGTCAAGAGAAAAATACAAGCCTTGGTATTTTATTGGGATATCACCCCAAGATATAGTGGAAATCCTGCGGAAATCAGTGGAAGCGCTTGACCTCCCTTTTCTCGCCCTTTCAGGGCGGTATTCGGTAAATCTGTCCGCTTCCTGAAAGCCCGGTCCCTCTCCGCAAATTCCCCTCGTCATCATCACCCCCGCAGGGCGTCTCCGGCCGCGCCCTCGCTTGCAATTCTCGCTATCGCCACCCAGAATAGGTGCCGGCGAAGGACTCCTACAATCTGTTTGATGCGCGAGGAGGGGACCTCGTGGCCGGGGCAATGCCCGGTTGGGTCGTGGAAGCCCTTGCCTCAGGCTCGATGGACGAAAAATCATTCAGGGAGAACGCGATGATGAAGAACCTGCTATTCCTCTTGGCAATCGTGGCAGTCGTTCCAGCATCCGCCCAGCAGGCGCCGCCCGTCGAGTTCGTCTGGCCGCAGGGCACGCCGGGCACGGTGGGCACGCTTCCCGAAGACGAGCCGACGCTGACCATCTTCCTGCCCGAAGCCTCCAAGGCAGTCGGCACGGGGGTTGTCGTGTGCCCCGGCGGCGGGTACGTCCATTTGGCTTTTGATCATGAGGGCGTGAAGGTCGCCGAGTGGCTCAACACACTGGGCGTTGCAGCCTTCGTGCTGAAGTATCGCTTGGGGCCTCGCTATCACTACCCTGCCCAGTTTGAAGATGTCCAACGGGCCTTCCGCATCGTGCGCTCGCACGCCAAGGAATTCGGCATCTCGCCGGACCGCATCGGGATCATGGGATTTTCCGCCGGCGGGCACCTGGCTTCGACCCTCGGAACCCATTTCGAGGCCGGTGACCCGAACGCCGCCGACCCTCTCGCCCGGCTGAGCTCGCGCCCGGACTTCATGGTCCTTGGCTATCCCGTGATCACGATGCTGCCCCCTTACGCCCATGAAAGCTCGCGGCATTACTTGCTCGGCGATCATCCTTCGCCCGCGTTGGTCAAGGAGCTCTCGAACGAATTGCAGGTGACGCCCCAGACTCCGCCCACGTTTCTATTCCTCACCGACGACGACAACGTCGTTCCCTCGGAAAACAGTGTCATGTTTTACCAGGCGCTGCATAAGGCGCATGTGCCCGCCGAAATTCATATCTTCCAGCACGGGCCGCATGGCTTTGGGCTCGCCACCGGCAACCCACAGCTTTCCATCTGGCCCACGCTGCTCCAAAACTGGTTGAAGCTGCGCGGGCTGTCGGAGAAGTAAGTGACATCACAGGTTCCCGCGCGCCTCGGCGAGCGCGGGCGCAAGTCAAGCCCTCTGGATTGAGCTGCCACGACCCAATCCGCCCACGAAAATAAACTGGGTCGGCTGTGTCAGCAGTATCCATGGTGTCATTTGGTTCTGCTAAGCCGGGGATGGGGAAAAAAAGGATTCAGGAGTCAGGATTCGGGGTTCGGGATTAGGGACTTGGGATTCGCGGCTAGTGATCAGAATTTCAGAGTCCGCCAGGGTGCGGTGGTGTCGACCGGCGGGAAGGCCGCTTGCGACCTGCGACCAGTTGGCGCGGAGATTGTCTTGGAAAGAGAGGCGCAGCCTTGCGCGGCGCGCGCAGAATACACCGGCGCGCCCGCGCCTCGCGATCAAATTGCTGGGCAAATCTGGCGGGGAGGACTAATTCTCCAGCGGCACTTTCAAATTGGTCCTCGAAAGCGTCTTGGCCAGCATTTCCTCGGACTGTTCGCGGGCAACGCCGCGAGCCACCGCAATCTCATCCACCAGAAGCTGCCACGACCGGTCGAGCATTTTCTTCTCGCGGAAGGACAGCGGCTTGGCGCGATTGAGCGTCAGCAGACTCTTGAAAACTTCGGCCACCTGTTGCAGCGAGCCGCCACGCATCTTCTCGCAGTTTTCCTTAAATCGCCATTTCCAGTCCGCCGGCGATTTGCAGCGGCCTTTGACCAGGAAATCGAGCACGTTGCCAATCTCATTCGACTTAGACACGCGCCGCAGTCCGACGCTCTCGACGTTGCTCGTCGGCACCATGACGCGCATGCTATTGGAACTGAGTTTGAGAAGATAGAACATTTCCGGCTCGCCGGTGAGATTGCGGGTGGATATTTGCTCGATGATGCCTACTCCCTGGTTCGGATAAACAACCTTATCCCCTACCTGGAAGCTCATACCCCTCCTCGTTGTGCTAGGTCAATAATTACATCCCAGAATAGCCGCGCCCATGCAGCAAGTCAAGCGAAGACAAGCCGAAAGTGCATATTTTTCGCGGTCGCAACCGCTCTCCCGCTCCGCCGCGGGCGGGGAGTTGTCCCGCGCGCGACTCATTTTCAATGTATAATCAGGATTCATGTCGGGTAGCTCTACTGTAAGCGAAACGGTCATCGCCCTGATCCTCATCAGCGTGTTGCTGGTCTTTATCGCGAGCCAGCTCTTCTGGATCCTCGCCGTGCGCCGCTGGGGCAAGAAGGTGATCGCGAACCGCAAACTGCGCCTCGCCCTGGGCGGATTCCTGCTGGTCATCTACGCTCTCCTCTTCTTCTTCAATTTTGTCGGGCTTCGCCATCAGCCTAGCCCCACGCATTTGACACTGAGCGCGGCCTTGCTGCAGGCGCCGTTTGCGTGGTGGGTGATGAGCTCGGTGGCGGGCTTCGGGATGGTGGCGTTTTTCTGGCTGATCGGTCTCGTGCTGCGGCTGATTCGCGCGGGCTATTCGAAGGCCGGCGCCTCACTGGGGAACACGCACCTGCCCGTTTTGTCTTCGCCCGCTCGCCGGCGATTCCTGGAGCGGACCGCCTTCGCGGCGAGTTCTCTGCCCTTTGCCGCCTGCGCCTACGGCCTCACCATCGGCCGTACCGACATCGAAACCACGCACAAACGCATCCGACTGGCGCGCCTGCCCAGAGCCTTTGACGGATTTCGCGTGGCGCAGCTTTCCGACCTGCACATCGGCCCGTTCATGACCGCATCCCAGATCCGCCAAGTGGTTCAGATGACCAATGACTACAAGGCCGACCTGGTGCTGCTGACCGGCGATTACATCATCTGGGACCCGAGCACTCAGGGTGCCGTGGTGGACGCGCTTTCGGGGCTTCGCGCGCCCTTCGGCGTGGTCGGCTGCCTCGGCAACCACGAACTCTGGGCCGGCTGCGAAGCGATAATCACGCGGATGTTCGCCGAGCGCAGCATCCGCATCCTGCGGCACGAGCGCTGGCCCATTCAAGTGGGCGGCGAAGTCTTGAACCTGATTGGCGTGGATTACGAGTCTGTCCGCCACTTCGGCCCGCACCCGGAAGGCGTGGTCAACCAATACCTGAAGGGCCTCGAGCCGCTCATCCTGCCGGATATGGCCAACATCCTGCTCAGCCACAACCCCAACACCTTCGACCGCGCCGCGGCGCTGGGCATTGACCTTTCGCTCGCGGGGCACACGCACGGCGGCCAGGTAACGCTCGAATTCATCAACAAGAACCTTTCGCCCAGCCGACTGATCACGCCGTACGTGCGTGGCTGGTTCGAGAAGAAAAGCTGCCAGCTCTACGTCAACCGCGGCATCGGAACCATCGGCGTTCCCATCCGCTTCGACGCCCCGCCCGAAATCACCATCTTCGAACTCGTGCGCGGAGCTTAGCCCTCCTTGGTGCGATCCGGTTCTCTCAATTGGAAAAGGGCAAGATCAGGCTGCGACTTGCGGTGTGCCAGGCGTGCGGACAAAATCCTTGCCG
>OFHG01000262.1_pt1 | contig 22615 bp, 25 predicted proteins | sample 1521931 | NCBI WGS metagenome assembly OFHG01 (sample SAMEA2468438, study PRJEB22500) | soil metagenome | biome: Glassland; feature: Farmland; material: Clay | place: Australia | collected 2013-01-31 | depth 0.55 m
AGGCGCTTCTCACCCTTGATGGTGAGCATGTCGAAGATGACAGGCCGCCAGTCCATGGGAACGTTCTTGGATGGGATCCCCAGGATGGCGATTTTTCCGCCGTGGCTCATGTTGGCGATCATGTCGTGAAGCGCATGCTCGTTGCCGGACATTTCGAGGCCCACGTCGAAGCCCTCCTGCATGCCGAGCTGCTTCTGCACCTCAGCGAGCGGCGTTTCGTTCGGATTGATCGCGAGTGTGGCGCCCATCTTCCGGGCCAGCTCCAGGCGGAAGGGATTGAGGTCAGTAATGACGATGTGGCGCGCGCCGGCGTGGCGCACCACGGGGATGGCCATGATACCGATGGGGCCCGCACCGGTGATGAGCACGTCTTCTCCCAGCACCAGCACGGCATCCGCCCCGCGGCCGGAAGGATGAGCGCGAAACTCCTCCACCAGATCGCCTGCCGAAGGATCAAAAGAAGCTTGAGCTCCCAGCGCAAGGCTCTTTTGCCGGCGCGGAGGCATCGGGTCACTTGTATACAACGTCGCGCCGGCGTGACGGGCCAGGAGCGGCCGGAGGCCACCCCGGCCACAGTGGAGCAGCTCGCGGCGGCGGGGGCCGCGTTGGGGAGGCCGCACGGCGCGACCCCTGCGGGTGACGCCTCGGCGGCGGCGGCCCGCGTGGGTGGGGGAGGCGGGGCCGGGGGGCCCTCGAAGACCGTGCCGCATTCGTTGCACTTCGTCGCGTCGGGCGCGACCAGGGCGCCGCAGATGGGACAGACGTAGCCGCGGAACACGACGCCCCGGTGGCCGAATCCCAGGTCGCGGTTGGGCTGGAACTCCAGCTCCCTCGACGGCTGGAACTCCAGGGTCCGGCCCGGGTCGAACTCCAAGGGACGCCCCGGCTCGAACTCGAGCGTGCGGTTAGGGTCGAAGTTTAGGTACCCCGCCATGTCCCTCCACTCCGAGGCACCATGGCGGGTTCTGGCATGATATAACTTGTGTAGGGACTCCCATTATCCCGTCTTAGGGAAGCACGCGCCGCTCCTCCTTGACGACGTTCAGGACGACCTGGGTGTACGTGTTCTCGACGTACTCCATCGACCCCAGCCGCTTGATGAACCCGTCGAGCTCGCGGGTGCTCCGGAGCCGCACGACGAGGATGGAGTCCCACTCGCCCGTGACGTCGAAGACGTGGGTGACGCGGTCGTCCTTCGCGATGCGGTGCTGGACCTCGAGCAGCTTGCCTTTGTGGATCTTGACCCCGACCACGGCGATCACGTCGAAGCCGATCTTGGTCTCGTCGATGAGGGGCGCATAGCCCGTGATGACGCCCTCCGACTCGAGCTTGCGGATGCGGTTCGAGACCGTGCTGATGCTGGCGTCGACCTCCTTGGCGATGTCCCGGTAGGACTTCCGGGCGTCTTGGTTCAGCAGGGCGACGATCCGCCGGTCGAGGTCGTCCATCTCCACGGTGGGCGTCACGGCCCCCATCTCCCCCGGCCGGCGCCGGGACGAGAGGCGTTCATCTGCTCGGATGGAGGTCGATTTGCGCGCATGGGACGGGACATTGTTTCATCCTCGCTTGAATTCCCGGTCAAACGTACGGTGGAATACCATGACGCTTTATATATGTATCAGTTCTTTGGATGGACCCAACAGGACGGAGCTTTTCGCTCCGCCTAAAATCCCAAGGGGAAGCGGGAGAGGAAGCGCATGGCGAGCCGGAAAACCAACGGTGTGGAGCAGGTGCTGAAGCGTGTCCAAGCGGACAAGATACGGTGGATCGACCTCCAGTTCGTGGACGTGGTGGGGGGCCTCCAGCACATCACGATCCCTTCGACCTCCGTCGGCCCGGACGAGTTCAAGCGCGGGATCGGGAAGCTGGACGGCTCCTCGATCCGGGGCTTCAAGGAGATCCAGGAGTCGGACATGGTCATGAAGCCCGACCCGTCAACGTTCGCGGTGCTCCCGTGGTACGAAGGGGAGCACCGGACGGCCCGGATGATCGTGGACGTGTACGAGGGAGGCACCTACGAGCGCTTCACGCGGGACTCGCGCTACCTCGCCCAGAAGGCGGTCCAGTACGCCAAGGACTCGGGGTTCGACACCACGTACTGGGGCCCCGAGATCGAGTTCTTCGTCTTCGACGGCATCCGCCTCACGCCGACCCCCGACGCGGCCCGCAACCCCTGGTCCGGCGCGGGCTACGAGATCCTGAGCCGCGAGGCGCCCTGGCACAACAACGGCGGGAAGGACTTCCCTGTGCGCTTCAAGGAGGGTTACTATCCCGCGCCGCCCGTGGACAGCCTCCAGGACTTCCGCAACGAGGCCTGCCGCGTCCTCATCGACGACTTCGGCATGACGCTGGACGCCCACCACCACGAGGTGGCCACCGCGGGCCAGTGCGAGATCGACATGCGCTACAACGAGCTCGTCCCCACCGCGGACGCCTGCGTCACCTACCGCTACGTCATGAAGATGGTCGCCCACCAGATGGGGATGATGGCCACGTTCATGCCCAAGCCGATCTTCGGCGACAACGCGAGCGGGATGCACGTCCACCAGAGCGTCTGGACGAAAGGCAAGAACATGATGTACGACCCCGACGACGAGTACGCGGAGGTCTCCCAGACCTGCCGCTACTACATCGGCGGCCTGATGGAGCACGCCCCCGCGCTCTGCGCCTTCACGAACCCCACGACGAACTCCTATCGCCGTCTCGTGCCCGGGTACGAGGCGCCCGTGTTCATCGCCTGGTCCAAGCGGAACCGGAGCGCGAACATCCGCATCCCGATGTACTACCGCGGGATCGAGGCGGCGAAGCGCCTCGAGTACCGCACGCCGGATCCGTCGTGCAACCCCTACATCGCCTTCGCGGCGTGCCTGTCCGCGGGCTTGGACGGCATCAAGCGCAAGATCGACCCCGGCAACCCGGTCGACGAGGACCTGTACCACCTGACGTCGTCCAAGCGCAAGGCCCTCGGCGTGCGCGAGCTCCCCGGCTCCCTCAAGGAGTCCGTGGAACACCTCCAGACGGACTACATGTTCCTGAAGACGGTGTTCACGCAGGACTTCCTCGAGAAGTACGAGGAGATCAAGCTCGACGAGCACCTGCAGACCTCGCTGCGGCCCTCTCCCTACGAGTTCTACCGGTACATGGACGCCTGACCTCTCGTTCGTCCGGCCATGGGGCGCGAACCCGTTCGGGCCAGGTTGAAATAGCCCCCTGCCCGTGCGAGGCCCGATGCTCGACGCGGAGCTCCTCGTCCGCATCCCCCGGAACTGGATGTCCGAGATCACGGAGAAGTTCCTGCTGCGGACGCGGATCGTGGACCGGAAGGCCTACGGCACCCACGGCGTCCACGACCTCGTGGAGCTCGAGCTCGGCGAGGCCGACCCCGCGGAAGTCCTCCGGACCATCCGCCACAACCCCTTCGTCGCGAAGGCGTCCCTGAACCCCCCGGAGCGCGGCCGCGCCCTGGCGAGCGTCTCGACGCGCTGCATGGCCTGCCACGCCCTGGCGACGTCCGCCTGCTTCCTCGTGCGGGCGAACACCCGCCCCGACGGGCTCCTGGACTGGGAGCTCATCGCGGACGACCGCGGGGCCGTGTCGTCCCTCGTCGGCGGCCTCGAGAAGGCGGGTTGCGAGGTCACCCTCGGCCACCTCAAGGAGGTCGAGGACGAGGAGGCCCTGACCCGCCGCCAGGAGGAGATCCTCCGCGTCGCCTTCGAGCGCGGCTACTTCGACTACCCCAAGCGCGTGAGCATCCGCGACCTGGCCGCGAGGTTCCACGTGTCCATCTCGACGATCTCGGAGATCCTGCGGAAGGGGCAGACGAAGGTCTTCGCGTCGTACTTCGCGGAGAAGAAGGGGACCTGACCGCGTCCGTCCGAACACGTTCGGGTGAAGGCTCATCGCCCTGGGCCGGCTGGGAGGACCCATGACGGAATCCCCGATCCCTCTGAAGGTCAAGCAGGCGGTGCCCGGCGCTCCCATGGGCCCGTACACGCCGCCGGTCCTCACGGGCGACGAGACGGTCGACGAGATCCTCCAGGAGCATCCGGGCCTCCGCCTCGCGATGATGTCCTACGGCCTGTGCACCTGCTGCAGCGGCAGCCTCACGCTGCGTCGGACCGCGGCGGCCCGGGGCATCCCGCTGGGCGTGATCCTCGAGGACCTCGAGCGCGAGCTCGCGAAAGGCGCTTGAGCCTCGCGGCCTGGGTGGGACCACGCGGTATCCGTCCATCCGGCTCGCCATCGTCGCCAGCCTGGCATTCCTCGCGCTCTGGATCGCCAGCTCGCTCGCGCGGGCCTTGGCCGCGTCCTCGGGCGACGCCGGTGCGACCGCGCCCATCTCCGGCACGGACTGGGAGCTCTACCTCCCGGCCCTGGGCTTCATCGGCCTGATGATCATGGGCATGGCCCAGCAGTTCATCCCCCTGTATTCCGGGCGGGAGATGTGGAGCGGGCACGGTGCACTCGTCCAGATCGCCGTGTCCATCGCCGGAGTCGTCCTCCTCCTGCTGGATGTCCCCCTCCTCGAGTCGATGGGCCTGGCCCTGTGGCTCCTCGGCACCCTGCTGTTCCTTCTCTGGATTGTCATGACAATCCGTTCGAAGAAGCTTCCCGTCCGGCCCCAGGGCAAGCATCCCGAGTTCCACTCGATGGACCGGCTCGGCATTCCGATGACGAGCGCCGCGGTGTTCTACCTGATCGCGGCGTCCGCCGGGTTCCTCCTGGCCTCGCCCTCCGGCGCGCCCCTCGTGCCTTTCGCCGCGGTCCACTGGTTCTCCTTCTTCCACCTCTACACCCTGGGCTTCATCGTCCTCATGGTCTTCGGTGTCGGATTCCATCTCTTCCCCCGGTTCACGGATGCGGTCCCGAACCTCCGGGTCTCGAAGGTGGTCACCGCGATGGCGCTCCCGGGCCCGGCCATGGTCGCCCTGACGATGCCCTTCCTGGACTCGCCCTCCGTGGAGTTCGTCTTCGGCATCTTCGCGGTCTTCGAGGCGGCCGCCGCGGTCCTCTTCGCGATCGTCGTGCTCGATCTCTGGAACCGCAGCTCGCACCGCCGCCCGGCGTCCGCCTTCAACGCGACCGCGGGCCTCTGGCTCATCCTCGGCGTGACCTTCGCCAGCCTCTTCGGGATCGCGCCGCAGCTCAGCCTCGAGTGGGTGCCCGCGCACGGGTGGATCAACCTATTCGGGTTCGCGGGCTTCGAGATCCTCGGCGTGACGCATGAGGTCCTGCCGCCGTTCACGTCCATGGGCCTCAAGGTCTCCCGCAAGGTGACCCGCGTGGACTTCGCCTTGGCCAACGCCGGGCTCGCCGCCGTGGTCCTCTCCTACGCCGCCGCGATCTACGGATTCCCGTCGGCGGGCGAGGCCCTCGCGGTCGCGGGCTTCTCCGTCCTCCTCGCGCTCGTCGTCCTCTACGCCGCCGGAACGATCTACGCCCTGTTCGGGATTGTGCACCGCCGCGCGGGAACGTAGGCGGTCCCGACCCAGAACCTTTATGGACCCGCCACCCATGGCGCGCCCAGCACCGAGGGAGGAATGGGATGGCCGACGACGACCCGAAGACGACCGTCTTGGAGACCGCGAAGCGAGAGAAGGTCCAGTTCGTCCAGATCATGTTCATGGACCTCGTGGGGTTCGTGAAGACGGTCACGATCCCGATCACGAAGCTCGAGCGGGCGTTCGAGGAGGGCGTCGTCTTCGACGGCTCCTCGGTCGTGGGCTACGCGACCATCGAGGAGAGCGACATGCGCGCCCACCCCGTCCCGGAGACCTTCCAGGTCTTCCCGTGGACGAGCGGCGACCTGAAGACCGCGGGCATCGTCTGCAACGTCTACGACTCCAAGGGGAACCGGTTCGCGGGCGACCCTCGCTACGTCCTGGAGCGGGTGATCCAGCGGGCGCGCGATCTCGGCTACGTCCCCCACACCGGCCCGGAGTACGAGTTCTTCCTGTTCAAGATCGGGCCCGACGGCCGCCCGACGAATATCCCGAGCGACAACGGCCGCTACTTCGAGCAGCTGCCCGGGGACGCGGGCGAGGTCGTCCGCAAGCAGTCCGCGTTCTACGGCAACCTGATGGGCTTCGACGTCGAGGCGACGCATCACGAGGTGGCCCCGGGCCAGCACGAGCTCGACCTCCGCTACGCGGACGCGATGACGTCCGCGGACCGCGTGCTCTACCTGAAGCATCTCATCCGCACGGTCGCCCTCGAGCACGGCCTCCACGCGACGTTCATGCCCAAGCCCATCTTCGGCGTCAACGGCACGGGGATGCACGTCCACCAGAGCCTCATCACCCCGGACGGGGAGAACGCTTTCTACGAGCCCACCGCGAAGTGGGAGATGTCGGACCTCATGCTGAACTACCTCGCCGGGATCCTCGCGCACGCGCGGGAAGACTGCGCCGTCCTGGCGTCCTGGGTGAACAGCTACAAGCGGCTGGTGCCCGGATACGAGGCGCCCGTGTACATCTCCTGGGCGAACAAGAACCGGTCCGCCATGGTGCGCATCCCCCAGGGCCGCGGCATGCGCACCCGGATGGAGGTCCGCAACCCCGACTCCGCGGGCAACCCGTACCTCCAGTACGCCGTGATGATCGCCGCCGGGCTGGCGGGCATCACGAAGAAGCTGCGGCCGCCGGAGCCGGTGGAGACGGACATCTACGCGCTGACCGCCGCGGAGCGGAAGAAGCTCGGCATCGACTCCCTCCCGGGCAACCTGGAAGAGGCCCTCAACGAGTTCGAGAAGTCCGAGCTCATGCGCGAGACGCTCGGCTCGCACGTCTTCCCGCACTGGCTCTACGTCAAGCGGAAGGAGTGGGACGACTACCGCGTCCACGTCACGGACTACGAGCTGGAGAAGTACCTCCCCATCCTCTGAGGGGGCCCGCGGGTTTAAGTCCGAGGTCCGCTGTCGGCCTTCCGACCGCCATGGTGGAGCAGCGCGACGACGTCTCGGAGGAGAGGCGAATCCTGCGGGAGGAGAAGGTCCTCGACGAACACCTCATGGACCAGATGGACATCTATCCCGGCGACCGCGTGCGCTTCCGCTTCTACTACCCGCAGCAGGGGTTCGAGGAGATTGTCGGCCACTTCCTCGGCTTCTACACCCTGTTCGAGGGGCCGGAGGGCGGCGGGGACCTCAACCTCCAGATCCGCACCGTGAAGAGCGGCCGCGTAACGGTCGTCTGCAAGGACCGGAACTACCTGGAGGAATGGGAGGTGCTGGAGCCCAACCTCGCGGTGCGCGAGCGGATCCGAGACCTCGACTCCCGCGCGGGCAGGCACATCGGCCACGAGTTCGGCTGAGCCGCCTCAGTAGTCGTCCTTGCCGTTGGCCATGTCCTGCAGGCGCTTGATCCGCTCGTCGATGGGCGGGTGGGTGCTGAACAGCCTCGTGAACGTGCTCGTGTGGAACGGGTTGACGATGAAGAGGCTCGAGGTCGACGGGCTGCCGAACGTGAGGGGCCGCCTCCGGTTCGCGGTCTCGAGCTTCTGCAGGGCCGATGCGAGGGCGAGGGGCTGGCCTAGGAGCCTCGCCCCGGAGTAGTCCGCCTTGTACTCGCGGCTGCGCGAGATGGAGAGCTGGATGAGGAGGGCGGCGATCGGGGCGAGGATCATCCCCACGATCGCGATGATCAAGGAGTCCCCTCCGGCGCTCCGGTTGCGGCCTCCGCCGAGGAAGGTGCTCCACATGGCCATCTCCGACAAGTAGGCAATTGCGCCGGCGATGGTCGCGGCCACCGTCATGACGAGGATGTCGCGGTTCCGGACGTGGGAGATCTCGTGGGCCAGGACGCCGCGGAGCTCGTCCGGGGTCAGGATGTCCAGGATGCCCTGGGTGCACGCGACGACCGCGTGCTCGGGGCTCCGTCCCGTGGCGAAGGCGTTGGGCGTCTGGCTCGGGACGATGGCGACTTTGGGCATCGGGATCTTCGCCATCTGGGCCACCTCACCCACGATCCGGAAGAGCTGGGGCGCCTGGGACTCGCTGATGATCTTGGCCCGGTAGGACCAGAGGACCATGCGGTCGGACAGGAAGTAGCTGATGACGTTCATCCCGGCCGCGAGGATGAGGAAGAGGATGATGCTCCCGACGGGGTCGCCGAAGAAGACGTATCCGATGATCCAGCCGAAGAAGATGAAGATCCCGGTCAGGACAGCGAAGAGCCAGAGTAGGCGAAGGCGCGCTCCCATAGGTTCCACACCCCACCGCGTGTTGGGAGCGTTTTCACGCGCACGTGCTTTATCAACTTAGCGTATGGACCTCGGGCGTGCCTCCGCAAAGGTGATATGGGAGGACCCGGGCCCGGGGCGTCAGAGGCGGAGGACCTCGGAGTAGCCTTCCATGTCCATGAAGCCGTGGCCGCTGATGTTGAAGGCGATGACCTTCTTCTCCCGGCTCTCGCGGCACTTGATCGCCTCGTCCATCGCGGCGGCGACGCTGTAGGCGCTCTCCGGCGCGGGGAGGAACCCCTCCGTCTGGACGAAGGTCCGGGCGCGTTCGAAGACGTGCCGCTCGTCCGCCGGATACGCCACCGTGTCGAGGTAGCCCAGGTGGCGCAGGAACGACAGGATCGGCGCCGCGCCGTGGTACCGCAGCCCGTCCCCGCGGATCGGGTGCATCTCCGCGCGGTGGCCCAGGGTGTACATCTTCAGGAGCGGCGTGATCTCCGCGTGGTCCGCGAAGTCGTAGCGGTACTCACCCTGCAGGTTCGGCGCGGCCTCGCTCTGGGCCGCGAGGAACCGGATCTCCTTGCCGTGGATCGCGTCCGTGAAGAACGGGAGAGCGAAGCCCCCGAAGTTCGAGCCGCCCCCGAGGCACGAGATCATGACGTCCGGGTACTCGCCGATGGCCTCGAACTGTTTCTTCGTCTCGAGGCCGATCACCGTCTGGTGCAGGAGCACGTGGTTGAGGACGGACCCCAGGCAGTAGATCGCCTTCTCGTCCTTGCGGGAGTCCTCGAGGCCCTCGGAGACCGCGATGCCCAGGGACCCCGGATGGTTCGGGTTCTCCTTCAGGAGGGCGCGCCCCGTCTCCGTGTTCGGGCTCGGGGAGGCGAACACCTGCGCTCCGTAGAGCTTCATGAAGGCGCGGCGCTGCGTCTTCCAGTCGTGGACCGCGCGGACCCAGTAGATGGTCGTCTTCAGCCCGGCCAGGCTCGCCGCGTACGCGAGCGCGGTCCCCCATTGTCCCGCGCCCGTCTCCGTCGTCAGGCGCTCGTAGCCCTCCTCCTTCGCGTACCAGGCCTGGGCGAGCGCCGTGTTCACCTTGTGGCTGCCCGTGGGGCTGTAGAACTCCGCCTTGTAGTACAGGCGCGCCGGCGTCCGCAGCTTCGCCTCGAGGCGCTTGGCCCGGAAGAGCGGCCGCGGTCGGCCGGCTTGGGCGTAGAGGTCCTGGATCTCCTGCGGGATGTCGATCCAGCGCTGGGTGGACGCCTCCTGCCGCAGGCACTCCCCCAGGAGGAGCTCGGGGAGCATCTTCACGCGCGACGGTCCCTCCTTCGGGTCCATGGGAGGCGGCAGCGGCTCGGGCAGGTCCGCCACGATGTTGTACCACTTCGTGGGACGGTCGTCTTCCGGCAAGGTCACCATGAGAGGATCCGTGCGCACAAGAGCACCTCGAGAAATCCCGCCGCAGGCGTATGCTCGAAAAGCGGCATTAGGTTTCCCCCGCGGTCGTCGCAGAAGTGCGGCACGGGGCGCAACTTGCGGCGCTCAGAGCGTCAGGCCGACGGTCTCGGAGATTTCGACGCCGCCCGGCGGAAGGGTGCGCGTGATCTCCTCGATGGGGACCTCGAACGCCGCGGCGAGCTGCTTCGCGACGCGCTCGCGGTCCTCCTTGCCCGGCGCTAGGACGACGTACTTCGGGGACCGCGCGGCCAGGGCCGAGACCGGGCCGCCCATGATCTTCCGGTGTCCCTCGACCTCCACCTCGCCGACGGCCAGGCGGACCGGCAGGTCGTGCGCGTAGTTGCGCTTGCCGCGGATGACGAAGGCGCCCCGCGGCAGGAACTCGCCGGACTCGGCCTGCTTGGAGACCTGCTCGGGCAGGACCCAGTAGGCGCTGCCGCCCGCGATTCCCGCGGACCAGGCCTTGCTGTAGGCGAGGGCGAACTCGCACGCCTCTCGCAGCGTGGCCTCTCCCGCCTTGGACCCCTCCTTGACCACCGTGGACGGGGCGCCGTGCAGGTCGGCGTGGGCGTACCGGTCGCCCTCCTTGAGGTGTTTCTTCACGAGCTGGTCGTTCGTGCGCGCGTCGCGCCCGCCGAGGATGAGGAACCCCTCGGACGACAGCGTCCAGCGGTAGGCGTCGAACCACATGGCCCGGGTGCCCTTGACCTTCGGCCGCTTGGCCACCTTCACGGCCTTCTTCCGCGCCGTTTCCATCTCCTGCCGCGTGGCCTCGATGGCCTCCTCGACGCGCTGGGCCTTGAGCTGGGCCTCCCGCCGCCGCTCGTAGAGGGCCTGGGCGTTCGCGGTGACGTCCTTCTCGTAGTCGAGGACGATCGCGTCGAAGTCGGCAATGGCCACGGTGACCGCGTGCGTCCGGCGGTCGACCGCCTTGACCTGGGTGTCCCGCGGCGGCTCCCGTCCCTCGCGGAGGGACTTCAGGAGCTCGCCGAAGACCGCGTAGTGACCGTAGAGGAAGAGGGCCTGGGCCTCGTAGCGCACCACTTCGTCCCGGAGCTCCTTCAATGTCTCCTGCTGCTGCGCGATGCGCCGCTCGTACCTGGCCACGGCATCGTCCGCCGCGGCGGCCTCCGGCTCCGCGACGGTCAGGTAGCGGGACAGGGCCTCGTTGTAGGTCAGGAACTCCTCGCGGTCCGCGCCCGCGTGCTGCAGGAGCTCGATCGGCGTCGCGTCGATCGCACGGCCGTCCCTGGAGATCACCGCGGGCCGCCGCTCCTGCTCCACCGCGACGACGACGTTGTTCAGCGCGGTGTACAGCGCGTCGATCTGGGCGTCCGCGAGCTCCTTGACCTTCGCGTCCTTGGGCACGCCCGCCCGCAGGCAGAGCTCCTCCGCGTACTGGCCGCCCAGGTTCAGGACGCTCGCGAGCATGCGGACGATCTGCCCCTTCGCCCCGCGGATCGCCCGTGCGAAGCCCTCCCGGTCCAGTTCGAGCGGATCGACGCCCGAGGGCGGGAAGGCGTACGGCTCGTTCGGCCGGACGACGCGGTCCTTGTAGGATACGGGATAGAGGCACGCGAGCGTGGTGTCACCGCGGACGACGATCAGGTTTCCCTTGCCGAAGATCTCGAAGACCACGCGGACCGCCTCGTCCCCGTGGTCCGCGTTCAGGACCACGATCCGGTCGAAGCCCCGCTGCTGCACCGCGGTGATCCGGGCGTTGCCCAGGAGGCGGCGGAGCGTCTGCGCGAACGCCGGGGGCGACTCCGGTTTCTCCTCGACCTCGTGGAGGCAGAGCCACCGCCCCGACTTCGAGTAGAGCTCCGCCTTCTCGCGACCGGGCACGTTGAGGCGGAGGATGACCTCGTCCTCCTTCTGGTACGCCTTGTCGATGTGGGCGCCGACGAGGTCCTGCCACTCCGCGACCAGGGCCTTCAGGTCGAACGAGGAGATCGCGGTCTTCATCCGGACCACCGAAGGAGGCCGCCTTACTTGACGATTCCTCCCGTCACGCGACATTAAGACCCGGGAAGGGTTCTCCCTTCCCGCGGAAGGAGGATCCGCCCCCATGGGAGCGTCCTACGGCTGCCAGAGCATGGTCGACCCGCTCCGCCGCGTCCTCGTGAAGCGGCCCGACGCGGCGTTCGCGGTCGCCGACCCGCGGGCGTGGCATTACACGGACCGGCCCGACCTCGGGCTCGCGCAGGCGGAGCACGACGCCTTCGTCGGCCTGCTCCGCGATGCGGGCGTCGAGATCCTGTACCACGACCTCCCGCAACCCGGGCGCGCCGACGCCGTCTTCGTCCACGACCCCGCCCTCGTCACGGACCGGGGGGCGATCCTCCTCCGGATGGGCAAGCGGCTGCGGGAAGGCGAGGAGGCCGCCTTGAGCCGGAGGCTGGAGGAGCTGGACGTGCCCATCCTCTACGAGCTCCACGACGACGCTCGCGCGGAGGGAGGCGACACGCTCTGGATCGACCACGACACGCTCGCAGTGGGCCAAGGGTTCCGCACGAACGAGGAGGGCCTGCGGCAGTTGACCGAGGCGCTCTCCCCGGTCGGCGTGTCGACGGTCCCGGCCGACCTGCCCTACGGCCAGGGGCCGGACGCCTGCCTTCATCTCATGTCCTTGATCAGCATGGTCCGGTCCAACCTGGCCGTGGTCTACGAGCCGCTGATGCCCGTGCCGCTCCACAACCTCCTCGCCGCGCGAGGCGTCCGCTTCGTCACCGTTCCGGACCAGGAGTTCGACACGATGGGCTGCAACGTCCTCGCGCTGGCGCCGGGGGAATGCATCCTGCTCGAGGGCAACCCGGTCACGAAGGCGCGCCTGGAGGCGGCGGGCTGCCGGGTGCGCACGTACCGCGGGCGCGAGGTCTCCCTCAAGGCCGAAGGGGGACCGACGTGCCTCACCCGTCCGATCCTTCGGCGGTAGGGGTCCGACCATGGATGACACGGAGCGCCGCGTCCTCGATGCGATCGATGTGGACTCCCTGGTCTCCTTCCTCCGGGAGTTCATCGCCGTCCCGAGCCTCGGCGGGCAGGAGCGGATGGCCCAGGACCACGTGGCCGCTGCGATGAGCCGTTTCGGCCTTGGGGTCGATGCGTGGGACCTCGATCTCGCGCAGCTCCGGTCCCATCCCCAGTTCAACATGGAGGTCGGACGGACCGAGGGCCGCGGCGTCGTCGGGACCCTGCGCGGTCGTGGAGGCGGCCGGAGCCTGATCCTCAACGGCCACGTCGACGTGGTGCCCCCCGGGGATCCGGCGAACTGGCGCTTCCCCCCGTGGGAGGGGACCGTGCACGAGGGCCGCGTCTATGGCCGTGGTTCCGTGGACATGAAGGGCGGGCTGGCGTGCGCCCTGTTCGCGGTGAAGGCGATCCGTGACGCCGGGATCGCCTTACGCGGCTCCGTCCTCGTCGAAAGCGTGATCGGGGAGGAGGATGGCGGGATTGGTACGCTCACCGCATGCCTCCGGGGATACCGTGCGGACGGCGCGGTCGTCGTCGAGCCGACGGAGCTCAAGGTGGCGCCCGCCCAGGCCGGAGCCCTCACCTTCCGCATCACGGTCCCCGGGCTCTCCGCCCATGCTTGCGTGCGCGAGGAGGGCGTGAGCGCGGTCGAGAAGTTCCTGCCGGTCCACGCCGCGCTCCTGGCGCTGGAGCGGGAGCGGAACCATGCCGTCCGGGACCCGCTTTTCCGCCGCTACCGGCTCCCCTTCGCGCTCAGCCTGGGCCGACTCGAGGCGGGGAACTGGTCGTCGTCCGTGCCGGAGACCCTGGGGGCCGGGGGCCGCGTCGGGGTGGCCGTGGGCGAGCCCCCCGGGGCGGCCCGCCGGAGCTTCGAGGCCGCGGTCCACCGCGCCGCGGCGGCGGACGCGTGGCTCCGGGAGCATCCGCCCAAGGTAGAGTGGTGGGGCGGCCAGTTCGATTCTGCCGCGATTCCGGCGGCGCATCCGCTGCCGCAGCTGGTCGCCACCGCATTCTCGGACGCGAGCGGTTCGGCGGCGACCTTCGAGGGCATGACCTACGGCTCGGACATGCGGCTCCTGGTCCACGTGGGGAAGACGCCCGCGATCCTGTTCGGCCCGGGCGACGTGCGGCAGGCCCACCGGCCCGACGAGTCCGTGTCCCTCTCGGACCTGCGGACCACGGTGCGGACGCTGGCCCTCACGGCCCTGCGTTTCTGCGGGACGGAGTGAGTCGCCGCCCTCACCAGTGCCCCAGGTGAAGGACTTGCTCGAGGGGCAGCCGCTCGGGCGGTGCGGGTGTCTCCGCCGGCCATCCCAGGGCCACCAAGGTGACAGGCCGGGCGTGCCGCGGGAGGCCGAGGATCTCGCGCACCGCACCTTCTTCGAAGGAGCCCATCCAGACCGCTCCGAGACCCCGCTCGTGAGCCGCGAGGAGGAGGTTCTCTGTCGCGGCCGCGGCGTCCTGGATCGTGAAAAGCTCCGCCCCGCGATGCCCGTATTTCGAGATCCGCGAGGCATTCGTGCACACGACGATGACCACGGGCGCTTGGGCCAGTTCCGTCTGGTCCGCCGCGCGGGCGAGCCTTCGTCGCGTCGATTCGTCGCGGACGACGATGAAATCCCGCGCCTGAAGATTCCCCGCCGAGGGAGCCCAGTTCGCGAGTTCGACGAGCTCGCGGAGGAGCGTCTCCGGCACGGGGTCGCTCCGGAAGGCACGGACGCTGCGGCGAGAGCGGATGGCTGAGGAGACATCCATCGACGACGCAAGTCCCGAGCCGGTCTTTCAATGTGAGGAACCGGTTGTATCGATTCCGTTCGGTCCCGGTCGGAAGTCTCCTTTCACCGATAGGCCTAAGTAACGCGCCCCGATAGGCCGGTTCGCTGCCGCAGTGGCTTAGGGGTAGAGCGGCGCCTTGGTATCGCCGGGCCCCTGAGGTCCGGGGACAAACAGGCGCAGGTCGGGGGTTCAATTCCCCCCTGCGGCTTCACCGAAAACCGGGCGAGGGGCGAGCTGCGGCTCACTTCGGGATCCGCGTGCGGCTCAGTCGGTGCTGCCGGGCGACGGTCTTCAAGTTGATCCTCCGGAAGATGTCGATCACGTCGTAGATCTCCGGCCGCGCGACGCGGTAATAGACCGTCGTGCCCTCCTGCCGCCGCGCCAGGACGCCGGTGTCCCACAGGAACTTGAGATGGAGGGACAGGTTGGGCTGGCTCACATGGGTCAGCGAGACGAGTTCCTTGACGGATTTCTCCCCGTTCCGGAGGAGGTCGAGTACCTTGAGGCGCACGGGGCTGGAGAGGGACTTGCACACCTGCGACTGGACCTCGTAGACCTCATCGTTGGCGTGCTTGAGGGCTTTCATATAGGAATTTAAATATTTGGATAGAGCCAAGAACATTCGGAATATTCTTTCGCGTCAAGTGTATAGACCAACGTTATGACCCACCTCGCGCGTGCATTCCACGGTGAGATCGTGGCAAAGCGGCTGTCGATCGTCGTATACTCAGGAACCGTGGACAAGCTGATGCCCGTGGCCATCATGACCGCGGGGGCCGTCGCGATGGATATGGAGGTCAACCTCTTCGTGACGTTCTACGGGATCCACGCGTTCCGGAAGGACCAGGTCGCGAAGAACATGAGGTTCAGCAAGGACTTCGAAGAGATGGCGCCCATGATGTTGAAGACCATGGGCGAAATGCACGTCCCCTCCTGGTACGACATGCTCAAGGACGCGAAGAAGTCGGGCAAGGTCCGGATCGTCGCCTGCTCCACGACGGCAGGGATGATGGGCGTCAAGAAGGATGACCTGGTCGACATCGTCGACGAGATCGTCGGCGTGGGCAACTACCTGGATGTCGCGTCGGACTCGGACATTACCCTCTTCATCTAGGCGAGGCGAGGCCCATGGTGACGCTTGAGACAATCAAGTCCGACAAGGTCGTGGACGCCCGGGGCACGTCATGTCCCGGCCCGCTCCTCGAGCTGAAGAAGGGCATCACGACCGTGGCGGTCGGCGGCGTCCTCGAGCTCCTCTCGTCGGACGAGGGGACAAAGGCCGACGCGCCGAGCTGGTGCAAGAAGGTGGGCCACGAGTTCCTCGGCGTGATCCACGAACCGGGGTACGACCGGATCTTCATCCGGAGGACCAAGTGAGCGCGGGCCGGCCTTCAAGCGGGCGGATAGCATGTTGGCAGCGCAGCGGCCGGTGGATGCTCCCCCGGTCGCACCCTTCCGGCCCAAGATCCTGATCCTCTCGACGAATCTCATCTCGGACCCTGGGATTGACTTCACAGGGCTCAACCACCTCCACTATCCGGCCTCGACCGCGATCCTCCGCTTCCCCTGCTCCTCGATGATCCGCCCCGACTTCATCGTCCAGGCCCTCGAGGACGGGTTCGACGGCGTCTTCGTCGCCGCCGACGGGACCGACTGCCCGTACCTCCCGGACTGCGCCACCCGCACCGCCCAGCGCGTGCAGGAGGCGTACGCCCTCCTGCAGGAGCGCGGGATCGAGCGCGAGCGTCTCACGATGTCCGGGATCTGTTCCGTCTGCGGCGAGGCCTTCGTCCGAGGCGTGAAGCACCTGAGCGAGGTCGTGCAGAAGCTCGGCCCCGCCCCCCGGGGGCACGGCCATGCCTGAGTCCGCGGCGCCCGTCCTGGCGGCGGAGGAGCTTCCGCCGGAGACCCATGACGTCCTCGTCATCGGGGGCGGCATCGCCGGGATCGAGTCCTCCCTCGAGCTCGCCGACATGGGATTCAAGGTCCTCCTCGTGGAGAAGGAGCCGAGCATCGGCGGCAAGATGTTCCTCCTGAGCAAGGTCTTCCCCACGCTGGACTGCGCGAGCTGCATCTCCACGCCCAAGATGGCCGCGGTGGCCCACCATCCCAACATCACCCTCCTGACCTATGCCGACGTCCAGGGCGTCGCGAAGCGCGGCGAGGGCGACTTCGAAGCCACCATCGTCGAGAAGCCCCGCTACGTCGACGCGGCCCTGTGCACGAGCTGCGGACAGTGCGCGGACGCGTGCCCCGTCCTGGTCCCGAAGGAGTTCGACTACAACCTGATCGCACGGAAGGCCGCGTACATCCCGTTCGACACCGCCGTGCCGAAGACCGCGGTCATCGACATGGACCACTGCATCCTGTGCGGTCAGTGCGAGCGGGCATGCCCCGCCCACGCGGTGAACTTCCTCCAGGCGCCGAAGGTCCACCACATCCGCGCCTCGAGCGTCGTCCTGGCCACGGGCTTCCAGCTCTTCCCCGCGGAACGCAAGAAGGAGTACCGCTTCGGCGAGCTCCCGAACGTCATCACCGCGATGCAGATGGAGCGGCTCCTCGGGCCGACGCGGCCCTACCACACCGTGCTGCGCCCCTCGGACGGGAAGGAGCCCGGGAACATCGCCTACGTGCTGTGCACGGGCTCCCGGGACCACACGGTCGGCAACCCGCAGTGCTCCCGCGTGTGCTGCATGTTCTCCATCAAGCAGGCCCAACTGATCCTCGGTTCCCTCCCCATGGCCGACGTCACGATTTACTACATGGACATCCGCGCATACGGCAAGGGCTTCGAGGAGTTCTACCAGCAGGCCCGGAGCATGGGCGTCAAGTTCGTCCGCGGGAAGGTCGCCAAGATCACGCCCGAGGCGGACGGCAACGTCGCCCTGTGGTACGAGGACACGGAGGCGGGTGGCGTGCGGAAGGCGGTCCACGACCTCGCGGTCCTGGCCGTCGGCCTCCTCCCGAACCCGGAGGCCGGGCGCCTCCTGCCGGGGGAGGAGATCAAGCTCGGCGAGGGCGGCTGGGTCGCCTCCGCGGATGAGAACCGCCACCCCACGGCCACGAGCGTCCGCGGCGTCTTCGTCGCGGGCACGGCCTCGGGCCCGAAGGACATCCCCGATTCCATCGTCGACGCGGCCGCGGCGGCCTCGGAGTGCGCCGCGTACCTGATTCAGACGCGCAAGGAGAAGGCTCAAGCCAGGAGCGTGGTGGCATGTCCCGCATAGGCGTCTACGTGTGCCACTGCGGCGGCAACATCTCCGACTACGTCGACGTGCAAAAGGTGGTCGAGGCCGCGAAGGCCGAGGACGGCGTCGTCCTGGCGCGGGACGTGACGTTCGCCTGCGCGGACTCGTCGCAGAAGGAGATGATCGAGGACGTGAAGGCGCAGAACCTGGACCGGATCGTCGTCGCCTCATGCTCCCCGAAGCTCCACGAGCTCACCTTCCGCGGCGTGGTGCAGCGCGCCGGCCTCAACCCTTACCAGTACTACCACGCGAACATCCGCGAGCAGGCGTCGTGGGCCCACTCGGACGATCCCGAGGGCGCGACGGCGAAGGCCGTCCGACATATGCGGGCCGCGGTCGCGTACGCCCGCTTGGCTGAGCCTCTCGAACGGACGAAAGCGGCGTTTGTCCCCAAGGTCTTGGTCGTCGGCGGCGGCGTGGCGGGGCTCAAGGCCGCCATCGACCTCTCCTCCATGGGCGTGGGCGTCGTGCTCCTGGAGAAGTCTCCGACGCTCGGAGGCCGCACGGCCACCCTGCCCGAGGTCTACCCGTACGGCCGCTCCGGCGACGAAGTGGTCCAGGGGCTCCTGGACGAGCTGCGCCGGAACGATGGAGTCACGACGTTCACGAACGCCACCCTGGAGCGGGTCGGCGGCCACGTCGGCAGCTTCCAGGCCACGTTCCGCGTCGCGCCGCGTGACCCGGCGGGCCATGGCGACCGCCCCGCGGAGATCACCGTGACCGTGGGGGCCATCCTCGTGGCCACGGGCACGGACACGTACGTCCCCCAGGCGGGGGAGTACGGCTACGGCCGCCTCCCCGACGTCGTCACGCTCCCCGAGTTCCTCGAGCTCAAGCAGGCGAGCGCCCCCGGAGACCTCATGATCCACGGGAAGCGCGCGCGGCGGCTCGCGTTCATCTACTGCGTCGGCAGCCGCCAGTCGTCCGCGGACGGAGGCAAGGCCAACGAGTACTGCTCGCGGTACTGCTGCAACGCGACCGTCTCCACGACCCTCTCCGTCCTCCGCGACCATCCCGACCTCACGGTCTACCACCTGTACCGCGACATGCGCACGTACGGCAAGAACGAGCTCATGTACGAGGAGGCCTCCCGCCAGGGCGTCGTCTTCGTCCGGTTCGACGGCGAGGAGCCGCCCGCCGTGGCGGAGCGGGATGGGGGCCTCGTGGTCTCCGTGAAGGACCGTCTCATCGGCGGCGAACTGGTCGACATCCCCGTGGACGCGGTCGTCCTCGTGACGGGCCTCGTGCCGCGCGCGAACCAGGAACTTGAGGGGATCCTCAAGCTCCCCCTCGGCAAGGACGGCTTCTACCAGGAAGTCCACCCGAAACTCCGCCCGGTCGAGACGAACATCTCCGGCCTGTACATCGGCGGCACGGCCCAGGGTCCGAAGGACATCGGCGAATCCCTGGAGTCCGGCTCCGCCATGGCCGCGAAGGCTGCGGCGTTCGCGCTCCGCGGCGAGCTGGAGCTCGAGCCCTTCGTCGCCGCGGTCGACGGGGCGCGGTGCAGCGCCTCGGGCGTGTGCGTCGCCGCCTGCCCGTTCGGCGCCGTCGAGATCCGCGAGGTCGATGGGAAGCGGCAGGCCACCGTGGAGGTCGCCAAGTGCAAGGGCTGCGGCGCCTGCGTCGCGGTCTGCCCCACGGAAGCCATCCAGCTCAAAGGCTTCTCGAACGACGAGATCCGGTCCATGATCAAGGCCCTCGGGAGGGGAACATGACTGCCGCCTCCGTGAACACGATGAAGGCGTACCGGGACCGTACCGGCGCGAAGGTGCCGGAGGCCCTCCGCGACCTGCGGAAGCGCCAGGCGGTGGAATCCGGGAAGATCTTCCAGGCGCTGAAGGCGGGACCGCGCACCGCCCCGGAGCTCGCGAAGGAGACGGGCCTCCCATCCGAGCTCGTCGTCTGGTACGTCATGACGTTCGTCAAGGACAAGACCGTCCGGGTGGCGGAGAAGACCGAAGACGGATTCTTCCGCTACGCGCTCGTGCCGAAGGGAGGCGGGTCCGCATGACGGAGACCGCCGATCCCAAGCTCATGGCCACGATCCGCCGCTACGGCGCGTTCGACGTCTCGGCCTGCTTCAGTTGCGGAGTGTGCACGGCCACGTGCCCTCTCTCGACCCCGGCCGCGAGCTTCCCCCGCAAGATGATCCACTACGCGGAGCTCGGCCTCAAGGACAAGCTCGTGGGCCGCCCGGACGTGTGGCTGTGCGAGTCCTGCGGGGAATGCTCGGACACTTGTCCGCGGGATGCGAAGCCCTCGGAGTTCATGATCGCCCTGCGGAAGTACGAGATCTCGGAGCTCGGCGTCCCCGCCCTGTCCCGTCCGCTCTTGACGTCGCGCCGCTTCGCCGTCGGCTTCCTCGCGGCCCTGTCCGTCATCTTCCTGGGGATTCTGGCCCTCATCCAGCGCCCGCCGGACTTCAACTCCGTGCAGATCTTCGGCTTCCTCCCGGAGCAGGGAGTCGAGATTATCGGGATTGCGGTCGGTATCGTCGCCCTAGGCACGGCCTTGGTCGGTGTGATTCGCATGTGGCGCACGATGGCCCGCACCGCACCGCACCCGAGGCCCGCGGCGGCCGCAGCCGCCGACGGCTCGCCCGAAGCCTCCGCGTCGTGGGCGAAGACCATCGTGCCCACGCTGCGGGACGCCCTCCTCCAGAAGCGCACGCAGAGCTGCGCGTCCGAGAAGAACGCGGCCAAGTGGTGGACCAGCCGATGGTTCGTCCATGCGATGGTCTTCTGGGGCTTCCTCGGCCTCCTCCTCGCCACGATCCTCCGGTTCGTCGCCGTGCCCATTCACGGCGCGCTCGTGCCGCCCTGGGAGCCGGTCCGGCTCCTCGGGATCGTGAGCGGGATCGCCCTCCTCTACGGGACGGCCATGATGATGCTCCGCCGTCTCCGGAAGGCGGACCGGTACACTTCCCGGTCCACGTTCATGGACTGGGCCTTCATCGTCCTCCTCTTCCTCGCAGCGCTCGGCGGCTTCCTCGTGGACATCGCCCAGTACGCCTCCTGGCCCTTCGGAGCCTACGCCTTCATGCTCTTCCATCTGGTCGTGGTCTTCGACCTGCTGATCCTGATCCCTTTCACGAAGTTCGCCCACGTGGTGTACCGGCCCCTGGCTCTCTGGCTGAGCCGGCTCTACCACTACATCCCGTGACGGGAGCCCGCTTCCTGCCGCAGGCGGAGCGCCGGACGGACGGGCTTTCGCGGCCCGAGTTACTTCTCTTCCTCGCCCTCGAGCTTCTTCCCGGCCTTTTTCGCGAGGGAGCCGACGCCGGACGGGGCCTTCCCGCCGAGCTTGAGCGCGCCCTTGCCCACCTTCTTCCCTACGTCCACGGTCGCTTCGCCCGTCCGCTCCGCCACGTCGCCCGTCTTGGTCAGCGGCCCGACTTCCTTCCCGCAGGCCGGGCACGTCTTCGCACCCTGCGGCGGATCCGCCCCACAGTGCTCGCACTCAATTCAGCTCACCGCGGAGGAAAGGGGTCGCACCCTGCTCAACCTTCCCTCCCCGGAATCATTTGCCCGGGGCCCGCGTCCGCGGCCGTCCCTTCTGCGGCCGCGTCGCGGCATCGCGGGGCGGTGCCACTCGTCCGGCGTCATCACGGCGGAGTAGCGGACCTGGTCCGCGATGGAGCGTTGCACCGCGGGAAGCTCCTCCTTGCTGATGTGCGTCGCCGTACGGTCGTTGGGGAACCAGCGGTAGCCGCCATCCTCCTCCGGGAAGATGGGCACGAGCATCTTGCCCATGATGTCGCCCCCGTAGACGAGGAGGTCCGGATGGTAGACGGCCGTCGAGTTGAGGAACGCGTGCGGAAGCAGACCTCGGACCCATGGAGATCGCTGACGAAGAGGATCCGGAAGCGGCCCACGCGAAAGAGAAGCACGCGGGGAGAATATGGTTTTGCGCACGTGTTAGGTACGCCGAAAGGCGTCGCGGCCGCGGCACACCGTTCAGCGCCAGCGGCCGTAGGCCGGGTGGCCCTCCTTCACGATGACGAAGACGCCCTTCGAGGTGGCGGTGGACCTGCCGTCCACCTTGAGGGTCGTCTCGACCGTCGCCCGATCGCCCTGGATCTCGGCCAGCTTCGAGGAGAAGTGGAGGACCCGTCCCATGGGCGTCGGCCGGAGGAAGCTGACGCTGTACTGGGCGGTCACCGTGTCCGGGGGCTGGGCCAGCCCCTTCGCCCGCATCAGGAAGTGCACGGCGGCCCGGTTGCTGTGGCAGTCGAAGAGCACGCCCAGGATGCCGCCGCTCACGTAGCCGTCGAAGGCCTTGTGGTGGGGCGCCGGCGTCCAGTCCGCCACCACGAGGTCCCCCTCGACACGGCTCTTGATTCGCAGGCCCTGCGGGTTGGCGGGCCCGCAGCCGAAGCACTCGCTGTTCGGCGCATACCGGTCCTGAAGGAACTCTGCGCGCGGGCCCGCCTTGCTCGCCACGGTCTCCTCCTCGGCCACGGCCTCCCCGAGGCTGCGATGGCCCTTAAGCCCTCGGAGTCGTTCCCCGCGCCGGAGCGCCCAGACGATGCAGGGACGGACCTGGAAGGGCGCGCGCCCGGAGGACCTCGCGAGGGTGCACGACCTCCTCGTGCGTCGCGGGGGGACCGCGGACAAGGATCTCGCGAATCCCCACGAGCTCTGGCGCGTCCGCATCGAGCGCGTGGTCTTCACGGCCTACACGAGCGGGACCCTGTACTGCAACGGCGGGAGCCTCCCGGAGCTCGGATTCCTGTACGAGTCCATCTCGCGGGCGCTCGGCGTCGGATGAGGCCGCCGTTCAGCCTGGGGCGGGGACGACACGGGGCGGGGGGGCCTCCAGGCCACCGGGGGGGCAATAGCGGCCGCCTATCTCGTCCATCACGGAAACCCAGCCCCCCCGGACGGTGACCAGACCCGCCTGGTGCCCGCATCCTGCCAGCGCTGGCTCCAGGCCCGCCAGCGCGGGAAACCAGCGCCACAGCCTGCGACACCCTCGCG